>Ga0182739_1000941_pt1 | contig 32666 bp, 18 predicted proteins | sample eDN5th30CBELigBY_FD_128873 | JGI IMG/M metagenome (GOLD analysis project Ga0182739, IMG submission 128873) | Enriched backyard soil microbial communities from Emeryville, California, USA - eDNA 5th pass 30_C BE-Lig BY (version 2) (version 2) | ecosystem: Environmental > Terrestrial > Soil >... | reverse complement strand
CTAGCGTTCATCCTGAGCCAGGATCAAACTCTCCATTGTAAAATGAAGTTAATGATCTGACCCGATTAAAATCGGAATCAATCTTTGTGTTGTCTATCTACCTGATTGACCTAGGTCTGTCTCCGACTTTCGCCTGAAAACAGACTACTCGTCACGCTACATGAATATCAATATCTTTCAAGAACTTCCCCGCCTCCGCTCGCGCTTCGGCCGATGTGCCGCAGCAGGGCGCAAACCCCGCAACAACCGATCCCCTCTTCAATCCCCCCGAAGCATCGCGCCGCAGGGGCCGGATAAAACCCGGTTTCGTTTGGGACTGCAAAGGTAAGAACCTTTTTCATTCCCGCAAAATTTATTTTCAACTTTTTTCCCGCCAAAACATCCCAACCAAACACAACACAAACACCAGCCGGAAAACCAATCGAAAACATCAAGGAACAACCGCCTCCTCTGAAGCGGGATGCAAAGGTAACAACCTTTTCCTTTAATGCAAACACTGATGGGAAAAATATTGACAATTTCCTGCAAAAGGCTAATCCCCAGTGCCTTTAAATTACTGTGCCCGCTCCCCATCGGGGTGGCGCACCGCCACTCCTTGTTTCAGCCCGTCGGCAAGGTGATGTCCGCCGCGTCGACCGGCCTACCTTCGCTGTCTAAAAGGAACGACATGGGGTGCTCCGGGTCTTTGATGATTTCAAACAGCGTATACCCCCAGGGCTTCCAAAAGTTTTCAAGAACCTGGCCATAGGTCTTCACCTGCCAATGATCGAAGACCGGTTTCATGCTCATGTCCATTAACGGCATCGGTTCGATATAAACCCGCTCAGCAGTCGGCATCACCGTATACGTTGGTAGCCTATTGAAGAGATATGCCGAATAAAAAAACCGGGCACAAAGTTCTTCAAATTGGATGGGGTGGAGCCGCCGTCCGGATGATGGCTCCATAAACGCTTTATGATAAGCCCCATTCGCACCATTGTCCTGAAGGCAGACGATCAAGCCAAAATCATTCATCCTCAGCGAATACACCAGCGTGTTGATTTCATCACGGTAGCTAAAGGTACCCACGGGGTTATCCACACGGGCAGTCACCAGGGTAAAGGATATTCCGTCAAATTGGATGGGAACGATCAACGATTGCAGCATGAGGTGGAGGTTCTTGAACTTATGCACAAGCACCTGTGAAAAATTCATCGCCTCCCCGCTAAGCGCCTGTTGGCGAATCCCCGCTTGAATCTCATTGAATACAACGCCATACACCATACGCGCCACCCATTGGAAGAGCGTCACGCTATCCATTTCCTTTACTGCTTCATATCCTTGCTCAAAAGCCCGCTCGATGTGGTTATCTAATTCCGAAATGCGTTCGGCCACGGCCGCCGTACAGGGCAGCCGCAATTGCTTATACGTACGGAGGCTTTCATCGAGCAGTTTGAACGGCTTGTCCGCAATGTCGAATTTGCACATCAACCAATCCGGAAAGACCTGTATCCGCTCCTCGGCCGACCTTAACGGCTCCCCGCTCAGAAAGCACGTGTTATTGTCAAAACGAAAGTCTTCAAAAGGGTTATATAGCGCAGTCTGCATGTCTAAGGCATTTGTGTTGTTGTAACGGTCTAAACTTGCGGTATTTCAATCCAACGAGGGGAAAGAAATGCCTTTGATCTTCCTATAAAGCTCCACTGCATACAAATCGGTCATCCCCGACACAAAGTCCAGCACCGAGCGTATCTTGGCGTATGGGGTTTCCCGATCGGTGTGGAATTGCTTCGGCATCAGTGCCAGTAGCTTCGTGTCGTACTTGGTCTTCTTTTCGCGGAGATAGGCTGGCACAAATTCCTCCAGCAAGCCATTCATAACTTTGTACCCGGCAACTTCGATTTGTACTACGGATTGTGCGTTGTAGATCCGTTCAACAGAGACTTGCTCGATGGCGCGCATCCCGTCTACTAACTCGACAGCCAGCGCGTCCATTAACGACTTCTCAAACCGACCACGCAATATGGCGTCTTGGTGCGTTATAAAAGCGTTAGCGCAGGCCATGATCAAGGTGTTTATTGTTTTGGCACGCAATAGACTTATGCGGCTATCCGAATCACCAAGCGTGGCCAAGCGTACCTTTAGTAGTTGGCTGTCCCCACAGATCGGCAACAACAAATCGGCTACCTGTTCGTACGTCAGGATGCCCAACCGATGTGCATCCTCCAGATCGATGATGTTATAACAAATATCGTCGGCTGCTTCTACCAGGTAGACCAGCGGATGTCGTTTGTATCCCGCTTGTTGTCCGACCTCGGAAAGCAGTCCGAGTTCTTTGGCGATTTTCTCGAAAACAGGTTGTTCCGACTGGAAATAGCCGTATTTTTTGCGATGGTGCACCCGCTTGTTATGTCCGTCGATGGCGGCACAGGGATATTTCACAATAGCGCCCAGTGTACTGTATGTCAGCGCAAACCCATGTTCGTCTTTTCCGGCAAACGCATGGGTGAGTATCCTTAACGCATTCGCGTTACCCTCGAAATGGGTCAGGTCCGCCCATTCTTCCGGCGAAACCCGCTCCTTGAAGGCTTGCCCGTCGCCATCCGTAAAATAACTGGAAATGGCCGCCTCCCCGGAATGGCCGAATGCCGGGTTTCCGAGGTCATGCGATAAGCATGCCGCAGAGACGATGTTTCCCACCTCCTGCAAAAAGGGAACTTCGGAATCGATTGCCGGAAAAGATTTCCTGGTTTCATTGTAAAAAATGCGGCCCAACGACCGGCCAACACTGGCAACCTCCAGGCTATGTGTAAGCCTATTATGAACGAAGACACTTCCGGGCAACGGAAAAACCTGTGTTTTGTTCTGCAACCGGCGGAAAGGCGACGAGAAAATCAGCCGGTCATAGTCGCGTTGAAACTCCGAACGCGCATCGTGCTGATCATCGATGTGCCGTGATTCATAGCCCCATCGTTTGGCTGACAGCAATTGCTTCCAATTCATTGCATCCATGGTGGGCAAAGTTAACACAAATTAAACCACACTAATCGTAGAATTTCCAGGCGATGCCAACCCGGAGGTTCGCGTTCTGCATCGGATACCGGCGTACGGTATAGTAGCCCGCAGGCCATGCAAGTTGGTTGGCGAAGTTATAGCTGATAAATAAGTTCGCCCGTTTGAGTGTCGCCGTGGCCCACACATCAACAATAGGGTAGGTGGAAAACTCGATGCCCGCGTTGTCATTATAAAACTGCCCAATGTTAATGGCATAAGACGGCGTCCGAAAAGGCGTATTGAAACGAACATCAAATCCCAAGTTGAAATCCACAATTTTATACAGCAACCCATGATAATAAAAGCTGTGCCACGTATATAATTCGGGCACGGCAAGCACGGCATTATAATCTGATTTCTGGTACACCGCGTAGTTATCTAAATGGAACCGCCCCAGCCTGAAGTTCTGACCAACTGACACCTTAAGCAAGTTGATACTGTTGCCCAGTTGGGCGGGCTCGATGGTGCGGAACAACCGCGGATTATTACCGGGATTGTCCACTTCCCTATAATAAAGGTAATTGTTGATTAAAAAATACTCCGCCTTTCCGAAAAATCCGAACCGGGCGTTTTCATAGGTAAATGAGAAGTTGGTCGTTTTGGTCTTCGCGAAATCGTGCCCCCACTGATGGTACGTATAGTTGACACGTTGGAACAATTGTTCAGGCGACTTGTTTTGTGTATAAGCGCCAAGCACAACCCGCCCCACGGCGTTGCTCAGCAAGATATCCGCTTTGGCATCATAAAGATAATCGCCAAAATTAGCTCCCTGCACAATCTGGTTCAAATCGCCGGCTATTGTGATCCGATCGCTGAAACGATACCCGATGCCCGCTCTGAGCATGCTGTTTTGCAGAAACGCATCCATTCCACGGTCGCGATACCAGTGCATGTCGTGTCGGTATCCCAAATCGAGTTTCACTTCATTTTTAATGAAGGCCAACGATTTGCCCCTGAGGTAAAAGCTATAGCCAAAGTCGTTCGTGATGGTCGTAAGGTGGGTCGTATCTGCCGATAGGATGCTCTCCCCGAAGGGAAATGCATCGTTGACGTCGTCCTCATTCTTATAGAACTGGAAGTCCTGTGAGCGGAATTGAACGCTATGCGACACCCGGTTGGTTGGGAGTATCTGCTGTTCAGGCAGCCCTGCGTTGATGGTATCCAAACGCCCTATAAATAGACTTTGCCTGAGGAAGATACTGTTATCACGCCAGGTGTGCCGCGGCCGTTCGTCGCGTGTGCCACGTAGGCGTGTTGACTCGGCATCACTCGGGCCGCGGTCCACATCGCGGAACAGGGTATCGTTAAGTATCGACCCGTTTTCAGTCGACGTCAACTTATTGAATACCGCATTGGTGAGCAGGTTGTACCGGCGGTTGTCCGATTCATACCAGGCAAATACGGCAGATTTCAACTCGTTATACCGCTGGTTGATGTAATAACCATCGGCTCGGGCCGCATGGAATTCGCCCCCGATGTTCAGCCGCGGATTGATGTTTTGAGTCACCTTGGCCCGGATAACCTGATCGTCAAAGAAAAAACCCACGTTATATAGCTCCGAAAACGGTGCCCGCGCGCGGTAATACTTTATCGAATCGGGTTGGTAGAGATAACGCTCCAAGCTGTGGAATCCCGTCTGGAACCCAATTGTTTTATCAGGTTCAAACAGCATATCACGTGTGGCCAGTCCATAACTGCCTAAATGGATGGTTGGGCTTTTCGGTAAGTTTTGGGGATTGTAATATTGAAAATTCTTATGTAGGGTGTCTATCTGGTAAGTGAACGTTCCCTGTTTCATCATAGCCAGTGTGGTATAGCGCACATACCGCGCCGTATAAATTACGGTATCCTCCTTATTATCCTCAGCAGCCCTTGCCGAGTCTAGTGCGCTACTGAAATCTTCTTCCACTTGAGCGTACAGTCCCGGTAGGGACCAAAAGCAACACAGCGAAATCAGCAAAATGTGCAGCTGGACATTCATCGTTGCAAAGCTACCAATTCTTTCAATATTAATGTCACTTTCGGTTGGAGCGTGGCCGCAAATTCTTCAATCAGGTCGTACATAACTATCAGGTGTATGTCGTCTATATGCGCGTGTCGTTGCCATGGTATATGCTCAGGTAGCTGTCGTAGCGGCTCGGTGCGATGGCCCCGCTTTCGAGCGCCTCCAATACGGCACACCCCGGCTCATTAATGTGTCGGCAATCATTGAAACGGCAATCATTCATCCGCTCCCGCATTTCTGGGAAAAAATGCCCCAGCTCCTGCGGTTCAATATCGATGATCCCCAGCTCGCGTATGCCCGGTGTGTCTATCAACCGCCCACCATCCGGTAGTCGGATCATTTCGGCAAAGGTGGTGGTGTGCCGTCCCTTATCAGACCAATCGGATATCGCCGCTGTCTTCATTTTTGCCGCAGGATGGATGGCATTGATAAATGTGGATTTACCCACACCCGAGTGGCCCAACATCAAGGTGGTCCGCCCGCGAAGCAGGGCACCAACGGTCCCGACATTCGTCCCCTCCAATGCGGAAACTTCGTAGCAAGGGTAGCCCAATGCCCCATAAATCGCCTTGTAATCCTCCAAAACCTCCAGCCCTGCATCCGAAAACAGATCCAGCTTGTTAAAAATCAGGCTCGCGGGTATGCTGTACGCTTCCGCCGTAACAAGGAAACGATCAATAAAACCCAATGAGGTAAAGGGCGACGCCAGTGTTACGACAAGGAAAGCCTGATCAAGGTTCGCCGCAATAATTTGGGCCTGTTTGGACAGGTTTATCGATTTACGGATGATGTAATTTCTTCGCTCATATAGCTGCACAATAATGGCCGTATGGGGAACAATATCCGTTTCCACCATGATATCCACCCAATCGCCCACAGCCACAGGGTTCGTTGTCTTAATGTCCCTGGTGCGGAACTTTCCCTTAATCCGGCAATTGTAGGTCTTGCCGTCATCCGCAAGCACCTCATACCAACTACCGGTCGACTTGGTGACGAGGGCCCTCATCCAACTACCGCATTATGTGCCGAAGCGCTTCTTACCATATTGGCAAAAGTCGGAAAAAAACGCCACAATATCCCTATCTTTGTCTCCACACCAATACGCTAAGTACGTGAAGAAGTTGTTTCTTTTAGATGGGATGGCCTTGATTTACAGGGCTTATTTTGCACTCAGTAAAAACCCCAGGATTACATCAACCGGATTCAACACTTCGGCGATATTCGGTTTTGCCAATACGCTGTTGGAGTTGCTGAGAACGCAACAACCATCGCATATCGCCGTGGTATTCGATACCATGGCACCGACCAACCGCCATGTCGAATTTGAATTGTACAAAGCCAACCGGCAGGCAATTCCAGAGGATCTGGCCGCCGCTATCCCTTATGTCTATAAATTGATCGAAGGATTCAATATCCCACTCATCACGCTAGATGGGTATGAGGCCGATGATATCATCGGCACGTTGGCCAAACAAGCAGAGGCCAAGGGGTATACCGTGTATTGCATGACACCCGATAAGGACTTCGGCCAACTGGTAACAGAAAATATTTTTATTTACAAGCCCGCACGCCTGGGCAATGGGGCGGAGACGCTTGGCGTAACCGAAATTCTGGAAAAGTGGGAGGTCTCCGACGTGAAACAAGTCATCGATATCCTTGGCTTATGGGGCGACGCGGTGGATAATATTCCCGGCATTCCGGGCATCGGCGAAAAAACCGCAAAGAGCCTGATCAAACAATTCGGCTCTATGGAAGGCATCTTGGCGAATACGGACCAACTTAAAGGCAAACAGCGGGAAAACCTCGAAACATTTGCCGAACAGGGACTGATCTCGAAGAAGCTGGCTACCATCCAATTAGATGTACCCGTTGAACTGGACGAGGAACGGCTCCTGCTCGGACAACCGGACAGGGATGCCCTAGAGCCCCTGTTTGCAGAACTCGAATTCCGCACATTGGGTAAGCGTGTTTTTGGAGAGGAATTCAACGTATCCGCCGCCCATGCGGCGTCGGGCACACAAATGGACCTATTTGGCAATACCGCCAGTGCTAGCATCGATGTGGCAAGCACCGGCACGGAATACGTACCGCCTCCCGCCGGAAGGAACGTTCACAACACCCCTCACAATTACGTGTTAGCCGATACATCAGATTTGCAGCAGGAGCTCGCCGCTTTATTAGCTAAACAAAGCAGCTTCTGTTTCGACACTGAAACGACCGGTACCGACGCCAATACAGCAGACCTCGTGGGCCTCTCTTTTGCCATCGAGCCCGGCAAAGCCTGGTATGTACCTACACCATGCGATAAGGAGGGCTGCTTGGAGGTGTTGGCCCACTTCAAACCCATTTTGGAAGACGGGTCCATCAAGAAAGTCGGGCAGAACATCAAGTACGATATCCTATTGCTCGCGCGCTATGGTGTCGTGGTCAAGGGGCCGCTGTTCGATACGATGCTGGCGCATTATCTCATCGACCCGGATACCCGCCATGGCATGGATATGCTGGCAGAAAATTACCTTGGTTATACGCCAGTCCCGATTACCGATTTAATTGGCCCCAAGGGCAAGAAACAGGGTAACATGCAGGATGTGGACCTTGCCGCTATTACCGAGTATGCCGCCGAGGATGCGGACATCACACTCCAATTGAAGGCGGTGTTCGAACCCCTGCTGGATCAAGCGGAAGCTGCTGCGCTAGCCCGGGAAGTCGAGTTCCCGCTCGTGCATGTATTGGCCGACATGGAGCGCTGCGGCGTCAAGGTTGATGTGCCCGTGCTCAAACAGTTGTCTGAGTCGTTGGCGACCGATACCGCGGTACTGGAAAAAACAATCTACGAGAAAGCGGGGGTCCGGTTCAACATCGCCTCGCCGAAGCAACTGGGTGAGGTGTTGTTCGAAAAGCTGCAACTGGACCCCAAGGCCAAGAAAACGAAGACGGGGCAATACAAGACAGGCGAGGACATCCTACTGGCGCTAGCACCGAAAAGCGACATCGTTAAAGACATCCTTGAGTTCAGGCAGTTGCAGAAACTGAAATCGACCTATGTGGATGCCCTACCCAACATGATCAACCCCGTGACAGGCCGGGTACACACCTCGTATAACCAGGCGGTGGCAGCCACGGGACGTTTGAGTTCCACCAACCCGAACCTGCAGAATATCCCCATCCGTACGGAGCGGGGGCGCGAAGTGCGCAAAGCATTCATTCCAACCGATGATGACCACGTGATTTTGTCTGCCGATTATTCCCAGATCGAGTTGCGGCTGGTGGCCCATATGAGTGGCGATAAAGGGATGCTGGAGGCATTTGAAAAGGGGCTGGACGTACACCGCGCTACCGCGGCCAAAGTGTATGGCGTGCCACTCGACGAAGTGACATCGGCCCAGCGCAGAAACGCCAAAGCGGTGAACTTCGGCATCATCTATGGCCAATCCGCATTCGGCCTCTCACAGAACCTCGGAATCCCCCGCACCGAGGCCGCGCAGATCATCGAACAGTATTTCGCGCAGTATCCAGGCATCAAGCGGTACATGAACGACACCATCAACTTCGCCAAGGAACACGGTTATGTCGAAACCCTCTTGAAGCGGCGAAGGTACTTGCGCGATATCAACTCAGCCAATCAAACCGTGCGGGGCTTTGCCGAACGCAACGCCATCAATGCACCGATTCAGGGCTCCGCAGCCGATATGATTAAAGTAGCCATGATCACCATCCATGAGGCGATAAAGAAACAGGGGCTGCGTGGCAAAATGACCATGCAGGTGCACGATGAGCTGGTGTTTGATGTACCCAAAGCGGAACTGCCCATATTTAAGGAGCTTGCCGAAAAACACATGAAAAATGCGTTGGTCATGTCCGTTCCGGTAGTTGTCGAACTTGGCGAGGGCCGTAACTGGCTCGAAGCACATTAAGTGAATGATGGGTTATGAAACGTTGGCTGATCATAGCGTTTATCACCCTATTGCCCTCGGTGGCACTTTGCAACACCGCGGACACGATCGAAAACAATCCGATATTTTACGAGCGCGAATCTGGCGATATCATCCGGTTTTTCTATGATGACCACTACTATCTAGTTGATAAAGACTGTGAATTCAGGGCGATCGAGCGTGTTGGCCAATACGACTTTCAACGGCAGGTGTTCATTGGCGATTTTGCGGACTTTGATAACCATGGGCGACTGATCCTAGAGGGCAGCTATGTTGATGGAAGGAAACACGGCGATTTTAAAGCTTATCATCCGAATGGCCAGTTGAAATGGCAGGTTTCCTACATACAAGGCATTCCCCAAGGAGCGCTCAATTTCTACTATCCGGATGGCAAACCCCTACTTGAAATAACCTACACCGGCGAAGGCGCGCGTATCCTCAATTTTTGGGACCGCCGCGGGCGGCAACGTGTTACCAATGGTGATGGGCGGTACGAGTTCGCTGTTATAGCCGACGGCTATAATGAGTTCGGTTATACGCGTTATATCCGGAAAGGGAAGGTGGTAGACGGGCACCCCCATGGCAATTGGACCATCAAATACCTATTTGGTGATGGCAAGGAAAAAAGAGCCGGTTACGAATATTATAGTCGAGGGCGTTTTGTGCAAGGCTATGAAGCATACACCGGCGAGGAATTTTCCGACACACCCCGATACGACCTATTACCGGCGGACTTTTCCATCCGTGCCGACGCGATGGTTACAAAGGGGTGTACGATCGACGACTATACCGGGTTTACGAGGTTTCTAGCAGCGTATTTGTCCGAATGGTTTGAAGGCACATTGGACGGACCCACCAATCCCGTGGAAATAGCATTTACCCTAACCGTGAAATCAACAGGCCAACCGAGGGCAATCCATATGAAATCATCCTTCCCTACAAAGCGCCATGCAAATTTGTTGCTTGAAGCCCTGAATGGCGTGGGTTACTGGCTACCGTCGTATGCTGACGGCGGATATATTGAGGACACACTTACGGTAACCATGGAAGCCTTTCCAGATGTCCGCTACCAGAAAACGCGGTTTTATGAGGTAACAATCAAACGGGAGAAGGGTATATAACCTTTTCTACTGGGAAACGGAGTCAAGCCAAAGATATCGTCGAAATAGCAGCCGGGGCTCTCCAACAGTAAATTTCATAAATCAAACAAGAAATAAAACGGAACAGTAGACACTAACCGCTCATCCGCTGGCTTCCGCGAGATGACAGCAGCAACACCATGCCCAGGATCACGATAACCGATGCGATGATAAGTACCGACGCCTTCCCGTGCGTAGCGAGTAACCCCAACAGGAAAATCAACAACCCCACGCCCACCAGGGCGAGTGCTATGGTCTTTACAGCCAAAGCTCCCTGCAACTTACCATGCAAGGCTTCATCACCCTCAGCCGGACTACCATCAGCGACTACCGGTACACGGTATGGTTTATTGCGGTATATAACTTCAAAAATAGCCAGTAATATAATTGGCAATAATACACCTAGCACGATTTCCTGCATGCGATTCAATGAAAATCCGAGTATGGTAGGGGAGATGAACTTAAAGAATACGTTGACCGCCAAACTGACAATGGTGACGAATAATACCGAGAAAGCCGTTTGCCGTTTGGAAAACAGCGCCCATACCGCCGGGCCGTATAATGGTACGCCGGTGAGTGCGCCAATACTCAACACCACCTCCACAATACCTCCCATGGCCGGAACCATTAAGGCCACTAATACAGTGACAACACCAAACCCCAAGGTGGAGAGCCGAGCCACCCACATCAGCGACTTGTTGGAAGCGGCCGGACGTAACCGTTTATAGACGTCGTTGGTAAACACGGCGGACGAAACGTTCAGCGAGGCGTTAACCGAATCGGTGGTCGCAAAAATCATCCCCGTAATCATCAGGCCCATCATCCCCGCCGGCAACACTTCCTTACACATCATCAGGTAGGCTCCCTCATTATCGAGCCCACCCAGATCAGCATTAACCACCCGGTATAGCATCGGTGGCAGCATCCACACCACAGGGCTGATCAAATAAAGCCACCCAAACAGATAACCCACTTTTTTGGCTTCCCGTTTAGTGGGCACACTCGTATAACGTTGCACATACGCCCAGTTTCCGCCAATGAAAATCATGTTATAAAAACCAAAGGCCGCCATAAACCAAATCGTGTATTCGCCACCGGTCAGGTTAAAAAAACCTTCGGGTGCCTGCTGTACAAACGAGCCGATACCGCCTACCTTATCAAACGCCAACGGAACCACAATCAATACCGCCGCAGTAAGCACCACAAACTGCAGCACGTTGGTCACGATAACCGCCCACAGTCCGCCAGAGGTCGTGTATAACACTGCCATGAGGCCGAAAAGGATGATTGCCCAATGCGAGGGCAACCCCGTAGAGACATTCACCAATTTGGCCACGGGGTAGAGAAATGCGCCGTTATAGGCGAAGCTCATTAGCAGGAACACATAGGTATAAAACTTGTGTACCCCACTACCGAAACGTTGCTGCATAAATTCGGCGGCAGTCAACACACCCGTTTGCCGCCAACGTGGCGCAATAAACCGGCCGATGAGGAATCCCGCGATAGCCATTGTCCACTGGATGGTCACGGCTACCCAACCCTGTTCGTACGCAATTGCCCCCCATACCACAAAGGTACCGGCCGAAAAAAACCCCATATAGAGGGAGAGGCCACTCATCCACCAAGGGAGCGCACCACTGGCGCCGAAATACGATTTCATATCCGCCTTGCGGTCGCTCATCGACAGACCAGCCAGCAGGATCCCGACGGAAAAAATAGCTATTACCCAATAGTCAAGTGTGCTCATTGGTCACCTCCATAACACCTTACGGCAAATATGGCCGCTGGGACTTTCTCCGATGGGTGCTCCACATAAATCATCAGTTTATCTGTTTTCAATGGCTGGTCAAAGGTAATGGTATTACGGGTCTGGTAGTTATCGGTCCGTTCGTAAATCACCCGGCCGCGAGCGTCTGCGATACGGTAATTACGCACGCAGAACGGCATCACCCGCTCGGGGTGCGTCATCAAAACCGACTCCATAGCATGGTCGAAATCCGTATCGAATGCCAAGTCTATCCGGCTGATTACCTGCGGCTCGTTCCACGTAAGTATGACCTGTGGGGCGGGGTCGCCCGGATCGGCCACCCACGCGTTCGGCGCCGTTGTTGGCCGGTCCACCCCGTTTCGGAGGTTGGCTGCACCAAATAACTTCACTGGTTCTGAAAGTACGATGGCAATATTCTGCCCTTGGGGTCGCCGCTGGGGGCACCAGAATTCAAATTCATCTACACCTGAATCAGCCGGTGGCCGTTGGCGGCCGTTGTTAGACACCTTCTTATTCACTCCGTTGAACACAGAAAGCAATCCGGTAATCCGCTGTTCCGTGTAGGGGAGGCTCACACGTTCATTTTTTAAGAACGTTAAGAAGACATATTGTGCTTCATCAAGCTGCGCATCAAAATCCAGTGTGATTTCCGTTGACCCTGCCGTTAGCCCGACGGTTTTCGCGGCTAGCGCACGGTCGGGAGTGAAACCACCCCTCCGGCTGCTGGTGCGCAATTCAACCTGCAAATCCGTATCCTGTTCGGTGCTAACCGAAAGGGTAAAAACAGGCACCTTTCCAGCTGGCAACGGAACCAGTTGTGCTGCCGAGATTTCGAGCGGGCGCCAGGTCACGTCCGTGTTGTCGAAACCTGAGAAATCCAATTCGGTGGAAGCGGTGATGTTTGCCTGCCGGACGCTATCCGAGTCGTCGTGAAGGGCCAGTTCTGGTATATATTGGCCCATTCTCATCAATTCCTGTTGTAATCGGTCAATATGCCCTTTGCTGTAAATCTCCTCCGGTGTGGCACCGTAGCGTTTACAAAGCGATGCTGCCACGGCCACTGCCTGTCCGGTATATGCGCTGGTTGCCATTACCCGCGTAGCGCCGAACGCCACATGGCTCACGCTGATGATTCGCCCTGTGAAGAAGAGGTTTCCAATGTTTTTGCTATATAATGTCCGGTAAGGAATCTGGAAAATGCCCTTACTATGCCATTGGTTGCAAGGTTGCCGTTCGCTGAATACTCCATCGGCGGGGTGCAGGTCGATGGACCATCCGCCGTAGGCCACTGCATCCGGGTGGGTACGCTGCTCGATCAGGTCCCGTTGAGACAGCATATAGTCCCCCTCAAAACGGCGGCTCTCCCGTTTACCGGGGATCATCCCTACCCATTCGAGCGTCATCGTCTCTGCTTCGGGGAATTTCCCGGAGTTCTTGATGTAGTCCCAGATGCCATATACCACCCGCCAGAGTTCCCATTTGATGCGTTCGGTATCATGCACAGTATCCAGGCGGCCGCCGTGCTCCACCCACCACAACTGGCAACCGTGTTCGTTGGCCTTGAAATTGCGGAACCGGGGAATTTCTTTTGAAACGTCCATGGCAAACGAGGGGGCGATAAATTCAACAGGCTTTCCGGTATCCTTGCTGTAAAAATAAAGCGAATGGCCCAGCAGCTCGCCGTAGTCAGCGTCGGGTGCCATCGGCTCGTCGAACTCATCCCGGCTTTCAGCACCCATACGGAATGCCGCCCCGGCCAGAAAACCCACAATGCCATCGCCAGAGGCATCGCAGAAGAGCGGTGCCTCAAGTCGGTATTCGGTTGAATTCTGGCTACAGAATGCCCGCAATGCACGGATGCGATTCGGGCCTTCCTTCTCCACGTCATATACGGCTGTATTGAGCAGCAAGGTAATGGTTGGCTCCTGTGCTACCTTGTCGAGCAAAACCAGGTCGAATATAATCGCATTTCCTTCGGGATTACGGTATATGTTTTCCACCAACAGTTCATCGATTAGGCCACCCTCCCTGGCCCACCGGTTGTTGTTGCCCATGTGCGAAGTGGCCCCCAGTACCCACAGCCTTACCTCACTGGAGGCGTTGCCGCCCAGTACCGACCGGTCCTGTATGAGGATAACCTCAAGCCCCTGGCGTGCGGCGGTGATAGCCGCGCATACGCCAGATAGGCCGCCGCCGGTGATGACGAGGTCGGCCTTGAGTGTTTCCTTGTATTTCTCTCTTCCACTCCCTTCAAATCCCGCTTTAATCTTCATAAATATCAATTATCAGTTTTATCTTTTAAAAAGTTTGTTGGTCGGTCGCTTAAACTTATTGCCCCCGGTATTCCCAAATAACGTTACTAAATCCGCTCCCAGGTCTCGTTAGTCGGTTTTCAACGTTAACATATAATTGTGACCAGGTGTAATTGAAAACGTCACGGGAACATTAAAATCGTCTAAATGCAGCTTTTTTTCAACTCCCGTTTGCTTGTCCACAATTAGTAGCTGCCCGCTTTCCCATTTTGAGAATGCTTTATCGATGATTGTCGTTGTCTCGCTATCTGGAAAATGAAAGGTGTACGAAAATGCCCGGTCCGACGTTGGGTATACCGACACTTCATATCGGTTTTCAAGTTCCTTAACCAATACCCCTTTTCCACCGACAAATATTGGAATCTTATCAATGGGGAATTCATAGTCTTTTAACGTTACCGGACCGTAAAACCACTCTTTACTTTCATAATCCATCCATTTCCCGTCGGGGAGATAGACATCTCGTTTTGTTGCGGAGGCGTAGTCATTCCCATATAATGGGGTTGCCAACAGGGACTCTCCCAGCATCCACGAATACTGTCGGTGTTCCTTGCCCGCCAGCCGATAAGTATTAGAATCACTGGAAAACGCAATCGGCAAAGGTGTCATTGCGTAAGGAAAACCGGAATGGTAACCTTTTAGTACCTCGCTATATAAATACGCGGCATACGTATCGTGCCAAAGGGCGGCCTTCTTCACAGCTTTTTCATAAACCGGGTTGTTCAAGTGCCATGGCCCATACCCCATAGCCATCACCGGACTGACCGCGGCAACCATCGCATTCCGTACGAAATAAAGTTTCTCATCATTTGTTAGTGGACTTTCCAGGTATTTTCCGGCTACAATGTCCAGATATACTGCCGGAGCACCACTGGCCGCATAGTTCAGGCCGTTAATCAACGGACGATCCTGGTCAAATCCATACTTCGTATCCTCTAACCTCAGAATGTCGCCGGCCACGGAGTACGCACTATTCCTAGCCATGATCAAGTAATCCCGCGCCATCAATGCTTCGTTAACGGCATTCAATTTAGCATCATTATTGAGTTTCTTTCCGTCACGAAGCATCAGGTCTTCCTTAAAGCCGTCCACTCCCCATCGATCCGCTCCGGATACGTACCAATCGACTGCCGCCGGATTTTGACCGTCCAACAGGAATACATTGCCTTGGGGGAAATTCACTCGGTACGTTTCGGGGTTTCCTTTTCCATCCGTGATAAAATAACCGGACGCCATGCCTTCCTTTACAAATCCCCCATCGTTCGTTTCCTCATAATGGCCGCCATATTCCTCCGTGCCTTTGAAGTTTATCCGCAATCCCAGCAACAGGCTGATATCCCTTTTTTTAAAGAAATCTTTGAAAGCCGATGGGTTGGGGTACCGTGGGTCGGGGAGGTTGTCATTTCTCCCGCCGCCGGCGCTATCGTCCCAGATTCCGAAACTCGTCGTCGCCCCTTCCTTTGGATTCCGCCGTTCACCTTTCCAAAACCCAGATCCGACCACCGCCCAGTTAATGGGATACCCCTGCTCAAGGTAAGTATCAATATCTGCTTCAACAGATGACTGGTACGTATTCCACCCTAAGGATCCGAATGCTTCATACCCCAACTGAAAAAAACGGAACTTCGGTTTGAGGTCCGGGTGCCCCGCTGTACTCCTTACGCTTTTGTAGGCACGGTAGATTTGCTTGGAGTCTCCAAAGAAATAGTATACTGTTGCGGCCTTTACCCCCGTAACCCCAAGCCTATTCTCAGTGGTTGTGATGGCTACTCGCTTGGTCTTTTCGCTGAACAACACCTGAGCAAAATGATGGGCAGGAAAAATAGTAAACGTCGAAATAAAACGATGCTCGTTGTTGCGGTTCCCGAAATCATCATTGCTGAATCCAGTGACATCGATACAATCCCCAAATCCGCCATGGTCGCCAAGTCCATATGCCGGGCTTAACGCATCGGTTCTGAAGTCAATCTTGTACAGCTCCTCCTGCCCACCGTCACGGTGCTTCGGTGTCAACGTAATGGAAAAATAGTCCTCGTTAAGCCGAATGCTCACCGTGGCGATCAGCCCCGCTGTATTCTCCACCTGGGCTACTAGCGAATCACTACCGTGCTTCAGTACACGCGCTTTCCTTACCGAGTAGATACCGGTATCCGTTGTATAGGCGTAAGCCAGGTTCCCCAGCTCATGGGGTGCAATGCTTGCGTGCGTCCCCTCAAACCAGAGTTCAAATGTGTTGGTGTCGACATGGACAGTGTAATTCTTCCCCAGTAGCTTGACAACCGGCTCACCCGGCTTATGCGTTGTCGCCACCGCACCGCAGCATAACCCTAAACAGAGAAAAAAAAACAAATAAAAGTAAAATACTTTACACCCAAACTGTACACCAGTAAGCCTTAACTCAGTTAACGATTTTGACATCATTGTTGCTAATAATTCAAGTTTATATAAATTTTCAAGGTCGCTTTCACTTACCCTGAGCCTTTCTGGCCTATTACCTCTTCCGCATGCAATCTAATCGACAATACCGAGATAAATCGCACCTGCAGCAGGCGATGCCATATACAGATAATCTTTACCGTCGGCGGCGTCTGTATACCCAACTATCCTCGGAACGTTTAACCCGCTTATCTTCTGCTCTTCAGACCACATCCCCCCCCTTTCATCGGAAACACGCAGATACACATTTTTATCCGGTTTGGAGAAATAGTATCTTAGGACACCGCCGGCAGAGGTAATCCACATTTTTTCTGTCGAAACAAAATCCGTTGCCGTGCCATAAACCGTCGACCGTCTCCAATCCGTTCCGTCCCAAATCGCAAATCTGTAGTGATATTGATTACTAAGATGGGTTGGAGAATAAGCGTATGCAATTACAGGGTTACCTTGGCTATTGACAGATAGTTTCGCGCTCTGCATCCCATATTTGGGGCTTCCGGCCGCAGACGAATCCCATATCTCATCTCCTTCGAAGGGCTGGAACACATCTCCCGTGGTGGGCGTTATAGGCAGTGCCGTATAAACGGTACCGTCTGCTTTATAAAACTGTCCATTATTGGTATTATAGCGTGCATACGACCCCAAGTGCCTGTTTCCGCCAGCTCCTCCTTGTCTCCATTCGAAAATAAGATGAATATTACCGTCAGTGCTGGCGTAGATATGATCCGGGTAACAGGTATACCCCGGCTGTTTGGCAACGTCTGCAACCTTACTCCATTCGTCTCGTGCATTATTCCACCTGAACATTTCTCCTGCATGGTGGTTCTGGCTATTCCTGATAAAGAGATAAACATCTCCGTTGGGAGCGGTAGTCAAAGACGGGTAGGTATAGGCACCAGCGGGAAACTCGGCACTTCCGTCTGTGAAACCTCCCGTTATGCTTCCGGGAACGTTAGAACGTTTATATTTCATACCGCGGCTATGCATTCCATAGAAAACATGAATATACCCGTCCCCGTCAATCGCGATAGATTGCTGAGTATGCCCGGCATCATTGATAATATCCTTTTCTATCGTTACGTAATCCCAAGTGCCCCCAGCTGTTCTCATAGCTAGTATACAGTTGAGATCCTGATCCAGGAATGCCATGTATGTCTGGTTATTGTACTGCACAATAGGCGTCCACCAACCTGCTGTGTTGCTTGCATGCATGGTAAACGGCGTTTCCAACACGTTGACTACCTTATCTGCTTCTTCCATAAAGGAAACCTCGACGGTATGGTCCCCGCTTACATGCAGGGTATAACGCAATGGGGATTCGCTATCGCCGACAGACTTCCCATCAACGACGATAGCAGAAACAAAATAGCCCGGGTCAGGAGAAATGCTGAAAACGATGCTATCACCGTAAGCTGCATCGGATGTACCCGGCCGCGTGATCGTTCCGTTAGGACCGGCAGTTGCGGTGATGGTGTAAATATGGCTGGCGAATGTTGCGTGGATCTCGTGATCAGACGTTACGTTTTTAAATGTAAAGTTTTCCGGAACTGGCGGGGCATGTTGTACGCCATCTACCAATAACTCCGCAATATAATAGCCTGAATCAGGTACAATCGCAAACGTTTTGGAAAAGCCCATACTTACCTTCACCTGTTCGGAAGGTGTAATCGTCCCATTTATGCCCGCCGTTGCTGTTATTATAGACCAAGTGGTTGTGAAATCCCATACATAATCTTCTGCCAGCGGATGTCCTTTTACATCCTTTACGTCCTTGGTTACCTTACCTGTATACTTTGCGGTCCCGGATAACAGTGAGCTTTCCGGTGTGAATGTAACGGTATTACCAGCATAGGTTAAGGTACCCGCCACCATCGTTGTGCCCCGCATAATTTTAAAAGTCTCCGAAGTGATACTGGCCGCATCCATCGCAGTGCTGAATGTGACAGTTATCATTGCATCATCCGTTTCGGGGTCCATCAAAATAGCTGTCGAAATGACCTCAGGCGCCACAAACTTATCTTCCGTTTTCGCTTTTTTACAACACACGACGCTTATCACTGCGCCCAACAAGAGGCTATACGAAATCTTTATTTTCATCGGATTTCTAAGATTTAAATCATGTTTATCTCCGGATTTACCATTCTTTGGTGCACTTAATCATCTGTGGCGATTCAAAGCATCCGTCAGTCAAATAGCATTTTCTGAAACACGAGTTCTTCTATGATTGGCTTCTCCCGTTTCAATGCATGAAGGTCCGCCTGCGATTCAATGGTGACCTTTACCTCTCCACGGTTAGCCGGGAGTTTCCAGGGCCCAAATTTCTTTACCGTATTGGGTTCAACGATTACTACTTCTCCTGCCGGTTCGTCATTCAGGTAGACCTTGAACCATAGCGGCCTCTCTACAGGGTTTTTCACCTCTAGGTAAAAACTTCCGGCTCCGGCTGGCGCACGCATGTAGAAAAATCCTTTTGCCGTATCAACCGGATCCACGGTGCCTGTATAACCCAAGCCATTAATGATTTTTTGTTCGCCCAGGATGCGTCTTCCTTCCGGCCAGCCATATTTCTCCCAACTCACTTTCCCATAATTGTGGCCATTGATCATGATTCCTTGCTTAAGCGACGCGGGAAAGAGGCCAGCTTCCGAATCCAAATCCCCAAAGAGGACATCGGTTGTTAACTGAGGGCCTATGGTATGATTCGCTGTTTGCAGGTAATCAATTAAATTCCCAAGTACTCTGGCCGCTATGGGATCATCTTGCACCCGCCCGACGAGTTCAAATTGAGAGAATATGATGCTGCCTTTCCCCTTAAAATGCTCCAATACAACCTGGTACTGAAGCATATGCCCACAATTGGCTAGTACACTGGTATGATGGAGTGCCGCCGGCTGAATATCAAATACTTCTGTCACGGGGAAACCGGAAGAGCCCTCCAACGGATTCCATAAAAAGAAATCCCGGTTTACAAGGCCCTTATCCAACAACCCTGGCCGCTCGGTATTTACAAAAAGTGAATTGTATTTTTGGGTTGTTACACCGTGGGGAACCAGTGCTGAGCTTTTCAGGTGCTTTCCTTCCTGCTTCAATACCAACACCCTTCCACCGTCTCCGACGAATGACAATACATCCTGTATCTGGGTGTCTGAAAGTGTAGATAATGTCTCGCTCCCGATAACAAGGCCGGTGCCCGTGCCTAACTGAAGATTTGTTATCCTGTTGACATCTAAACCTATACTTTCCATGGCGTCGGCCGTCTTTCCTTCCGGATCATAGAGGGTAACCGGCTCGCTGGAGCGGGAGTTGGCAAAGTCTCTGGGGGCGATAAAGACATCCATCTCATTTGGAGTTGAACGCGCCTGATCATGATGCAACTCCATGATAACCCTAGCCGGGCCGGCCACTATCGTTTCGGGGATTTTCAGCGATACAGGGATGGTTACTGTTGAATAATAATTCACAGACGGCACTGTCGTGTCCATCTTACTCAACACGTTGCCATTTTGTACAAGGCTAATGGTCACAGTGGCATTATTAAGTACTGGTAGCTCCACATCATCATGAATCACGTACAACATGCCCTCGATCTTTTCTCCTCCAAATGCATGCCTTTTCCACGACTTTAACGATAGCAGCACCGGACTGTAAACCTGTTTGATTACTTCGGTAGCCGGCTTGGTGCTGAAGCTCTTGTTAGGCACATCCCACTTCCAGAAATCTGAATACGGAAAAGAACCCGCGACCCTACTCTCCATTCCCCGGGCCCGGCGCATTCCCTCCATCATTTCCTTGGTAACAACCCGCTGGTACCATTGCGGATCATCCGGATGCTGTCCTCCCCTGCCCACATGCCGCAATGCATTTGACATCCCTTTATTATACCATAGATGAAATCTTCCGGTGCGTTCACCGGTATAGGTGCCTACGCACTCGGTGAATGTAACCGGTTGGTTTACTCCACCACCTTTTTGGTAAAAAGCTTCCCTTTCATACTTATCCATATCCAGCACTGAACCACCATACCAGGCGGTATAATCGTGCTCATCTTCGATATCACCTACCTTGCCCCGGCCAAAACCCGCGTTAGCTATGATGGGATGAGTGGGGTCGAGCGTCTTAGCAAACTCATAATTTTCTACGGCGAGTTCAAGGAAATCCGGATTTCTGCCCCAGCTTATTTCATTGGCAAGGGTATAAATTGCCGTAGAAGCATGATTCCTTAATTTCCGGATCTTTGGTGTGAAATTATCCCTGTTTGACTTGAATACTCTATTTTCAGTCGCACCTGCTCCGGAATAACTTCCTGCAATGTTTAAAAAGCCCATTTCATCCGCATACTTCACCCAAAGGTCATTGTCCCCAATCCTCCCTGCGTTAATATTAAGTTCTTTAGCCTTTTCAAAAAACCGCTTAACAAATCCTTCATCCGTCCAGACTTCCGGGGCTCGCTTTCCATGCTCATCCACCACTCTTGACACGGGCCATTGGGATAGTGCGCGCAGGTAGTAAGGATTCCCGTTTAGATAAAACAAATGCCCCCTGACCTCAAATGTTTTAAACCCGATCCGCCGAACTTCCCTCAAAATTTCCTGTTTTCCTGATTTCAATGAAATTTCCAAATTGTAGAGTACCGGATGTTCGGGTGACCACAGCTGGGGTTTTAATTGCGTTTTTTTCAGGCTTACCTTCGTACTATCTCCCACATTTAATGCAATTTTATTTTGGGGAAGCCGAAGAAACACCTTTCCTTCGGTGTCCGTAACAACCACGTCAACTACTGTGTTCTGACGTCGAGCGCTGTGATTTCGGACCAGAAACTCCATATCGATGCTATTTATCGTCGTGCTGACGAAAAAATCATCAAGCATAACACCGGAATCTTGAGCCCGCGCACTCCCTCCGGCCAGACAGATAGCGATCACTACTATACAAAGATACCGCATGCTTATTCCCCCCAGAAAGTAAGTTCTGCAATGTGTACGCTCTGCGTATTTCCCCAAGTGCTATTCACTTTTATCCGGAGGTATCTCACTGCCGGAATATCTGCAGGGAAATCAAACTCCTCTCCACTTAAGAGCACATCAATATCCTCTTCTGTATGCTCCCCTATCGGCAAACCCGAAGGCTTAACCGATTCCACTTCCATCAGTTTGGTCCAGCCATCCCAGCTACCATCGGCGTCAGGCGTGTCGGCAGTGCCCCATATTTCAAAATAGCGGGGATTGCTATTTCCCCAGCGCACCGATTCAGGGCTATTCCGCTGATTGTAACGGAAACGACCCAGTTTGTTGGTTTGCCCCAAATCAAACGTAAACCATGTGGGCACGCCGCTGTTGGCGGCCGTATAAAAAAACGAACCGACACTATTATCCCATAGATTCTCCATCGGGTTATTTGCGGCGTATTGGGTTACATTATCAGTGGGCAAAACAACTTTTTTAAACTTCATCTTATCAAGCAATGCATATCGTGGAATATCCCTAAGAACAATTGTAGAGTAAAACGTATCAATTGCCAATGGATCAGGCAGAAACATCGTCCGGTATCGCAACTCGCTGCCAAGCTTAATGTCAGAAAGCACGGTTTCTGCTTCCGTCATTTCTATTTTCAGTTGCTTCTCGTTGCCTGCTAAATCCGTATAATGTAATTCAACACCGACCGGTGTTCCAATTTGAGAGTTCCCTGGTAACGCTTCCCAGGAGAGGTATATCTTCCCGTCCACCAGTTCGATATTTCCAAGCACGCGGTTAACCAATCCGTTGGTGTAAGTGTCACCAAACGCTTCCCCCAGTGCCTCAACACGCAGCGACCGATTACCCCTATTATCGTAAGTGAAAATTTCAAATGAATATATTCGTTCCTCCAGGTCATCTATTAATACACTCAACTCCTGTGGTTCGCCATTATTATCAATGGGAATTTCCAATGAATCTCTTCTATCATTCCAGAACACCTTTGCTGATACCACCTGTGGATCTGCCGTTAACCACCAGGATAGTTTTAGTCGATTATTGCCGGGAGCTGCCTGGACGGAATGTGCTTTCCCCAAATAAATGGTTTCGCCATCTTTGATATATTCCTTGTAGGCCTCGTCCCTGTCGTCGCATGCCGTCATAACGGCAAACACCAAGAAGAGCGAAACGATGTATGGTCTCCTGACAAGAGGTAAACCGGACACGGTACCTAGCATGTCGTGGAAATATTTTTTGATTTCCATAATTCTCAATCTATTTAACAGATTCAATTTTTTATATGTAATGAATGATCTTGACTTCGTCTTGGAACAATCGGGGTAAATTGCATAGCCCTTACGTTTCGGACTAAAGTATCTGCCCCCAGAAAGTCAGTTCCTTAATATGGATACCTGTAGCCAGCCCCCATGTCTCGTTCACCTTTATTCTAATGTATCTTACCGGAGGGGCATCCAGTGGGAAGTTGAACTCTTCTCCCCGAAGTGCCAATTCCCAATCTTCGTCGGAATACTGACCCAGTGGCAAACCGGACGGCTTAATGGATTCCACGTCCATTAATTTTGTCCAGCCCTCCCAGCTTCCATCCGGGTTGGGCGTATCGGCCGTACCCCATACTTCAAAATAGCGTGGATTCCCATTTCCCCATCGCACTACGACCGAGTTTGTTCGCTGCTGATAAAGAAAACGGCTCAGTTTGCAGGTAGCCTTGAGGTCAAACGTGAACCAGGTCGGCACTCCTGCGGCATAACTAGTTTGGTAATGCGCTTCACCACCATCCCACAAGTTACCCATATGATCCGCTGCACTATAGAGCGTAGTGTTATCCGTAGGCAACACCAATGTTTCAAAAGGTTTGGGTATAATCTCTTCAAAGAAAGGGGTTAATTCGGCAACGAGCGTATCCGAGAAGTTCCCCCAGCGATCTTCCACATACACCCCGAAAACAGTAGGTCTAGCAGCGAACCCCCTTGCCGAAAAGGCACCTGATTCCTGCATCGTGTACAGTGTCTCATCATTTGCCCAAAACCCCTCCTCATCCTGGTAGATAATAGCGATTGCCAAATCGGCTTTTGACAAATTGCTAAAATCCACCGTTGCTCCCCCGAAGTCTTCCTTTAACGTCAGCGATTCGAACGTCGTAATCAAAGGCGGTTTCAAGGGCTTGACGGTCACGACGACAGGGTCTGAATGCACTTCGCTCCGGCTTACTGCATATACCTTAACATCATGATGAAGGGTATCACCAAAGCCCTCCAGCAGTAGCGTATTATTATAATAAGTGGCTTTCGCAGTCCTTAGTTGTCCCTGTGTTTCAAACTCGGCTTTCACGTATAACAATTCCGGGTTGTCCGGCAACGTATAGGTCAGCTTTGCACCTCCCGGTAAATTTTCAACGCTGATTTGCCCTACAGGGTCAGGAACCCAACCATCTTGCTCATGCGGAGTGTGTTTCTCCTCTTGTTTGCAGGAAGCGATTGCGAGGATACAGCAGCATATCGCTAGTATATTTGTTATCTTTTTCATTTTTTTATGATTAAGAAGAATTGATTACCAACCCGGATTTTGCACCAGGTTTTCATTCACAATGACATCCAGTTCGCGAAGCGGCCATAAATAATCGCGCGTTCTGAACTCTTGCCTATAAAGCTCCCTGATACGATAATACAAGTCAGTTTCTCTTTGACTTACATCCCACCCATATACCGGCTTGTTGAGTTCATCCATGGCCCGCTTCCATCTCCGCAAATCCCAGAAACGATGTCCTTCGAAGGCCAGTTCTATGGTTCGCTCCTGATGAATAATTTGCCGAAGTCCAGCTTGGCTTAAATATTTCCCGGGATCCGTTGAGTAATTTTCCCATGATTCCTGTAGCGTAGCCAACCCCGCTTTCTCCCGTACGAGGTTTATATAATGGTATGCTTCTTCCCCTGGTCCGTCCAGTTCGTTGAGTGCTTCTGCATAGAGCAGGTATAAATCTGCCAAGCGTATGATCGGCCAATGGTATTGAACAACGACGTAGGCTACACTTGCAGCATACGTACTGGCGGGGTTCACCAGTTTTTTTGGCCAATAGCCGGTTACAGAATATCGGTTGGCACTCGCTCCCCCAGAATATTGCCCCAATTTAGCCATTACATACCACGGCGCACTTTCTGTAAAATTACCTTGCCCAAACCATACGGAACCATCAAATGCAAGGCTTCCATAGAACCGGGGCTCTCTGTCATAATGCAACGAGGCTGTGGTGTAATTTGGTTGGATATAGTTTCTCTCAGCATCCGTAGCCACCCGGAGGGAATACCTCCCTGCGTAATCCCAAGTCTTATCTTCCGTGATCGGGACTCCGTTTATCGTATAAAAGCTCTCGGCCATTTTCAGCGTAGGCGCCATTCCCCTGCTCACCGTTGAAGCATTGGCTGTACCCGCATCCAAACGGGCCTGGGATTCCCGTTGCAGCGTGGTTGTGCTTCTTCCTACGTCAGGCCAGATTACTTCGGGGTTTTCCCTTGCAGTTACACTGCCACGGATATTCATCTTATAATACGTGTCTGTTGAAACTTGCGAAGAACGGGCGTCCAGGCTATAGGTGTATAATTTGTGGCCTGCAGTATGGCAAAGGTCTATGGCGTCCTTGCAGGCTACGGCCGCCCTGCTCCACTTCTCCGGGTCATAAACTGTATTAAAAAGCGTTAACCCATTTTTATCGACAAAACCCTCGTAATCAACATTTCCGTTGAATAACGGACTGGCAGCTGTGACCAATACCAACGCTTTAATAGATAGTGTGATGGATTTCGTGATCCTTCCCAGTTCCGTTGTCCGGTCCTCAATGGTTATCGGTAAATTTTCTTCAGCCGCAGCCTCGTCAAGCAGCTGAACGATATAATCCACACAGTCATCAAAAGGTTCCCGTGCCACCTGAACTTCATCGACTCCGCTCGAAATCGGCAAATTTTCACGAATGAGTGGAATAGGACCATACATACGCAGCAAATAGAAGTGATAAAATGCCTTCAGCACCTTCACTTCTGCGATCCACCGGTCCTTTTCAGATTGGTCCATATCCTTCACCAAATCAATATTTTCCATAAAGATGTTACAATCCCGTATCCCCCTCCATAACGAGGTGGTTGAAACCGTACCTTCCAGACTTCCAGTCGTTGCCGCACTCATCGACGCTGACGTATAGCCGCTCCAACGATCGAGAATAGGCTGTACAATGCTTTGGCTTCCTCTGGCAATCTGGACGCCCGGGTAGGAGTTGTCATATCGCCACGATTCATCGGCACCATACAATGCCGGGTTTGATGCAACATGACTGAAATTGGGCAAATAAGAATAACAGGTAAACAAGTATTGTTCGGCTGTCACCCGCATTCTGAATGCCATGTCAATCGTCGCTATATTATCCGGCACTACATCCAAATATTTATTGCAGGAGCTAAACAGACTCAGGACCACACCAAATATTATTGTTAGATATCTCATATTTTTATTCGTTAGATTAGAGTGATACTTGTATGCCTACATTATAAACCCGCTGAACTGGATAATCTAGGCCCCGTCCTGCCTGCTCAATGTCCCACAGCTTAAAGGGCGACCAAAGCCATAGATTTGTTCCGTTCACAAAAAACCGCACATTCTTAATCCGTACCCTGTTTACCAAGGTCACCGGAAGGGTATACCCAAATTCTGCCTGTTTCAGACGGAGGAAAGACCCATTCCGCATAAACCAGGTGCTGGTCTCTTGGTTGTTGCTGTTGGCTTGGTAGTCCAACCTCGGCCAGAGTGCATAGGAATTCCTATTTTCTTCGGACCAGTGATCGTCCGCATACGCTTTTAATAATTGGTTTTGGCGTATGGTGCCACTACTTGTCCCGATGAACGGTGCCGTAGCAGACTGATTTATCCAGAAGGAAGATCGTGCGGATCCCTGAAAAAATAACGAGAAATCAATACGCCTATATCCGGATGATGCTCCGAATCCATACACGATTTCCGGGGTGGTGGGATAGCCAATCGGAACCCGATCCAATGTTGTGATTTGCCCGTCTCCATTCACATCAGCATATTTAATATCTCCCGCCATGGCAGGGCGGGACCCAAAGTTCTGCGCCGGGGCATTGGCCACTTCTGCGTCGTCAATAAATAAACGCTCAGCAATGTATCCCCACGTTTGTGTTAATGGCTGGCCAACGCGGGACGAATAACTATTTGGATATACGGGCTCCTCATAGACCTCATACTGACTGGTGGCGTACGTGAAATTGCCTCTTGCTGTCAGCCAAAGTTCGGAAGAGAAATAGTGATTAACATCCACGGAAATATCCACCCCATGGCTGGAAGCCTCACCGACATTGGCGCGTGATGCGGCTGACAAACCCATAGTCGTCGGGATATTGGCCCTGGTCATTAAAATATTTGAACGGTATTCCGTGAAATAATCAGCCAGTATGTCGATTTTATTGTTCAAAAGCCCCAATTCCAGTCCCAAATTCAGCTTTTTAGAAGTTTCCCAAGTGATCTCCCGATTATCGTATCTGGAAATTGAAACCCCATTTCTGGAATACGCCCCGTCTTCTCCAAAAACCTCACCCCTGGTGGCATCATTCATATTGACTTCTGAAAGAAAAAAGAAACGATCGGCAGGGCTTCCTATCTGATCATTGCCCACTATGCCGTACGTTGCTCTTAATTTCATTTTGGATATCTTGGAATCGGGGTTCCAGAACTTCTCGTTTGACACCGTCCAAGCTACGCCGGCAGAAGGGAAAAACCCAAAGCGTTTACTTTCGTGAAACCGTTCCGAACCATTGTAGCCGAAGTTAAATTCAGCCGAATAACGATTATCGTAAGAGTAGGTTAATCTGCCTGACAACCCGGAGTTTCGATAGGGGAGCGACGTTTGCAGACTACCGGCATTACCTTGCAGATTATTCCGCATTAAAAACACCAACAAACCACCAAGATTATGTTTTTCAAAAAAAGTGTGGTTATAATTTAGAATGGATTGGAAGTGAAAGACAGAAGATACTTCTTTCTGACCTTCATTGTAGCTCAGGTACTCTGTTCCGGAAAGTGGGTTAACAACATCAATGGAGTACACGCCCGTTTTCCGGTCATACGATCCGGGAACCAGCTGATAATAAAAGGGATTATAAAAACGACTGACATCAAAAAACGAATACCGGCTCGTGCTTCCCATGGCGGTGAGCGAAAGGCCCTCGGTTAAGAAGTCCAGATTTTGCTTAAACTCGATACTGGCATTCATGGTCGATCTTGAATAATCTTTATACCCCCTTACCATTTCTGCATAGGGATTCAGATAGTTTCCATCTTCATAATTCCCGAACATTGTATGTTCTATGTGTGCATGTTCTTCATCTTTCGGATAATAGGCTGGGAACAGTACGGGATTTGTTTGCATTACATTGTTGTATACCCCTGAACCACCGTTCATCGGACCGGTATAGTCATCAAAGATACCGCTCAGCCTGACAATGACCTCGCTGGTCGGCGTAATGTGGATATTCGTATTTGAGCGTAGCTGATAAGTTTTAAGATCAATATTATTATTGAAATTGTTATTCCCATCCACTTTAAGCATTCCATTATCCTGAGTAAAGGATCCGGCAACATAATATTGCGCCACTTTCCCTCCACCACTTATGTTTAGATGTGCTTTCTGATTGAACGTGTAAGTTTTCAGAATCTCCTTTTGCCAATCTGTGTTTGGGTAAACTACCGAATTTGAACCGAGAACCGTATTCGCTATTTTGTCTCGGGAATATGGTCTAACGCCTAGCGGATCACGGGTTGCTACTGCTTCGTTATGTAGCATCATATACGTGATGGGGTCAGCCAACTCCAGATTTTTAGTAGGAGCGGAAAGTGAATTTTCCACACGAAAACTGATATTAGACGAGCCTTCCTTCCCCTCTTTCGTTTTTACGATGATTACGCCATTAGCTCCACGCGCTCCGTATAGCGCAGTCGCGGTAGCATCTTTCATAATGGAAAAACTAGCAATATCCTCCGTAGTAAGTCGCGCAAACTCCGCTGTGCTCACTTCCAGGTTGTCGATAAGAATCAGCGGATCCACTTTATATCCGAACGTATTTACACCGCGGATAAAGAACTCCGCATTATCTGCACCCGGTTCACCGCTGCGTTGATAAGCAATCACTCCAGATACACGACCTGCCAGTGCGGTAGTTAAATTGCTAGATGGCACCCGTAACTCAGACGGTTTGATGGTCGTCATGGCGCCGACCACTTCGGTCCTTTTCTGCTCACCAAAGGCGACTACTACTACGTCATCTAAAGCAGTCTGTTCAGGCGTTAATCTCACAATTACCGGATCACTTGATTTCTCTTTTTCGACGACCACCTCCTGAGGTGCAAAACCTATGGAAGAAAAAATCAATATTACACTTTCACCCTCGGCCTCAATCGTAAATTGTCCCTCCGAATCCGTGCTGGTTGCAAACGTCTGTCCTTTCACCTGTACAGTTACATCGGATAGTGATGAATTTCCTTCATCAACTACCTCGCCCTTAATAGGGAACCTTTGTGCCCACGCATCCGATTGTGACCAACCGGCAATTAACAGCGTCAATAAAAGGAAAAGTTTTAAAACCGAAGTTTTTAAAGTCCCAGTAAGCCCTACCTGCTCACCGTCTATTTCGGCTTTAAGAGGCTCTGGCAAGCCTTTTAGGCCGATTGTTTTGTCGCTTAAAAGTTTCGTGTCCATAATTGGTCTAATTGTTTCTATACGTTTCACTTAGAGGTTACTAATTGTTTATTCATTTGTGTTCATCACATATTGATAATCACGATTTTCCGCACCGTTCACTTAATAATTATTATTGGTATGGTGTGGTCTGGTAAATATCACATCGCAATGATAGGAAATTTAATTCACTATCCAAATTTTAAAATAAAAAAACAGCTAATGAATAATCACCACCATCAGCACCTGCAAGCACAAAAAAATCTTGTTTGATTTGATTTGATATTTAGTCACGCTTTTCTTGAACAGCAAGCACCTCCTAAAAACACCCCACCCCTCTTGATTTAAGACACACACAATCTCACCGCCCTATTTCGTTATCAGCGCGTTGGTCTCCATTACTTCTTGCGCCAGTATAGCACCTATCCGATTATAGGCTGGTTGGGCATAATGAATATTATCCGTCATCATATCATCTTGTGGGAAATACCAAGGGTCAATAGGCGCCAAAAACACATACTTGTCTTCATTTGCAATTTCTCGTTGCATTCGACGCACCGCGAGATAGCCGGGTTGCGGATGGCGGGTATATTGGCCGGTCATCACGATATAAAACGGCAGGCTAGGATTGCCGAGTTCTTGCCTGAAACGCGCGATCAGATCTTTTAATGCTTCTCCATAACCTTCTTCGGTTTGCCTCCCATCATTGATCGCGTTCGCATCCCTCTCCCCCTGCAACCAAAGAACACCCTGCAATTTAACACCGGTTTGCCGCTCTGCCATCTTCACCTTCACGATACACGGGGCGAAAATTTTCAGCTTACCGACTGAGGCCCAAGTTCCATAGACGGTTTCTGCTTCGTAGGAGCAAGCGCTTCCGCCACGAGCCGCCGAAACAACAATCACACTGTCCCCTGTAGCCTCCCGAAGATGCCATCCAAAAGAAGGCGCAATACTACCACTATTAGCTTTGCCGAAATATTTACCGCTTTCCCCCAAAGGATCTTTCAGTATACGTAACGAATCCCCCCGCTCCATATACTCGAAACATCCCTCACTTACATACTTATCGGAAGCACGACGATCCCCCATACCCGACGCATTACTTTGTCCCGCAATCAGCCAAAGGCTTTTCTGCGCAACCAGCTCTGTACTTAGTACCAGGCAAAAAATAAACAATATACTACTGATCCCTGTATTCATCAACTACCTGTTTTTTTGTTTGAAGAAATTTTAGCCGTCTCGCGATTATGCCCGATATACAAGCTGATTTGATTGACGGCCAATTAATAATATGTCCTTCCATGCTTTTAAAATCCGACTTGCAAACAACATTGGACTGGTGTGGTCTGGACATAAACACAATGCAAGTATAGGTAGTTTATTTATTCCTTCCAAAAAAAACACAAAAAGATGTTCAATATGATTTTTGTTAAAACGGACAACATACGTTGTCTTTGCGGCAGTTCTAATTCAATATTCAAGCAGAGGATACGGATGATTTCGCATTCGACAAGCACCGTCTTCCGCTTTCTTATCACAGTTAACCGCTTTCAATTCATAGGAACCCCCGTTAATTTACGATGAAATGGTTTTTAAAAACCATCACTAACTCATTTATCTGGTTTGGTTTGTTGTGGGATTTAAACTACTTTTGCAAATATATGCAAACGACATTCCTCGAAAGTTCCACCCCTCCTGCCCACCGCATGAAATACATGCAACTGGTAGACCACATAAACAACCTCATTGAATCGGACCAGTTGCATATCGGCGACCGATTGCCCTCACTCAAGCAATTCGAGAAAGAACTCGGCATGAGCAAGGAAACCCTGCTCAAAGGACTCAACCACCTACTCGAGAAAGGCGTCATCGAATCCGTATACCGCAAAGGTTACTATGTGAAGAAAAAATCGGTAGATCATACCTATCGCGTATTCCTGCTACTCGATAAGATGAACGTGATGCGCGATCGGTTCTACCATACGTTATTTGACGAACTGCGGGATGTGGCCGACGTGGACGTTTACTTCCACCACCACAACTTCAAGGTATTCGAAAACCTCATCCGCGAAAACCTGCACAACTACACACACTTCGTCATCGCCACTTTCCTGAAGGAAGATCCAACCGCGGTCCTCAATTTAATTCCCGCACAGAAACGCATCATCATTGACTATAATCAAACCGGCTTGGACGGGGAATATTCGTGCATTTTTCAGGATTACGAACACGACCTTTTTGATGGGCTCAACCAATTAAAGGACCTGCTAGCCCGGTACAAAAAATTGGTGCTTATCGCACCTACCGGGGCCGTCCACGCCCGCCATGTGGTTGAAGGGTTCCTTCGGTTCTGTATGAAACACGAATATCGGTACGCCATCGAACACGAAGTGGAAGCAAGCAGTTTCAAGAAAGGCAACGCTTATATCACATTCAGCAGGTACGATACGGATGATGTGGCCCTAATCAAACTGGCACGCGGCAAAGGTTATAAGCTTGGCAAAGACATCGGCCTTATTTCCTATAACGACACGGCCGTAAAAGAAATTCTGGAGGATGGCATCACCGTTATTTCAACAGATTTTGAGGTCATGGGGAAGGCTGTTAGCAAAGTGATTGTCAATCGAGAGCCAGTTGTTTTACGGAACCCTACCCGGGTTATCGTCCGCAACTCATTGTAGGTACGCCTCTTTTCCTCCCAAAGCCTCTTTCAGCAAGTCTTTTAACGGGTTGCGGTCGTCCGCCTGATTCAGTTTTAAATTAGCTTCTTCCAACAACGTATTTATCTCAGGATTTGTAATGCCCATTCCTTATTTATGGGGTTTGGATTGAAGCTTCGATACCCAAAAAAATTCTTAGTCAAAGGAATTGGCCATGCCTTGACTATGGTTTTCTGTGGTCAAAGATAGTTGACGAGAAAAAGACATCGAAGCCCCAACGAAATCGAACTCTCGAAAAAATGCCGTGGCGATGCCATGAAGCTGGATTTTTAGACAGTCTAACACAGTAAACCCAGAATTGTTGTTACAAAATTTGAACTCCAAATAACCGGAAGATAACGATTTGGTTAACAGATTCATCTTGCATAAAAAAAGGAGACAGCTGATAAACAGTGTCTCCTTAAGTAGCCCCGACGGAAAATCGAACTCCATTTTTTGTCTGAAAAAGTGACCGTTTTGAATCAAATCAGACCAAATTGAACCATAGGAGTATGATACTCCCTATTTGCTGGACAACTATTGCACTAATTTAAGATATAATCACGACACATTTTTGATTATCTGATAGAACCTTTCATTGGGTGTTACCCTACCGATGGATTTGTGTCTTCTT
>Ga0182739_1000940_pt1 | contig 32685 bp, 30 predicted proteins | sample eDN5th30CBELigBY_FD_128873 | JGI IMG/M metagenome (GOLD analysis project Ga0182739, IMG submission 128873) | Enriched backyard soil microbial communities from Emeryville, California, USA - eDNA 5th pass 30_C BE-Lig BY (version 2) (version 2) | ecosystem: Environmental > Terrestrial > Soil >... | reverse complement strand
GCGAGCTTCTTCGCGACGGGCGGCGCGCGGAGCGTGGCTTCGACGGCCGCATTCAGCTGTTCGATCAGTGCGGAGGGAGCACCGACGGGCAGAAAGAGGCCGTAGGAGACCACGGCCTCGTACCCGGGCAATCCCGACTCGGCGATCGTCGCGATGCCGGGCGCGGCAGCCGAGCGCGCGAGCCCCGACTGTCCCAGACCGCGCATCTTGCCGACTCGGACACGGGGGATCGCAGCCGGCAGGTCGGCGAAGCAGATATCGATCCCACCGGCCATCAGAGCCGCCATCGCGGGACCGCTTCCCTTGTACGGCACATGCACGATGTCGAGCTTCGCCATCGCCTTGAAGAGTTCGAGCGCGAGGTGGGTCGAGTCGCCGACACCGGCCGAGCCGCCCTTCAGGCTGCCCTGGTGAACGCGCGCCAGATCCAGCAACTCCGCGGCGTTGCTGACCTGCAGGTCGGGCCGTGCGACGAGCAGCATCGGCGTGAACCCGACCGGGCACGCAGCGGCGAAGTCGGTGCGGATGTCATAAGGCAGGGTACGCCCGAGCGCTGGCGCGAGCGTCGTCGGGCCGTTGGAGGCCAGCATGAAGGTGGCGCCATCGGGCGCGGCGCGGGCGGTGAAGCCCGCGGCCATCTCACCGCCGGCCTTGTTGTCGACCATGACGGCGCGGCCCAGCCGTTCGCCGACCCCGGCCGCAATCAGCCGTGCCAGGGAATCGCCGGTGCTGCCGGGTGGGAAGCCCACGACGAGGCGAAGCGGCGGGTCGGGAAAGACCGGTGATCTCGCGTCGGACCTAATCGACAGCGAGGACAAGGGCAGGGCGGCGAGACCGGCGAGGGCACCGCGGCGAGAAAACTTGCGCATGCGAGAAGTATGCTAGGTTTTTCTCAACACAGGGAGGAAACAAGAATGCAACGTAGAACTTTCACGAGCGCGAGCGCGGCTGCACTCATAGGGTCTCTCGCCGGATGGCCGGCGATGGCGCAGAAGATTTCCGGCGATGTCCGCTTCCTCTGCGGCTTTGCGCCGGGCGGCACGGCCGATCTGCTGTGCCGTATCGTGGCCGAGGCCGTGACGCCGGAAGTCGGGCAGAAGGTCATCGTCGATACCAAGACCGGCGCCAGCGGCTTCATCGCCAACGAGATCGTCGCGAACGCGCCACCGGACGGCCGCACCATCGGCCTCGCTGCCATGGCGGCGCTGTGCGTCTCGCCGGTGATGCCGGGGCAGAAGCTGCCGATCAACGTCGACACCGACCTCACGCCGATCGCCAACATCGCCGGCGTCACCAACATGCTGGTCGTCGGCAAGCACATGAAGTACCGCACGGTCCCGGAGATCATCGACTTCGCGAAGAAGAACCCGGGCAAGCTGACCTATGCCTCCGCCGGCAACGGCACGTCGCAGCATCTCGCCGCCGAACTCTTCAAGAAGATGGCGGGCATCAACATCCTGCACGTGCCCTATCGCGGTGGCGCGCCTGCCATCCAGGACATGATCTCCGGCAATTGCGACATGATGTTCGGCAACATGCCGGAATTTCTGGGTCAGATTAACGGCGGAGGGCTGATCCCGGTCGCCTTCGGCTCGCCGAAGCCCTCGCCGCTGTTCCCCAACCTTCCGTTGATGTCGAAGTTCCTGCCCGGGTTCCAGGTGGTCAACTGGTTCGGCGTGTTCGGCTCCAAGGGCATGCCGGCCGACCTGGTCGATCTCTGGAACAAGGCGCTCCGGGCGGCCGTCGCCAAGCCGGACGTGCAGAAGCGCTTCGCCGAAAGCGGCATGGATTCGATCATCGGGTCGCCGGCCGAATTCAAGGCGACCATCATGGCCGATCGAAAGAAGTGGGAAGAGGTCATCAAGAGCGCGGGCATCCGCGCCGACTGACCATGCCTGTCGCCGCTACCAACCACGGGACCCTCTGCTTCGATGTCGTGGACCTCGTGGCGCCCTGGCAACGCCCGCGCGTGCCGATCCTGTTCCATCACGGGATCGGCGCCAGCGCAGGAATCTGGGTGGGGTGGCAGCCCGCGCTGGCCGATGCCTATCGGCTCGTCACCTTCGACATGCGCGGCTACGGACGCTCGAACGTTCCGCCGGCCGACTTCAAATGGTCTCTGGATCTGCTGGTGGAGGATCTTTTTGCCGTGGCCGACGCCGCCGGGCTCGAGCGCTTTCATCTCGTGGGCGAGTCGATCGGCGGGACGGTGGCGCTGGCGGCCGCACTCGCCCGGCCGGCGAGGATCGCCACTCTCACCGTCAGTAACGGCGCCCATCTCGGAGCATCGATCCAGAGGGTCGAGGCGTGGCGGCGCCAGCTCGACGAAGGTGGCCCGAAGCTCTGGTCCGACGCCTTCCTGCGGGACCGTTTTCACGACGATGCGTTGTCAGCCGAACGCCGCGCCTGGTTCGCCGCGGAGCAGGAGAAGTGGTCGCGGGACTCCATTTTGAATGCGCTGGGTGTGCTCATCGGCACCGACCTCACGTCGCGGCTGGCCGAGATCAGGTGCCCGACGCTCTTGCTGCATCCTGATGGCAGTCCATTCATTCCCGTGAGTGTCATGGCCGAACTGCACAAGGGGTTGTGCGATGCCGAACTGAACGTGTTCGGTCGGTCACGCCACGGCCTGCCCTTCTCGCATGCTGCGCAATGCGCGCAGGCCTTGAGGACTTTTCTCGACTCGCGCAAGGCGGACTGATACCCGAGTCGTCAGGCAGCCTTCAAGCGAGGAAGCAATGAGACGGATTCTGGCTGGGGCCGCGGCGTTGGCGATCGCCTTGTCGGCCGTCCCGGGCTTTGCCCAGGAGAAGCTCGCCGTCTGGTGGATCAAGGGAGTCCACAAGGCCGAGGACGAGGCGCTGTTCGCCGCGATCAGGAAGTTCGAAGCCAAGACAGGGGGCAAGGTCGACCTGTCCCAGTACGCGGCAGAGGACATGATCCCGAAGACGGTCGCGGCCCTCGAGTCGGGTTCGCCACCAGACATTGCCTATTCGGACACGTACGACGTTCAGGTCGTGGCCAAGTGGGCATTCGATGGCAAGCTTGAAGACATCTCCGACGTGATCGAGCCGATCAAGGACCGGTTCCTGCCGGTCACCATCGAGTCGGCGTATCTCTACGACGGCAAGGTCAGGAAGAAGGCCTTCTATGGCTTCGTGCTGAAGCAGCAGATGCTGCACGTCGAGTATTGGAAGGACATGCTGGCGGCGGCCGGATTCAAGGAAAACGACATTCCCGGCACGTGGAAGGAATACTGGTCCTTCTGGTGCGACAAGGTCCAGCCGGCCTACCGCAAAGCGACCCGCAGCCAGGTGTACGGCATCGGCAGGCCGATGGGTGTCGACTCGAGCGACTCGTTCCGCTCGTTCATGAGCTGGGTCGACGCCTACGACGTGAAGCTGGTCGACGGGTCGGGCAAGCTTCTGGTCGACGATCCCAAGGTGCGGGAGGGGCTGATCGCCGCTCTTCGTGACTACACTGACGTCTACACCAAAGGCTGCTCGCCGCCCTCGTCGACGGGCTGGAAGGATGGCGACACTGGGGCGGCTTTCAATGGTCGCACGACGATCATGACGCACGACTATTCGATCGCGGCCTCAGCCAAGTGGCTCGACGATGCCAATAATCCGAACCGCACACCGGCGGAGCGCACCGCCGGCCGCAGGGTCTACGACGAGCTGATTGCGACGGCGGGTCTTCCCCGCAAGCCCGATGGCACGCCGATGGTGTATCGCACCGTCGTCAAGGTCGGCGTGATCTTCCGGGAGTCAAAGAACAAGACGCGTGCCCGCGAGTTCCTGCGGTTCCTGCTCGAGGAGGAGAACCTGCGCCCCTATGTGGAGGCGGGGCTCGGCCGCTGGTTTCCCGTCACCAAAGCAGGCCGGGAGAGCCCGTTCTGGCAGGCCGACAAGCATCGCAGCGCCGTGTACGACCAGTTCAAGACGTCACCGCAGCCTTCCGAGTTCGCGAAGAACTGGAAGTTCGCGCGCCTCGACGCCGAGAACGTCTGGGCCAAAGCGATGAACCGCGTGGTGACCGACAAGGTGTCCGTCGAAAAAGCCGTCGACGAGCTGATCGCGCGCATCAAGGAAATCGCACAGTAGAGTGACGCGTGCGGAACCCGCTTCAGCCGGTCGTCAGGCGCGCCGCGTGCGGCGGCGGGAGGCGAAGGACGCCCTGAGCCGGTCGGCGAACTGCTCGACCTCCGTACGCCACCGAAGCGTCGGATCCCAGATTGCGGCGAGGTCCATGCCGAGGACGATGCCGTTGGCGATGATCTTGGCGGTGTGCAGATCCGTGTGCGTGGTCGCCGGAATGACGGCGGTGCCGAGGCCAGCCCGCGCCAGCGCCAGGATCACCGTTCCCGATCCGCCTTCGTGGCGGATGCTCGGTGAGAGCGACAGCAGGCGCAGCGCCGCGTCGAGGGTCAGCCTCGACTGGTATCCGCGGTCCAGCACCAGCAGGTCGCGCTCGCACAGCGTCCGGAGATCGATGCCGTTCCGGCGCTCGGCGGGGCTGAATGGTTTCGGCGAGGCCGCCAGGATGTCGAGACGAACGATCTGCTGATCGACCAGACCCGCATCGTAGCGCGGGCGTCCGGTGATGCCCATCGAGGCGTCGCCGCTCAGCACGAGATCCTCGATCTCGACGCCGTTCGCTTCGACGACGCCGATGCGGACATGCGGCTTTGCTTGCGTGAATTCGGCGATGCCGGGCGCCACGACGGTTTCGATCGTGTGCGCCGTCGCCGCGACCGTAATCTGGACCGCCGGCTGCACGCTGTTGGCGCGGGCCGCCGCTTCCAGTCTCGCGATGCCTTCGAGAGCCGATGAGGCGAGCGGCAGCAGATCGTGCGCGTCGGTCGTCGCGGCCATGCCTCGTCCCGACGGCTCGAACAGGGCCAGTCCGAGCCGGTGCTGGAGTTCCGTGATGCGGCGCGACAGGGCCGATTGCGAAATGTTGAGACGGTCCGCGGCTTCGACGAGCGATCCCGATCGATATACGGCCACGAAGGACTCCAGCAGCCGTTTGTCCATTGTTGCGTAGTCCTCAGCGGTTTATCTGCAAATAATGCACTTCATGCATAAGGTGGATCGGTGCTAGCGCTGCGTCAACCGCACCCGTCACGGGGCGGATCGAGAAAGGAATCCAGGGATGAAGCGCCGCCACCTCCTGTCGCTCGCGTCTGCCGCCGCCGGATCGATGATCGCCAGCCCCGGCGCCAAGGCACAGAGCGACTATCCCGACCGTCCCATCACGCTGGTCGTCGCCGCCCCGCCGGGCGGTGGCACCGACATCGTGGGCCGTATGTTCGCGGACCATCTGTCCAAGGAGTTCGGCCAGCAGGTCATCGTCGACAACAAGGGCGGCGGCAACGGTAACATCGCCACGGCGATCGTCGCGAAGGCCAAGCCGGACGGCTACACGCTGCTGATGCAGTATTCGTCATTCCATTCGGCGAATCCGGCGATGATCAAGAACCTGAACTGGTCGCCCAAAGACCTGACGGGCGTCGCAATGGGCGCGATCGCGCCGCAGCTCATCGTCATCGCCAAACGGGTGCCGCCCGATACCCTGAAGGACTTCATCGCCTACGCGAAGGCCAATCCCGGCAAGCTGAACTATGCCTCCTTCGGGCCGGGGTCCGTCGCCCATATCGGCGGCGTTATGCTGAACAAGGCCGCCGGCATCGATCTGGTCCACATCCCGTACAAGGGCGCTGGACCGGTGAGTGCCGACCTCGTGGCCGGCCAGGTCGAACTGGCGGTGATGAGCCCGCCGTCGCTGGCGTCGCACATCCGCAACGGCAACGTGAAGGCCCTCGCGCTGGCGAGCGATGCCCGCCTGGCGGCGTTCCCCGACATTCCCACGACGGCGGAAGCGGGCCTGCCGAGCTTCATCTTCGATGCCTGGTACGGAATGTTCGCGCCGGCTGGGACGCCGAAGCCGATCATCGACAAGCTGAACGCGGCCATGAGGAAGATCGCCAAATTCGACGTCGTCGTGGAGCGGGCGAAGCAGCTCGGGATCGTCCTCAGGGACTGGAGTCCCGAACAGTTCGACCGGTTCGTCGCCACCGAAGGCGACGTTTGGTCGAAGATCATCAGGGAAAACAAGATCAGCCTCGACGAGTAGGTCAACGGAGACAGTCATGACAGGTTCATTGAACGCCAATGCCGGCCCGCGTATCCGTTACAACCCGGACGAAAGCGCGCCCTACGAGACGATCACCGTCGACAAGCTGACGCCGATCATCGGCGCCGAACTGGGCGGCGTCGATCTCAGCAAGCCGCTCTCGAACCGCCAGCAGGACGAGATCCACCGCGCGCTGGCGGAGAACCTCGTCATCTTCTTTCGCAACCAGGTGCTGACGCCCGAGCAGCACATGGCGTTCGGCCGCCTGTTCGGCGACCTGCACGTCCATCCGGCGGCGCCGCACGAGGCCGGCATGCCGGAGATGATGATCATCCATTCCGACAAGAACAGCCCGCGCGCCAACGGCGAAGGCTGGCACACCGACGTGAGCTGCGAGGTCGAGCCACCCATGGGCTCCATCCTGCACATCAAGACCTGTCCGTCGCGCGGCGGCGACACGCTGTTCGCCAACATGTACGCGGCCTACGACGCCCTCTCCGACCGCATGAAGGCCTATCTCGCGGGCATGACCGCCCTGCACGATGGCGAGATCGTCTATCGCGGCCTGTTCAAGCCGATCGGGGTGGCCGACAAGCCGGAGTATCCGCGGGCGGAGCATCCGGTGGTGCGCACCCATCCGGTGACCGGCCGGAAGTGCCTCTACGTCAATGCCGGTTTCACCAGCCGCCTGATCGGTGTGCCGCGCGACGAGGGTGATGCCATCCTGCGTTACCTCTACCAGCACATGGAAAACCCGCTCTTCCAGTGCCGTTTCCGCTGGCGCGAGAACTCGATCGCCTTCTGGGACAATCGCTGCGCCCAGCATCGCGCCATGTGGGACTACTGGCCCCACACGCGCAGCGGCCACCGCGTCACCGTCACCGGCGACCGGCCGTTCTGATCGGGCTCAGGCCCGCACGGGCTGCAGTGGCGGCGCGGTGACGGCGCGCGCCGCCAGCCGCTTGCGATCCCTTTCCGGGCGAATGAAGAGCAGGCCGACGATGCCGCCGGCGAGCAGCAGGCCGCCGAGAATGACATAGCCCTGTTCGTAGCCGGCAAGCGGCGTCGCCGCGTTCTGGATCATCGATCCCATGATCCGGGGCGCGAGAATGCCGGCGAAGGTCACGACCGAGTTGGTGATCGCCAGCATCGCGGCGCGCTGCGGGTGCGGGGTGAGTTCGCTGATGATCATCGGCAGGACGACGTAGATCGTGCTGCCGATGGCGGAGCCGAACACCAGGAAGGCGATCTTGAGTGCATCCGTCGGCATGGCGCCGACGAAGGGGAGGACGCATCCGCCGGCGATGATCGCCAGACACGGCAGCATGCCACGGCAGACCCGGCTCGATACGCCGTTTCTCTTGAGCCGCTGGGAGACGTAGCCACCCGTGAGAACGACCAGGGCGCCGAAGACCCACGGCAGCACGGTGAGGTTGCCGCCGAGCTTCTGGCTGAAGCCGAGGCCGGCGACGAGGTACGAGGTGAACCAGGTGAGACCCAGCGCCAGCCCCCAGTAGCTCGCAAAGCCCGCAGCGCAGACCGCAAGAATGGTCGGGCAGGTGAGGAGGTGGCGATAGGGTATGCGCTCGTCGCCGCCGTTCGTGCTCACCGGTGCGTCGACGAGGGTGCCTTCGCGACCGAAGATCAGCCAGAGGACGGTCCAGACCAGGCCAGCGATGCCCAGTGCGCCGAACGCCCAGTGCCAGGTGTGGTTCTCGATGATCCAGTTGAGCAGGGGGACGGCGATGATGACGCCGAAGGCCGATCCCTGGGCGATGACCGCCGTCGGCAGTCCGCGCAGCGAGTCGGGAAACCATTTGTAGATGGCGTGGGTCGCGACGGGGCCGGCCGGGCCTTCGCCGGCGCCCAGGACGATACGGCAGACGATCAGGGTCTCGACACTCACCATCCCCAGCATTGGAAACTGCACGATCGACCAGATGATCGCCATGACCAGCAGTGTGTGCCTGGTCTGCACGCGGTTTGAAACGAAGCCGACGACGATCGCCGAGACGGCGAAGAGCAGGAAGAAGGCCGAGCCGATGTCACCAAACTGCTCGGGTGTCAGGCCGAGATCGCGGCTGAGGGGAACCGCGGCCAGGCCGACGACGACCTTGTCGGCAAAATTGATCAGCATGAACAGGAACAGAAGGGCGGTCATGCCCCAGGCCCCCTTGAGGGGGCGGTCGTGGACGGTCACTTGGGCGTTTCTCCCGGCGTCCTGTTGATCGGACGCGCACCGCATCTGACAGGGGATCGCTCTGCTCCGTCAAGGAATGACGGGCGTGCGGCGACGCGCGGCAAGAGCGGCCAGTCTCCGGCGATCAGCTTCAGGCCGAATGAAGAGCAGCCCGATGAGGCCGCTTGCCAGCAGCAGGCCACCCAGGATGGTGAAGCCGTCGTCGTAGCCGGCGAGGCGCGTGGAAGCGTCCTGTACCACCACGCCCATTGCGAAAGGCGCGACGACACCCCCCAGGGTCATGATCGAGTTCACGATGGCGAGCATGGCTGCGCGTTGCGGCTGCGGCGTGAGTTCGCTCACCACGAGAGGCACGACCACGAAGATGGTGCTGCCGATCGCGGTACCGGCGACGAGGATCGCGAGCTTGAGATCGGGTGCCGACGTGAGGCCGATGAACGGCAGGATGCAGCCACCGGCCATGACCGCGACCGAGGCAAGAACGCCACGAGACAGCCGGCTCGAGGCGCCGCCTGCTTTCAGGCGCTGTGAGATCCAGCCGCCTGTCAGCACCACCACCAGGCCGGCGATCCACGGCAGGACGCTGAGATTGCCGCCAAGGGTCTGGCTGAAACCCAGCCCGTCGACGAGATAAGGCGTGAACCAGGTGAGGCCGAGCGCCAGTCCCCAGTAACTCGCGAAGCCCGTGCAGCAGGCCGCCATGATGGTGGGGCAGGTGAGGAGGTCCCGGTAGGGCACGCCATTCTCACCGTCGACGACCCCCATGACCGGCGGGTCGACGAGCGTGCCTTCGCGGCCGAACAGGAACCACAGGACGCTCCACGCCAGGCCTGCGATTCCGATCGCGCCGAAGGCCCAGTGCCAGGAATGATGGACGATGATCCAGTTGAGCGCCGGCACCGCCACCACGACCCCGATCGCCGAGCCTTGTGCCACCACCGCCGTGGGGACGGCGCGCAGCGAATCGGGAAACCACTTGTAGAGCGCGTGGGTCGCCACCGGGCCGGCCGGCCCTTCGGTCGCGCCGAGCAGGATGCGACAGGCCAGCAACGTCTCGAAGCTCACCAGCCCCAGCATCGGGAACTGCAGCAGCGACCAGAAGATCGCCATCGCGAGCAAGGCGTTTCGCGCCGGAAGGCGATTGGCGAGGAAGCCGACCAGAACCGCCGAGAAAGGAAAAAGGAAGAAGAAGGCGGAGCCGATCAGCCCGAACTGCTCGGGGGTGAGCTTGAGCTCCTCCATGATCGGCTTTGCGGCGAGGCCGACGACCATCTTGTCCGCGAAGTTCACGAGCATGAAGAGAAAGATGAGGAACGTGATTCCCCAGGCCCCTTTCAGGGGCCGATCCTGAACGGCCACGCGACGCTTCTCCCCTGCTCCCCTCACGCATCAGAAGAGATGCAGCGTGGTGCGTCAAGAAAAGGTGCTTCGCTCGCGGCTTCGACCCGCGCTCATTCCCTCCAGACAAAGAAAAGGGCGCCTCGCGGCGCCCTTCCCGTTGGTCGCAATACGCCGAGACTACTTCTTCACGAACGGGCAGTTGCCATCCTTCATCGGACGATAGGCCTCGTTGCCGGGCACCGTGGCGACCAGCTTGTAGATGTCGTCCTTGCTCTTGGACTCGGCCGGCGTCTTGACCTGGAACAGGTACATGTCGCGCTCCAGGCGTCCGTCCTCGCGCAGCTTGCCGTTCTTGGTCATGACGTCGTTGACGGGGATCTCCCGCATCTTCGCCATCACCGCCTTCGGCTCGTCGGTGCCGGCAGCCTGCACGGCCTTGAGATAGTGCAGGGTCGAGCTGTAGACGCCGACCGTCAGCATGCTGGGGATCTTGTCCTTCTTGGCGCGGAAGCGCTTGGTCCAGGCCCGGGTCTCGTCGTTGAGATCCCAGTAGAAGGCTTCCGTGAGCACCAGGCCCTGCGCCACCGGAAGGGTGAGAGCGGCCACGTCGGTCGAGAAGACCAGCAGACCCGCAAGGCGCTGGCCGGCCTTGGTGATGCCGAACTCGCCGGCCTGCTTGATCGAGTTGATCGTGTCCTGGCCTGCATTGGCGAGGCCGATGACCTTGGCCTTCGAAGCCTGGGCCTGCAGCAGGAAGGACGAGAAGTCCTGCGTGCTGAGCGGATGCCTGACGCCGCCCACGACCTTGCCGCCGGCGGCCGTCACCACCGCGGTCACGTCACGCTCGAGCGCATGACCGAACGCGTAGTCGGCGGTGAGGAAGTACCAGGAATCGCCGCCGTCCTTGACGACCGCGCCGCCGGTCACCTTCGCCAGCGCGTAGGTGTCGTACACCCAATGCGCGCCGGTCGGCGAACAGGCGGCACCGGTCAGGTCGGCGGAAGCCGCCCCGGTGTTGATATCGATCATGCCCTTTTCCTGGGCAATCTTGCGCACCGCCAGCGCCACCGAGGACGTGCCGATGCCGGTGATCATCTTCACGCCGTCGACGTCGTACCACTTGCGGGCGATCGCCGCGCCGACATCGGGCTTGGTCTGGTGGTCGGCCTGCAGGATCTCGATCGGGCGACCGAGCACCTTTCCGCCGAAATCGTCGATCGCCATCTGCATGGCCTCGACCTCGCCCTGGGTGAGGTCGCCATAGACGCCGGAAAAGCCTTCCATGACGCCGATCTTCAGCGGCTGGGGCGCCTGGGCCTGGGCATAGGCGGCCATGCCGATGACGGCAAGACCGGCGACGGCGGCCGCCGCTCCGGCGTGCCTGATACTGGTTGTGAACTTCATGGTTTTAATCCTCCCAATGTTTTTCCCCGTTTCTAGTGGTCGGGAATCTATCCATCTGTTGAACGCGACGCCAGTGCTGGACAGCGGCTCAAAGCTTCGATTTATTCGCGAGACAGGGAGAGCCGATGGCCAACGAAGAAATAATTCTCGAGGCGACCGGGCTGACGAAGGAGTTCAAGGGCTTCATCGCGGTCAAGAACGTGGATCTGCGCGTGAGGCGTCATACGATTCACGCGTTGATCGGGCCCAATGGCGCGGGCAAGACGACGTGCTTCAACCTGCTGACGCACTTCCTGTCGCCGACGGCGGGCCAGATTCGCTTCAACGGACGCAACATCACCGGCAGTTCGCCGGCGGCGATCGCGCGCATGGGACTGGCCCGGTCGTTCCAGATCTCGGCGGTGTTTCCCCATCTCAGTGTGCGTGAAAACGTCCGCGTCGCCCTGCAGCGCAAGCTCGGCATCTCCTTCCAGTTCTGGCGCTCCGAGAGCGTGCTGGGCCGGCTCGACGCGCGGGCGTTGGAGCTGGTGGAGGCCGTGGGTCTTGCCGAGTTCGCGGAGGCGCAGGCCGTCGACCTTCCGTACGGCCGCAAGCGCGCGCTGGAGATTGCCACGACGCTGGCGCTCGAGCCCGAGATGATGCTGCTCGACGAGCCGATGGCGGGCCTCGGCCAGGAAGACATCAAGCGCATCGCCGAGCTGATCCGCACCGTTTCCAAGGATAGGACCGTCCTGATGGTCGAGCACAACATGTCCGTGGTCGCCGACCTCTCCGACACGATCACCGTGCTGGCGCGCGGCGAGGTTCTGGCCGAGGGACCGTATGCCACGGTGTCCAAACATCCCGCCGTCATCGAGGCTTATGTCGGAACCGGTCATGGCTGAGACCCTGCTGAAAGTCGCGGGCCTGGAGGCCTGGTACGGCGAATCGCACATCCTGCACGGTGTCGACTTCGAGATCCGCCGCGGCGAGCTCGTCACCCTGCTGGGACGCAACGGCGCCGGCAAGACGACGACCTTGCGGTCGATCATGGGGATCCTGGGGAAGCGCACCGGCTCGATCACCTTCGACGGCCGGGAGACGATCGGCCTGCCGTCGGATCACATCGCGCGGCTGGGCATCGCCTACTGTCCGGAGGAGCGGGGGATCTTCTCCAGCCTGAACGTCGACGAGAACCTGCGCCTGCCGCCGGTCGTCAAGCCCGGCGGCTTGAGCATCGAGGAGATCTACAAGCTCTTCCCCAATCTGCTGGAGCGGCGGACCAGCCAGGGCACGAAACTGTCGGGCGGCGAGCAGCAGATGCTGGCCATCGGGCGCATCCTGCGCACCGGCGCCACCCTGCTGCTGCTCGACGAGCCGACCGAGGGCCTGGCCCCGGTGATCGTCCAGCGCATCGGCGAGATCATCCGCCAGCTGAAGAGCCGCGGCTTCACCATCCTGCTGGTCGAGCAGAACTTCCATTTTGCCGCCACCGTCGCGGACCGCCACTACGTGATGGAAGACGGTCGCGTGATCGACACGGTCGCCTCGGGCGACGTGCAGCAGAGCATCGGCAAGCTGCAAACCTATCTGGGGGTATGAGGCCGCCATGTTCGAACTTTTAGGCATTCCGCCCCAGGCACTGTTCGGCCAGCTCCTGCTCGGCCTGATCAACGGCGCCTTCTACGCCATGCTGAGCCTCGGCCTCGCCGTGATCTTCGGCATGCTGAACGTCATCAACTTCACGCACGGCGCGCAGTACATGATGGGCGCCTTCGCCGCCTGGCTGCTGCTCGGCCTGCTCGACGTGCCGTTCTGGGTGTCTCTCGTCGTCGCCCCGGTCATCGTCGGCCTGTTCGGCATCGTGATCGAGAAGCTGATGCTGAAACGCATCTACCATCTCGACCATCTCTACGGCTTCCTGCTGACCTTCGGCCTCGCGCTGGTGATCGAGGGCCTCTTCCAGTGGAAGTGGGGCTCCTCCGGTGCGCCCTATCCCAACCCGATCCCCGGCGGCTTCAATCTCGGCTTCATGTTCCTGCCGACCTATCGCGCCTTCGTCGTGGTGGCGGCGCTCGTGATCTGCCTCGCCACCTGGTACGGCATCGAGCGCACCAAGCTCGGGGCCTACCTGCGCGCGGCCACCGAGAACCCGACCCTGGTCCGGGCCTTCGGCATCAACGTGCCGCGGCTGATCACGCTCACCTACGGGCTGGGCGTGGCGCTGGCGGCGCTGGCCGGCGTGCTCGCCGCGCCGATCCAGCAGGTCTCGGCGCTGATGGGGGTCAACCTCGTGCTGGTCGTCTTCGCGGTCGTGGTGATCGGCGGCATGGGCTCGATCATGGGCTCGATCGTGACCGGCTTCGGCCTCGGCCTGGTCGAGGGCCTGACCAAGGTGTTCTATCCGCCGGCCTCCAACACGGTGATCTTCGTCGTCATGGCGCTCGTCCTGCTGGTCAAGCCGGCCGGCCTGTTCGGACAGACCAAATGAACGCGCAACGCCTCCTCGTCGCCGTCCTGGCCGCCCTGGCGCTGGCCGCGCCGTGGTTCGCCTATCCGGTGTTCCTGATGACGGCGCTGTGCTTCGCGCTGTTCGCCTGCGCCTTCAACCTGCTGCTGGGCTATGTCGGGCTGATGAGCTTCGGCCATGCCATGTTCTTCGGCACGGCGGGCTACTTCTTCGGCCATGTCGTGAAGGCCTGGGACCTGCCGCCGGAACTCGGCCTGCTGGCCGGCGTGGGCGGGGCGGCCCTGGTCGGGCTGGTCACGGGCGCGCTGGCGATCCGCCGCCAGGGCATCTACTTCGCCATGATCACGCTGGCCTTCGCGCAGATGGTCTTCTTCCTCTGCGTCCAGGCGCCGTTCACCCACGGCGAGGATGGGCTGCAGGGCATTCCGCGCAAGGCGCTGCTGGGCGGGCTGATCCCGACCAAGGACGACCGTGTCCTCTACTACGTCGTGCTGGCCATCTTCGTGTTCGGCTACTGCGCCATCTACCGCATCATCCACTCGCCGTTCGGGCAGGTGCTGAAGGCCATCCGCGACAACGAACAGCGCGCGCAGTCGCTGGGCTACGAGGCCGACCGCTACAAGCTGCTGGCCTTCGTGCTGTCGGCGGCGCTGGCGGGTCTCGCCGGGGCGACCAAGGCCATGGTGCTGCAGTTCGCCACCCTGACGGACGTGAGCGCGGCGATGTCGGGCGAGGTCGTGCTGATGGCGCTGGTCGGCGGCCTCGGCACCATCGTCGGTCCGGTGGTCGGCGCCTTCATCATCATCACGATGCAGAACTATCTCGCCGCCACCGGCGAGTTCGTGCTGGTGATCCAGGGCGCGATCTTCGTCGTCATCGTGCTCGCCTTCCGCAAGGGCGTCGTCGGCGAGCTCGCGGAATGGTGGAAGCGGCGTCAGGCACGATGAACCGGGGCGGCCGGGGCCTTGCCCGCCGCCTGCATTCGCGCGAAGAACGAGCCCGTACCCAGGGGGAAACCATCGTCATGACCGAGCTTTCCGAAGACCAGCTGTTCGCCGAGCTGCGCAAGATCGACACGCCGACCATCACCAACGTGGTCGCGACCTATCCGAAGAATCCCCTCTGCCTCGGCCTCTACAATCCCTGGACCGAGAACTGGTACACCGACACCTCGATCCGCTGCATGTATCCCGAGATGGGCGCCATCATCGGCTATGCAGTGACCTGCGTGTACGGCCTGCCCGACCCTAACTTCGCCGGCCGGCTGACTTTCATGGACGTGGTCGATGCGCTCGACGCCATGAAGAAGCCGACGATCCTGGTCATCCAGCAGAAGTGGCCGCCCGAACTGATGAACAAAGCGGGCCTCGCCGGTGAGATGATGACGACCTCGATGCAGGCGGTCGGCTGCGTTGGCCTGCTGTCCAACGGCCCGTCGCGCGACGTCGACGCGATCCGCCGCATGAAGTTCCAGATGCTGCTGGGCGGCGTCACGGCCGGCCATGGCGAGATGGCGGTGCAGTCGGTCAATGCGCCCGTGTCGGTCGGCGGCATGGACGTGGCGCCGGGCGAGCTGATCCACATGGACGAGAACGGCGCGGTGAAGTTCCCCGCCCAGCACGCGCGCGCGGTGCTGAAGAACGCCCAGGCGATGCTGGCCGACGAAGCCGAGAAGCTCGAGAAGATGCGCAAGGCCAAGAGCGCGGCGGAGATCCGGGCGATCAACTCCGGCGGGACCTACGGGGCGAAGAAGGGGTAGAGACGCGGCATGACCGAGACCGTCGCCGAGCCACGGCCCGTCCGCTGGGGGCTGGCGGCCAAGCTGTTCGCGATCCTGCTGCTGCTGGGCGCGGTCGCGGTCATGATCACCGGCGTCCTGGGCTACATTCGTGCGCGCGAGGCGCTGGAGCGGGCGATCTTCGCCCAGCTCACCGCAGCGCGCGAGACCAAGGCCCATCAGGTCGAGTCCTACTTCCGTACCGTACGCAACGAGGTGCGTCTGCTCGCTGCCTCGAAGATGGTCGTCGACGCCACGCGCGGCTTCCGCGAGGCCGTCGACGAGCTGGACGGCAAGGAAGTTCCCGAGAACGTGAAGCAGGCCGTGCACGGATGGTACGACAGCCAGTACATGCCGATGGTGCGCAAGCTCCTCGGCAAGGACGTGAGCGCGGACGAGTTCATGCCGATGAAGCCCGCGCCGTACTTCCTGCAGGACCTGTACATCGTCAAGAATCCCCACCCCGAGGGACGACGCGATCTGCTCGATAACCCGGGCGACGGCAGCGCCTACAGCAAGGTCCACGCGATCTACCATCCGCTGATGCGGACAGCCGGGGCGACTCTGGGCTTCCAGGATTTCATGATCGTCGACCCGCGGAACGGGCGACTGATCTACACCGTCGACAAGGATCCCGATTTCGCTACGTCTTTGCGGGCCGGCCCCTATCGTCATTCCAATCTGGCGGCGGCGGCGGCGCGGTGCGCCACCTCGCCCGACCCGTCGGCCACGTGCCTCGAGGATTTCTTCGCCTACCTGCCGTCGGACGGCCTGCCTTCGGCCTTCATGGCGGCGCCGGTGATCGAGCACGGGGTCGTGACCGGCGTGCTGGTCGCTGAACTGGCGATCGACGAGATCGATGCCATCGTCACCGGCGGCCGTCGGTGGCGCAACGAGGGTTTCGGGACCACGGGCGAGGCCTACCTGGTCGGACCGGATTTCCTGGTCCGGTCGAGCGGTCGCAACTACTTCGAGAATGCCGACCTTTATTTCTCCGAATTGAAGGCCGGTGGCGCCTCCGAAGCGGAAATGGCGGCCATCAAGCGATACGGGTCGCCCATCCTTCATCAGCATGCCGACACCGCCGCAACGCGGGCCGCGATCGGTGGCGTCGAAGGCGTGGGTGAGGTGATGGGCTATCGCGGTGTTCCGACTCTCGCCTCATGGGGGCCGATCCGGATTTCTGGAGTGAAGTGGGGCATCGTCGCCAAGATCGACGCTGCCGAGGCCTTTGCACCGGTCTACCGTCTGGAGCGCGATCTCCTGATCGTGGGCGCGATCGCTTTCTTTGTGGTGATCGTGACCGGTGCCTGGCTGTCGCGCTCGCTGCTCGGCCCGTTGCGAGAACTCACCGCCGGTGTGCGCCGCTTCGCGGCCGGCGACCACGATGCCCACGTGACCGTGCGGACGCGCGACGAGATCGGCCAGCTCTGCCTCGCCTTCAACGGCATGATCGACGACATCAACCAGAAGAACGTCGTCATCGAAACGAAGAACCGCGAGAACGAGGAACTGCTTCTCAACGTGCTGCCGGCCCCGATCGCCAACCGCCTGCGCGGGGGGGAGAAGGGCATCGCCGACGGCTTCGCTGAAGTGACGGTCGCCTTCGCTGACCTCGTGGGGTTCACGCAGCTGTCCTCGGAAATGCCGCCGGCCGAGGTGGTCACCCTGCTGAACGGCCTGTTCACCCGCTTCGACGTCGCGGCCAGCGAGCTCGGCATCGAGAAGATCAAGACGGTGGGCGACGCCTACATGGCGGTGTGTGGCCTGCCGGTGCCGGTGCCCAACCATGCCGAACGGATGGTGCGCATGGCGATCCGCATGGTGCACATCACGCGCGAGCACGCGATGGAGCATGGCGTGTCGATGAAGCTGCGCGTCGGCATCAACAGCGGACCCGTCGTGGCCGGCGTCATCGGCAAGAGCAAGTACATCTACGACCTCTGGGGCGACACCGTGAACCTGGCGAGTCGCATGGAGTCCGGCGGCATTCCCGACTCGGTGCAGGTCACGCGGCCGGTCTACGAGAAGCTCAAGGACCAGTTCGTCTTCGAGGCGCGCGGCGAGATCGAGGTCAAGGGCAAGGGCAACGTCGAAGCCTGGGTCCTGAGGCTCTGAGGGTCAATTCAGGCCGAAGCTCAGTTTGATGGCGATGACGAGGCCGGTGACGGCGATGCTCGACAGGATGAGGCCGAAGACCCGGCTCACGATCTCGATGCCGGGTTTGCCGAGCAGGCGGAACAGGGTGCCTGCCAGGGCATAGGACGCGAAGAGAAGGCAGAGGCAGAGCGCCAGGATCGCCGTCGTCGTCACCTGCTCGGCGAACGAACGCACATCGTTGTCGGTCAGCAGGACGACCGTGAGGATCGCGCCGGCGCCGGCGATGCCGGGAACGGCCAATGGAAAGACGGCGCGCTGCAAGGGTGTCGCGTCGGCCGGCATGGCCGCCGCATCCTCGCCCACCTTGCCGAGGACCATCTTGAGACCGAACAGCAGCAGGACCAGAGAGCCGGCGAGTTGAAACGAGGCCATCGGGATGTGGAGCGCCGCCAGGAGCGGCCGGCCGACCACGATGAAGAAGAGCATGATCAGGAACGCAACACCCACCGCATAGGCCGCGACCAGTAACGCCTGCCGCCGCGGCAGTCCGCCGGTGACCATGAGGAAGATGGGCACGGTGGCGACCGGATCCAGGATCACGAACAAGGTGACAAATTCGTAGAAGAAGTGGTTGATGAATGCTGGAGCCACGAGGGTGCCCTTTGCTGTTGCCCCGCCGAAGGCGAGGGTTTCGCTGAGGATCGAATAGCGATCACTGCCCTCGAGAACGCTCGGGCTCCTGCCGGGTGAACCGCCTGCAACGTAGTTGAACGAGTCTAGGTCACGCGCTCCCAATCAAGAAGCGCAAAAGCGCTCCCGAACGGGCAGAGCCTTGGCGACGGTGCGGACTGCATACTGCCAGCCTGTTGGTCACTCCGATGTTCCGGGTGACGGACCCTCGACGATCGCGACGCGGCTTCCCTCGGTCAGTTGCTCCTGGCCGTCTGTCACGATCACGTCGCCGGGCGACAGTCCCTCGCGGACGACCACGAGATCATCGGTGACGGTTCCCAGGCTGAGCGGGCGGACGTGAGCCGTTTCGCTCCTCGTGACCATGTAGGTGTAGTAGCCGGCGGTGGATCGCCGGACTGCGGCCAGAGGTATGGCAAGGGCGGTTCGTGTCGCATTTGCCGGAACCAGCATTTCGACCCGCATGCCGGGCGACAATGCGTGATCCGTATTCGGGAACGTCGCTACCAATTCTCCCTTACCCGCCCCCTGTTGGCTTTCCTGGTCGCCGCGGCGCAGGTGACCTTCGGCGAGGGCTTGCACCTTGTCGTCGCCATAGGCCCTTACCGGAAGGTTGCCGAGGAGCAGCTTCTCCCGGACGGCGCGAAGCATCGTCTCCGGCAGGGCGAAGACGACCGAAATGGGTTCGATGCGGCTGATGGTGACGATGCCTGTCTCGTCCCCGGGAGAAACCATGTCTCCCACATGTCGGGGCGCTCCTCCCACCCGGCCCGACGCGGGCGCGCGAATGTCGGTGACGTCCCGCTCCGCCCGAGGCCCCGCTACACGCGCGAGCAGATCGCCTGCCAGTACCCGTTGCCCCGCCGTGAAGTCGATCTCCGTGAGTTTGCCGCCGACCGGGCTCCGAACGACGGTGGTCTTGCTGGCGACGGCCGTGCCGACGCTCTTCAGATAGATTGGAACGGTCCGCCGGGCCGCCGACGCCGTGAAGACGGGCATTGGAGCCGCGTTTGGCTCCCCGAAGTGTGCGGTTGGCACTTGCGCTCGAGTGGGGCCGGTCACGGCGACAGTGCAAGCCAGAGCGAACGCCGCGACCTGTAGTCCCCCGGTCTTGCGTGCGAAGCGACGGAGATTCTTCAGACACATCGTGCAGCCCTCTCGATGACGGGATGAAGCTGCGTACCGCATTCGGCGATGGGATGTGCATCGCCCGAAGGGTTGACGGTCCTGCGCGTTCGTGTCGCCGGCCCATACCTTGGTTTAATGCGAACGATCAGCCCGCTTCGCGCCCCTTCTTCTTCCTGCCGAGATCGCGGGCCAGCGCGATGAAGGCCTTGAGGGCTGCCGATGGGTTGCGCCGGCCTGGATAGTAGAGGCAGAGATCGGCGATGGGCGGCGTCCAATCATCCAGGATACGTACGAGGCGCCCGTCTTCGATGTCGTCGCGCACATCCTGTTCGAGGAAGTAGCCGACACCGAGACCTTCCAGGACAGCGGCGCGCGCGAGGCTTGCTTCGTCCAGCGTGATCGGACCCGTCACGTCGATCTGGACCGTCTCGCCGCGCTTCTCGAAGTGCCATCTGAACATCGCCCCGTTGGGCAGACGGGTCCGGATGCAGGGATGCCGCGCGAGATCCGTCGGCACGCGCGGCTTTCCATGCTGCTTGAAATAGGCGGGCGAGGCGACGACGGCATGGCGCTGCGGCCGGCCGAGGGGCACGGCGATCATGTCGGCGGGCACGAGGTCCGCCCGGCGCAGGCCAAGATCGAAGCCGTCGGCGACGATGTCGACGAGGCGGCCCTCGGTCACGAGATCGACGTGCACCTCGCGGTGCCGGCGCAGAAACTCGAGAACGAGCGGGGAGATGATCTCCCGGGCGCCGGCGGCGAAGGCATTGATGCGCAGCGTCCCGGAAGGGGTTGCCTGCCGGGAGCGGGCGGTGTCGAGCGCGCCATGAATGTCCCGCAAGGCCGGGCTCACCTGTTCGACGAAGGCGCGGCCTGCATCGGTCAGGGAAACGCTGCGCGTCGTCCTGTTGAACAGGCGCACGCCCACGCGCGCCTCCAGTTTCGCCACGGCATTGCTCAGCCCCGTCGTCGACATGCCGAGCCCTTGCGCGGCGGCGCGGAACGATCCCGCGCGGGCAATTGCGACCACGGCGTCGAGTTCATTGAGCAGGAGGCGGGACATCAGATTATCCGTAATGACGGGACAAGGCGTCCCGATTTGTCCCTCTTATCGGGATGCCTGTCCACGCGTACATCGCAGGCTGTCGACACATTCAGGAGGGAAAGACCATGAAGCTGCCCGCACCGCTGGAGACCTACTTCGAGGCCGACAAGGCCGGTGCCGACGCCGCGCCGCTGGGTGCCTTCGCGGCTGATGCCGTCGTTGCCGACGAAGGCCGGACGCATGTCGGCCATGCCGCCATCGCGGCGTGGTGGCGTGCCGCCAAGGCGCAGTATCGCCATACGGCGGAGCCATGCGAGGTCAAGGAGGAGGAGGGGCTGACCCTCGTTCGCGCCCGGGTGAGCGGAGACTTCGCAGGGAGCCCGGCGATGCTCACCTTCGCTTTCCGGGTTGCAGACGCACGGATCGCGGCGCTGAGGATCGGGGCATGAGCGGCTTTCTCGCTCTCGAAGACAGGACCGTCCTGGTCACGTCGGGCACCCGCGGTGCGGGCGCAGCGACGGTCGCGCTCTTCCGGCAACTCGGCGCGCGCGTCCTCACGACCGCGCGATCGCGACCCGACGCTTTGCCGGAGTCGCTGTTCGTCGCGGCCGACCTCACGACCGCGGAGGGCTGCGCCCAGCTTGCCGCAGCAGCGAGCGAACGGCTCGGCGATATCGATATCCTCGTCCACATGCTCGGCGGTTCTTCGGCGCCGGCCGGCGGCTTCGCGGCGCTGGGCGACGCCGAATGGACCCGGGAGCTCGACCTCAACCTGATGCCGGCCGTGCGACTGGATCGTGCCCTCGTGCCCGGCATGATCGAGCGCGGCCGCGGCGTCGTCATCCATGTCGGCTCGATCCAGAGCCGGCTGCCGCTGCCGGGGGCGACGACGGCCTATGCCGCGGCCAAGGCGGCGCTGTCGACCTACAGCAAGAGCCTCTCGAAGGAGGTCTCCCCCCAGGGTGTGCGCGTCGTGCGCGTGCAGCCGGGCTGGATCGAGACGGAAGCCGCTGTCCGGCTCACGGACCGGATCGCAAAGGAAGCCGGTGTCGATCGCGCGGGCGGCCGGGAGATCGTGATGCAGGCGCTGGGCGGCATTCCGATCGGCCGGCCCTCGAGCCCGGAAGAGGTCGCGAACCTCATCGCCTTCCTCGCCTCGGATCGCGCCGCGACCATCACTGGCTCCGAGTTTGTGATCGACGGCGGCACGATACCGACCGCGTGAGAGGAGAGCGTGATGCTCCTATCGGCCCGAGAGGTTCCAGCCTCCGATCCTGGCATAGATGGCGTCGCGCAGGCGCCGGACATGAGTGTTGAGGGCCGCCAGTCGCGACGCGGTCTCTCCGGAAACCGAAAGCAACGCCTCGCCCAGGCAGCCGGCCCGGGCGCGCAACGCCCGGCCCGGTTCGGTCAGTTCCACCAACACCTGCCGCTCGTTCTCGGCGTTGCGGGTGCGGCGCACCAGCCCTGCCTCCTCGAGCCGCTTCAGCAGCGGCGTCAGCGTGCTCGATTCGAGTCCGAGCTGGTCGGCGATGATGCCGACGGGTCGGCGGTCCTCGCTCCAGAGAACGTTGAGCACGAGATACTGGGGATAGGTCAGTCCGAGCTCGTCCAGGAGGGGTTTGTAGGCGCGCTGGATCGCCATGTTCGCGGAATAGATCGAGTAGCAGAGCTGGTCCTGGAGAGGGACCGGCCCGCCGGTCCCGTTCTTCGGCTTTTTCACGTTCGCCTCCTGCCCTCGTCGGGGCCATCGCCCGGAGTTTAACCGGTAAAATCATATCGCGATAATTGTTTCGGTTGACGTGGTTGGCCGCCGATACCATCTGACCTATATCGCAATAACAAATACTGCGATATATTAACCTCAGGAGCAGACTCATGAACGACAACGCTGTTTCAGACTCCGCCCGGCGCGGGCGGGAGAACCAGGCGCGGCTGACGGCGGCGCTTCGCCCCAGCTATGACTTCATCGTGTGCGGCGCCGGCTCTTCCGGGTCGGTGATCGCGCGGCGGCTGGCCGAGAATGCCGCCGTTCAGGTCCTGCTGCTCGAGGCGGGCGGCAGCGACGATGCCGAATCCGTCCTGAATCCGGCCTTGTGGCCCACCAATCTCGGCAGCGATCGGGACTGGGGATTCCAGGCCGAACCCAATCCCCATCTCAACGGACGCAGGATCCCCATGTCGATGGGCAAAGGGCTGGGCGGCGGGTCGAGCATCAACGTGATGGTCTGGGCCCGTGGACATAAGAGCGACTGGGAGTTCTTCGCGTCGGAGGCGCGCGATGCGCGCTGGGGCTACGAGAACGTGCTGGAGATCTATCGCCGCATCGAGGATTGGCAGGGCACTCCCGACCCCGCGTATCGCGGCACCGGAGGGCCGGTCTGGGTGCAGCCTGCTTCCGCGCCGAGCCCGCTCGCGCTGGCGATGCTCGACGCCGCCCGCGAACTCGACATCCCCGTCTTCGACCATCCGAACGGACGCATGATGGAGCAGGAGGGCGGTGCCGCGATCACCGACATGCTGGTGCGCGACGGACGGCGCCAGTCGCTGTACCGCGCCTACGTCCATCCGTGGCTCGATCGCCCGAACCTGACCGTGCTCCCCGGAGCGCTCGTTCAACGCGTGGTCTTCCAGGGCACGCGGGCGACCGGGGTCGAACTCTCGCACGGGGGGCGGACGATGATCATCGGCGCACGGACGGAAGTCGTGCTGTCGCTGGGCGCCCTACAGACTCCGAAGGTCCTGATGCATTCCGGGATCGGCGAGCGACAGGAGTTGGAGCGCTTCGGCATCCCGGTCGTGCAGAACTTGCCGGGCGTCGGGCGCAACCTGCAGGACCATGTTTCCGTCGGCTGTACCTGGGCCCTCTCGGAGCCTCTGGCGCCCCGGAACAGCGGCAGCGAAGCGACGATGTACTGGAAGAGCCGGCCCGACCTGGACGCGCCCGATCTGCTGTTCTGCCAGGTCGAGTTCCCTGTGCCGAGCGAACGCACCGCATTGCGCGGCGTGCCCGAGCACGGCTGGACGATGTTCGCAGGGCTCGCCCATCCGGAGAGCCGGGGCCGCTTGCGGCTTCAGAGCGCCGATCCGACCGCGGCGCTGGCGATCGACGCGAACTTCCTGTCGGACCGCAGGGACATGACGACCGCCTCGTCGTGCGTGGAGATCTGCCGCGCCCTCGGCAACGCCCGGGCCTTTCGTCCCTTCGTCAGCGGCGAAGCCATGCCGGGCGATCTGAAGGGCGACGAGCTCGACGCTTATGTCCGCGACGCGGCTGTCACCTACTGGCACCAGAGCGGCACCGCCAGGATGGGCCGGGACGACCTGTCGGTCGTGGACGCCACGCTTCGCGTCTACGGCGTCAGCGGGCTGCGGGTGGCCGACGGCTCGATCATGCCGCGGGTCACCACCGGCAACACACAGGCCCCCTGCGCCATCATCGGCGAACGCGCCGCCGGGATGATGCGGGAGGACCACGGTCTCTGACCCGTCAATCGTCGGGGCCCCGCAGGGGGCTCCGACGTCCTCCCCAGGCCCGATCGCGACGGGCAAGAGGATTCATCAGACTTCAGGTCCCTGACTGCCAGCTATTTGCGCGATTGTACCTCGATGCTGGTCATAGAAGCGGCCGATCTCGATCGGCGATTTCAGCTTCAGCTTGTCCCTCAGGAAAGACCGGTACATCTTGATCGTCCGCAACGACAGGCCGAGCTTTTCGGCGGCCTCGCTCTGCTGAAGGCCTTGTCCCAGCAGCAGCAGGACCTGTGCTTCCCGCCGGGTGATCGGGAGGTCCGGGCTGTGAGTCGGTTCGACAACGGTAGCGCGCTCCCAAAGCGCCTGGATGCTTTCCCGGATTTCATCCGCCGAGAAGGGCTTGAGGATGAAGTTGGCGGCGCCGCCGCGCCAGGCCTCGATGATGTCCGACTTGTCGGCGTCGCCACTCATGAAAATGATGGGCGGACGAGGGGCGGAACTCCTGAGCGCTTCCTGCAGGGCCAATCCATCCATTTCCGGCATTCGAAGATCGAGCAGGATGCAATGCGGACGCGCCACGCTTTCGCGGGCTGCCAGGAAGGCTTTCGCCGAGGCAAAGCACCGGACATCGAACTCTCGCGACAGAAAGGCCTCGAGCCCATCCCGCATGTTGGCGTCATCGTCGATGACGACGATGAGTCGTCGCGTCATGTGGGTATTCCTGCTGCCGGGAATTCCACGCGTACGCAGGCACCCCCGTCCAAGTGATTGAACGCCGAGATCGTGCCCTTGTGCTTCTCAACGATCTGTCGGCACAGCCACAAGCCGATACCCGTGCCGCTTTCCCTCGTTGTCCGAAACAGGTCGAACAGGTTCTCAAGCACTTCCGGCGAAAAGCCGGGACCGTAGTCGCGCACGGCAAGCGCCGCTCGTCCGGGCCGTTCGGAGAATTCCAGTTCGATCGTTCTGTTCGAGGTGTTGCCGCCGGCCTCGATCGCATTGTCGATAAGATTGACGAGGACTTGCTGGATCTGGATGGGGTTGCCGAGAATGGGAATGGCGATGCGCCCCTTGATCGCGATGGTCACGCCGTCGGCCTTCGATGAGAATTGGACGAGCTTGATGACCTCGTCGCACAGCGGTCCGAGCATCAGTTCCTGGAACCCATCATCCCGCGCGCCAAACAAGGATCGCAGGTTGCGGACGACACCCAGGAGGTGACCGAGGATGTCGGTAACCTTCTCGACTCCCGGCAGGGCGTCGCCGCCCTCCCGGGAATCGATCAGCTTCTGCTTCACGGCCTCGGCTTGCAGGGCCGCCCCGGTCAGCGGCTGGCTGAGCTGGTGGGCGAGCGAGCTTGCCAGGGCACTGACGCTGGCGCGCCGGTTGGAGGCAACCAGCTTCTGCAGGAGAAGATCGCGCTCCCGCAAGGAACTCAAGAGCGTCCTGTTGAAGCGATTCTCTTCCGCGTGCGGCGCGTTCCAGGTCATCCAGATCGACTGGTAGCAAACGTACCGGAACACCAACAACGCCAGCCAGACCGCCAGCAGGATGAGATTTTGCGAGCCGTCCCGCATCGGGGTCAGGGCGGTACCGCTGATCTGGACGACGATGCGCAATAACGCAAGAGCCAGGAGCGTCGCCTCGATGCAGGTCAGGATTCTCCAGAACGGCGCCCGGCGGAGTTGATCGTCCTCCGTCGTCATGCAGACCCAGATTGCGGAAGACGATATCGTGGCGAGAACGATTGCGTAGAGCTGTACCGGCAGGAAGTCGTCGTAAAGCCGGACGATTTCAATCAGGGCCGTGAGGACGAATATGACGAGTAGGAGTTTCGGGTAGATCCTGCTGCCCTGGTTGCGCGGAAGGGCATGGAGGCTGAAAACAAACGTCAGTTCCGAGGCGTAGAAGAAGCTGTTGCCGATGAAGTATGCGAGGCCTGTCTTGAGATCCGGCGCCGCGTGAACGACGGCGATCGTGATGATCGTCGGAATTCGGAGAACTTCCGAGAACAGGAACAGGCGACCAGACAGGTTGAAGCTGTCCTTGAACGCCCAGAACAGGACGCATATCGCCCCACTCATGACGAAGCCATACATGACGAGGATCGTCACGAACGGATCGAGCGTCATTCGGCTCGCCCCCATTGCCGCCCGTTGAGCCATGGACAATCCTGTCGGGATTGTTTGCCTTGCACCTTCAGCCTGCCATGCCGTCGTCGCCATCGATAGTCGATGCACTCCCAGGGGCAAAACGACTCGTGGGATTGCTCCGGGCTTTTCTCTTGGTCACGCTGAATCAGGTCCGGGCACAATCTCGATCGTTTGCTCTAGCATGTATTTCTTCCTGATGATCTCACCCTCCAGCTCAAGCATCAAATGGCCGGACCTTTAATGCTCAGAATGGCCTCGTCTGCAGGCAGCAGGTCAAACGGATCTTGATTCGCTACCGATAAAGTAGAACCAATTCGGCTTTAGTGACTGTACTTAGGTACGTAGCGGCGCTGAATAGGATCAGTTACGCCGTTGCCCAAGATGATCGCTCGACGGGCAGGACTCATTCGGCTGGCGGCGGCCGCCGCGATCGTGGGTAGCGTCGTGCTCTCGAACGTCGACGCGTTCGCCGGCGGCGCCAGCAACGAGGGCCTGGCCAAACAGGTCCAGAATCCCGTCGCCAACATGATCAGCGTGCCGTTCCAGAACAACACCAACCTGAACTACGGGCCTGATCGCGGCGTCCAGAACATCATGAACTTCCAGCCGGTCGTGCCGTTCAACGTGTCGCCGGAATTCAACGTCATCACCCGCAGCATCCTGCCGATCGTGGCGAACCCCTCGCTCGGTCCGCGCGTGGGCGCCGTCGGCGGCCTGGGCGACCTGCAGTTCACGCCCTTCCTGTCGCCGGCCGCGCCTTCGAAGTGGGTGTGGGGTGTCGGCCCCATCATCCAGTTCCCGACCCACACCGCGGCAACGCTCGGCAACGACAATCTCGGCCTGGGACCCTCAGTCGTGTTGCTCCACCTCTCGTCCGATTCGCCCTGGGTGGTCGGTGCGCTGGTCAACACGCTGTGGTCGCTTTCGACGGCGCCGCAGGCGCCCGCCTACACCAACAGTACCGTCCAGCCGTTCTTCAACTACAACTTCACGGGTGGCTACTACCTGACCTTCTCGCCGATCGTGACGATGGCCTGGAGAGCGCCGGTCAACCAGCAACTGACGCTGCCGCTGGGCGGCGGTGGCGGCACGGTGTTCCACCTCGGCAACCAGCCGATCAACGCGCAGGTCTCGGGCTACTACAACGTCGTGCGCCCCGACTACGGACCGAATTGGCAGATCCGGGCGCAGATCAGCCTGCTGTTCCCGAAATGACCAGTCGGCGCGCGTGGGCGTTGCGCGGTCCCCGGACGGTAAGGCCGGCACCTCGGACTACACGCAGATGACGATGGCCCGCGATCTGAAGAACCTGCGCTACGACCACCGACTCGACACGTCTCCGGGGCGGCCCATCGTCGACACGACGTCGAAGCTGAAATGATCCTTCGCTTGCCCGGTCGGCAGGCAAACTCGCCAGGAACCCAAGGAGAAGCCAATGAAGTACTGGAAGAAATCGAGCGCGCTCGGCGCCTTGCTGGGCCTTGTCGTCTCGCTGCCCGGCGGTGCTGGCGCTCAACCAGCCGTTCCGCCCTTTTACCAGGCCGTCGCCGCGATGAAGGCGGAGGGCAAGCTGGGCCAGGTGATCAAACAGGAGCCGGTCGCGACGCCGGTCGCCGGCGCACAGGCATGGCGCATCGCCTACATCTCCTCGGACATTGCCGACCGCCCGACGATCTCCACGGCGCTGGTGGTGGCGCCCGCGGGCCCGGCGCCGGCCGGGGGCCGGCCGATCATGTCGTGGTCGCATGGCACCACGGGCACGGCGGCGAACTGTGGCCCCTCACAGGTTGAGAACCCGGCACGCCCGCTCAACCTGTACTTCCTGGTCGGCGGCAACTCGTGGACCGACTACGGGCTTCCCAGCCTCGAGCAGTTCATCAAGGAGGGCTACGTGGTCGTTGGCACCGACTACCAGGGCCTGGGCAGCGGCGGCAGGCACCAGTACGCGGTCGGGATGAGCAACGGCCGGGACGCCATCAACGCCATCCGCGCGGCGGGCAGCCTGAAGGAGACCGGCGCCGGCAAGAAGGCCATGATCTATGGATGGTCGCAGGGCGGTGCCTCGACGGTCGCCGCGGCGGGCCAGACCGACTACATCGCGCGGACCGGCACGGCTTACGACGGCATCGAGATCAAGGGCTTCGTCGCGATGGCGCCGGCCTACCTCGCGATGTACGCCCCGGCGAAGCTGGATGAAGCCGGCGCCGACAAGATGATCGCCGACTTCGCGGCCGCCTTCGGAGCGGACGTCTTCGAATTCACCCACTTCGCCATGAACATCTGGGGCACGCAGGCGGCGTTTCCAGATAAGCTGAAGCTCACGGACCTGTTCACGGAAGAGGGCGCCAAGGCGATCGACGAGATCTTCAGCAACAAGTGCGTCCATGTCTCTTCGGACACGTTCACCTACACTTACGGAAACACCTACAAGTCGCTGATCCGGCCGAAGTTCAGCAACAGCTTCGCCTGGGCGCAGGCGATCGTCGAGGCAAGCGGGCGTGTGGACATCAAGCCGGCCGCTCCCGTTGCCATCTTCTGGGGCAACAAGGATACCGCCATGCCGCCGATCCAGGGCGAGGTCTATCGCCAGCGGGTCTGCGCGGCCGGCGGCAACGTGGCGCGCGTCCAGCTGCCGGGTGACCAGACGCACTTCTCGACGCCCTCGGCATCGGTGCCGTTCTACCTGCCATGGATCAAGGACCGCTTCGCTGGCAAACCGGCCGGTAACGGCTGCGCGGCGGAGAACGTCCTGCCGTAGCCGGTGACACAAAGGCAAGGAGCCGCCCGCACCTGCGGGCGGCTTCTCCTCCTACTCTGGTTCGTGCTGGCGCCGGGATCGCTCCTCGCCCAGGGCATCAACCAGTCCGAGCCGCTGACCGTCCATCCGCGGCAGAGCCTGACGACGATCGAGCGCAGCTTCGCCCTGCCGACATGGGGCGAGGCGACACTGTTCGATCGACGGCGCGAGACCTTGCCGGAGACCGTTCCGGCATTCTTCCGCGATTCGACCCTGAAGGCCGACCTTCGCACGTACTACCGCGACAAGGTGACGACCGGCACGCAGCCCGCGGCGGTCACGGAAGCATGGGCCGCCGGCGGTTCGCTGTCGTGGGAGAGCGGCAAGCTGTTCTAGCGATTGCACGGCGGTGTAACGCTCTACACCTCGCTGCCGCTCTACGCGCCGGAGGCGTACGGCAACACCGGGCTGCTGCTGCCGAACCAGAGCGGCTTCGCGGTCGTCGGCGAACTCTACGGCAAGGTCGACCTGCCATTGGATCACACGGTGACCGCCGGCCGCTACACCTGGAGCACGCCCTATGTCGGGCGCCAGGACAACCGGATGGTTCCAAACACCTTCTACGGCTACATGCTGACGGGCAGCCAGGAGGACAAGGGGCGGGACCTGTCGGTCCGGTACGGTGGCGGCTACCTTGCGACTATCAAGCAGCGCGACTCCGACACCTTCATGTCGATGGCCCAGGCGGCCGGCGCGCCGGTCGACCGCGGCACCGTTGCCGGCGGTGCCGTGCTGACCTGGGGGCCGGCCTCGATCGGCGCCTTCGAATACTACACCCAGGACATCCTCAACATCCTGTACGCCGAGGGCTCCTACGGCGCCGAGGCCTGGCCGGCAGTCGAGGCCATGCTGTCGATCCAGGCCGCCGACCAGCGTGCGACCGGGGCGAACCTGCTGACCGGGTCGTACTTCTCCACCGGCCAGCTGGGCGTGCGACTGCAGGTCGGGGCGGACCCGGTCATGGTCACCGCCGCCTTTTCACAGGTCGGCGGCGGCGCGGCGATGCAGAACCCGTGGAGCAACAATCCCTTCTACACCGACGGGCTGGTGCTCGATTACCAGCGTGCGGGCGAGGGTGCCCTCCTGCTCGGCGGCACGGTGAACCTGAGACATGTCGGGCTGCCCGGCGTGACGGTCCAGCTCCAGTTCTTCGACGGCTGGACCACGGCCGCGCCCGGCGGGCCGCTGGTCGAGTCGGAGTGGGACGTCACAGTCGACTGGCGTCCCCAGGTGATGCTGCCGGGCCTGTGGTTCCGGTTCGACTACGGCGTGGCGCAGACCTGGCAGGGATCGTCGTACACGCGCAGCAACGAGGTGCGGGCGATCCTGAATTACCGTGTCCGGGGCTTTTAGGCCGGTCACCTGCTGGGGTGAGAGAGACGAATCTGTCCAGGTCGTTGCGAATGACGTGATCCATCGATGCGGCGACCTGCGGCATAGCGTGTGTGCCTGGCCCTCGGCCTGGTCATCCGCCAATGCGCCCTCACGAGCAGCGAGCCCGCTTCCAGGCGCAACCGTGACGCGCCGGCCCACGCGTGTGGAAAGGAACAATCTTATCAATGGGTTAGTGGATTGATCTGGCGGGCCAGTAGGGATAAAACAACTAACATCCATATCATTGAAATCATTCAATAGTTTCTGAACGCGTACCACACCTGGGGCGTCACCCTCGACGGCCGCGACATTACGTCGGCCATGAACCCCTAGGTGCAGTCGATCGAAGCGACGGACAAGGACGGCACCTCGTCGGACAGCTGCCGGATCGTGCTCGACGATAGCAAGGGGCAGATCAAACTACCGCAGGCCGGCGGGCTCACCGCCGCGTACGCGCCGCACGGCGATGTTGCCGCCATCGAGTTGCTCCCCTAACTGCTCCAGCCGGCGCACCGTCTCGGGCTTCAGGCCGCCGTAGGCCAGCTCCCGGATGCGGTAGGCCAGCCGGCTTTCCAGGAAGCGCCTACTGTAAGGTGGGGCCGGCCGGTCGAAGAGCGCCGTCCACTGCTCCTTCAGCTTCGCCGTCGGCGTCGTCTTCAAGGCTGCGATGCGGGCCAATACCGTGTCGTGATCCTTCATGCCGTTCTCCGTTTGGGGGCGTAGGCATGACCGCTGGTCGGGCAGGAAGTCGACGGAACTGTCTCCACAGTCCGCGGATAGTGGACTGGACTTCCGGGCGTGGAGGCGCCTGAGGCCGGCGGCCAGGATCTGGCCGAGTTCGGCCAGGCGTTCGGTGCCGGTCATGTGGTCGAGATGAAGAAGAGGGGACATCGTGATTGCGCCGCGAATTGCGTGGGCGATCAATCTACCGAGGAAATCAGCCTCTGGAGCATGTCGGCCGGCACGAGCGGGTCCGCCGCGGGGATGTGCGGGGTTATGCGTAGGCGGCATCAGCGCCGCTGTCTGCGGTGGCCGTCGCATCACGCGACGGAGCGAATCAGCTCGTTGGCGTTTTTCTCTGGCGTGTCAGCCACCATGTCACGCCACCAAGGACGATCATCCCGATCCAAGGCGCCATGGACACTGCGAGCGCGACGACGAAGGTCTCGTAGGAACGGCCAGCCAACACCCATTGGAGGAGCGCGCCAGCGAGCCATCCGACGACGACAGACACAGTGATGGCAGCAACACGCGCGGCGCTGCCGCTCGGTACTCCCGCGGCAGTCGGGTTCGTCGTCGCGGCACGTCGACCGGAAGCGATCCAATACCAGATTGTCGCGACGACGGCGCTCAGTACCGCTACGAACGGGCAGATGACGAACGCCAGTGCCATCGCATTGGCACCTTCGCGCTGCGAGACCTCGAAGACCTCGAACGCGACCAGGCCGACCCCGAGCGCCGCGGCGTAGCCGGCCACCAGTGCGAGAAGGGCAACTAGCGTCGTCTTCAGAAGTCTCAGACCCATGTTGTCTCTCCCAAGGCAAGGCATGCTGGGCCTTCACCGGCGCTGCTCTAGTCGCCAATCCCATGGCATGTCGAAGGTGCCCGCCCATAGCCCGACCTCGGCAAGACGCGCCTGTTCCTCGTCGACCACATAGTCGAGCGAGTACTTACGATATGCAACGGCCCAGCCGGCCGCGACCATCCAGCGAGTGAGGTCTTCTGCTTCCTTGAAGCAGATGGCGATGATGCGCCCATAGCGGTCGCGATCGCGTGGATCGCAGCGAACAGTCGAGCGGCCGATACGATCGGATAGAGCGAGCGCCGCCTGCTGTCCGCAGCGCCAACTGGTGCCATCTGCTCGATTGCATTCCTGGCGGCTCTCAGGGGCGTCAATGCCGTGGAGGCGGATCCGCGTGCCATGGACCTCGATCGTGTCGCCGTCGATGACCGTCGCCGTCCCTATGATCGGTTCTTCCGCCCGCGCAGGCAAACTGATCAGGACGAGCAAGACGAACCAAAGCAGCGAAAGCGATCGCTTCGGGCAGGACGCGTCGGGGCGGGCCAGCGCCGAATTCACGACGGTTCGCCAGCGTCCGGCCTCGACGACGACTGTCGCATCGCCGACAGTAGGGGGCGATTCTTCGCTTGCCGCTCGATTGCTTCGTCGAGAGACTGTTCGGATCGAGCCAGCTTCCCTTTGTCGATTTCACCGCGGACGAGTGCGAAGCGCAGCAGAAGCCGGAAGGTCGTGATGACGTCGCCGAGACAATAGCTTGCAATGTCGTCGAGGCGGCCGGCGGCCGCGAAGGCCTCGACCTGTGAGCCGTCCATTCCGTCGAGCTTGGCCGGAACATCGAGGAGGGCAGCCAATTCGTTGAGGCTCGGCCGCGACGATGCACCGAATCCGGAGAGCATGTCGCATAGATCGATGTGATCCCAGCCGAAGCGGTACCCAATATCGCGGCCGCTGCCACGGAACATCGCTGGCACGGATATGCTGTGAGTGAGTGCCCGATAGCGCAGGCCTGGCAGGTCGAAGCCGCCCCCATTGAAGCTCACGAGGACGGGACCTTTACCGGCATGCTCCTGCGGCAGGCTCGCCATGAAGTCGC
>Ga0182739_1000939_pt1 | contig 32716 bp, 28 predicted proteins | sample eDN5th30CBELigBY_FD_128873 | JGI IMG/M metagenome (GOLD analysis project Ga0182739, IMG submission 128873) | Enriched backyard soil microbial communities from Emeryville, California, USA - eDNA 5th pass 30_C BE-Lig BY (version 2) (version 2) | ecosystem: Environmental > Terrestrial > Soil >... | reverse complement strand
TAAAACAAGAACCCGTTTTGGAGAGACTGCTAACTCCATAGCCGGGAATACTAGCGCTTCATGATAATATCTTTCATCTAAAGAAGAAAACTGTAACTCCTGATTTAAATATAGACGAATATCCGTCGTTTCAATAAGAAGAAGGTCTTGGAATGGGCTAGCTCCATGATAAAGGATATTATGATTGCCTTTCAGCGTTGCCTTTAAGTAAGCACGATCCCACTCATTTCCTATATCGTTCTTTACACGGATGTCACTTTTTGCTTTGACTGAAGTATCCGAAAGAATATCCAGCTCCTTCATACTAGAAGGTCTATGAACGATATCATGCCCACGTACAATTTCATGAACAGAAGCACGTTTCGCTTCCAATTTCAATAAAAGCTCTCTTAATACCGGCCACAGTTTTTGATCTCCACACGTATATAAATCCAAAGCAGCATACCCGTGTTCCGGCCAAGTATGAATAGAAAGATGAGACGTTGAAAGCACAATGATACCTGTTACTCCTTGAGGTGAAAAGGAATGAAAATAAGTAGATAAAATCTCCATACCCAAATCCTCAACGGCTTTTATAAGAAATTCCTTTAATACATCTTCCTGATTTAAAATATCCGCTTGGCACTGGAACGCATCAATAACAAAATGTTGTCCTTTTGTGTCCACTGAATCACTTCCTTCTTTACTTTCCATACTGTATGCTTATACCGGTTGGCCAGCTTGTACTATCCCCTATTTTTATTAAATAATATTTTTAAGCATATTCATCCATACCTTTTTGATTATTCATACATATTCATATAAAGGCTATGTTTATAAAACTATTGACTATAACAAAGCCTACGAAAAAAACAAAGATTGGATGAATGTTAAATGAATAACACCTCTACAGTTATCACTCTTCTAGGAAGTTCAGGCGGGGTTGCCAAATCTATACTTTCTATCTTAAATAAATCAGCGGTCGACAAAAAAGATCCGCTGCATCCCTTGATTCAAAACTCTACTCTTCATTTAATAGATAATAAGCAAAAAGATATCAGCTACTACCAGAATCTATTCCCTAACCTCTCTACTAAATGTGTCATTCATCAATTTGATTTACAAGATACAGATCACTTCACCCAACATCTCTCACGCACCCAAACTTCCATTGTTATTGATGTATCATGGGCAGATACAGTCGCGATGCTTGCTTGCTGTAATCAACTTGGAGTTAAGTATGTCAATTCCGCTTTAGAATGCGCTATGGTTGATGAAAATGAAGAATTATATGAAGGATTTCCTTTGATTGAGAGAATTCGATATTTTGAAGCATATAAGAATCAATTCTTAAATACGACCGCGATTATTGGCTCAGGCATGAATCCAGGTGTTGTACAATGGATGGCCATCGAATTGTTAACTAAAAGCTCAGAGCCCCCGCTCGGCTGCTATATTGTTGAGCACGATACTTCCTTCTATAAGAATCCTCAATACGCTAAACCAGGTGTAATCTATACAACTTGGGCACCTGAATGCTTCCTAGATGAAGCGATTCTCAGTTACCCGATGTTCATGCAGCATCATACTCCCCTCTTTTTATATGAACAAGTATACAATCTTGAATTTCAGGTTACTTTAGGGGACAAGCAATTTGATGGATGCTTAATGCCCCATGAAGAAGTATATACGTTAGGTCAGCTGTATAATATGGAAAGTGGTTTTTTGTATAAAGTCAATGATCATACGACAGAACTCATTCGCTCTAAGCTTGATCATGTTCAGCAATTATGGGACCATGAAATGAAAGTTCTCGATCCCCTTGAGGCGCCGCTCGAAGGAGAAGATTTAGTGGGCGTCCTGCTCGTCTATCCCGATAGAGAACGCTATATGTATAATGTTACGGATAATCATTCTATTTATAGTAAATACAAAACAAACGCTACTTATTTCCAAGTAGCTTGTGGCATCTATTCTGCTTTAACCGTTCTCTTATTAGATTCCATCCCAAAAGGGGTTTATTATGTAGATGAGCTGCTATTAAAAACCAACAATCAATATGGACAATATTTACAATATTACATGCCAACATTTATTACAGGAGAAAATAATCAAACGGACGGTTTGCTATTACAAAGAATGAAAAAAATAAATAAACCGCAGCCATAATATAAGACAAGCTCTCTGGCCTTTTTGCAGAGAGCTTTTTTTTCTATTGATGTCCCATTAAAAAATATAAAAACCAAACAGCGTGATTTTGTTCATCTGCTGCCGCTCTTTTAAAAGCCGATTGAATCGTCGAATCACTTGTACCGCTAGCGATATTATGATAAAAATCAACCGTTTCTTGCTCATCTATAAAAGCTGCTTTAATTGCATCTACATACGAATGCGGGCACGAAGGTTGTTTTTCAATTTGAGGTTGAGTACCTGTTAGTTGTTGATACATCTGTAAAAACGTCTCAAAATGACGAATCTCATCTTTCCGAATTTCGGTTACTACTTCCCTTACTTTCTGTGATGGAGCCATCTGAATAATCTCTCCATAGCAATGTATAGCCGCGTATTCCCCATTAATTGCTTTTAAAATCTGATTAGACAAAACAGACTGCTGGCTCCAATTGTTAATGGCATAATAATGCATCATAGTCTCCCTCTTCTTTACTTTTTCATACGATATGCAACCTGAAAAAATATGTGATTACCTATTTAAAGTAAAAATTGTCATATATATCATTGTTTCAATTATTACAAAATGACGTTATTCGACATCTTTTTGTAATAAAAATAGTATTCCTGTGAAACACCGCTGTCATATTAAGCTGTTATTCTAAGAGTACGATTTAAAACAAAGGAGATTATTTATGAAAAAAACACTAATTACGATGATAACAGCTTGTTTTCTAGTATTTGGGTTTTCCGGAGTTTCATCGGCCGCTAGTACATACACTGTAAAAAAAGGCGACACATTATGGCTTATTGCTAATAAACATAACGTAACCGTGAAACAGCTTCAAAGCTGGAATGGTCTTAAAAATAATACAATTAAACCTAAACAAGTTTTAAAAGTTACAAAAACAACAAAAAAAGCGACAGCTAAAAAAGCATCTACATCACAAAGCTACAAAACATATACTGTGAAAGCAACAGCTTACACAGCTAACTGTAAAAATTGCAGCGGTGTTACTGCAACAGGATTGAACTTAAAGAAAAATCCAAGCGTGAAAGCAATTTCCGTTGATCCAAAGTTGATTCCACTTGGATCGAAAGTATATGTGGAAGGCTATGGAACAGCAATTGCAGCTGACACAGGTGGAGCTATCAAAGGAAAGAAAATTGATGTTTTCATCTCTTCCAAATCTAAAGCTCTTAATTGGGGCGTAAAAACTGTTAAAATCAAAGTATATCAATAATTATACAGAACCGAATTGTGAACAATGTCGTTCCGATTCGGTTTTTTATTGCATTAAAGAGCAATATTCGACTAGTAGAGTCTCACTTCCCTATTATCAACTTCTCCTCATCTCGAAGTAGAAATAATCTTACGGTCCGTTAATCCTTTATAAAATCTAAATATTAGGAAAATTATGTTATCTCTCTCTGAATATGTGATATGATTTACATAATACTAATAGGAGAGGTGTTTATTTTGAAGATTGTTATTGTAGGAGCAGGAGCAGTTGGGGCCTATTTTGGAGCTCGTCTTGAAGAAACTGGCCAGCACGTTACATTTCTCGTTCGTAAAACTCGCGCTCGCCAATTAGAAGAAGAAGGTTTACATATTACAAGCCCACATGGGAATTATCTATTCAATCAGCTAAATCTTGTTGAAGATGTTAATCAAATTGAACATGCCGATTTAGTTATTCTCTCTGTAAAAGGCTACCATCTAGAAGGTACCCTGCCCGCTTTACGAACACTCGTCGAACGTGGAGCTAAAATCCTGCCGCTTTTAAATGGATTAGAGCATATTCCTATTCTTCAAGAGCAATTTGGAGAAGAAGCTGTACTTGGAGGCTTCGCTTATATTATCACAACCTTAAATGAAAAAGGTCATGTGATTCATTCCAGCCAAAATCATGACTTAATATTTGGTCCTTTACACCCTTCACAAACAGGCTTTTGTGAAGAGCTCGAACAAGTGATGAGCACAGCTGTAATCGATGCTCGTCAGTCTAAACAAATCCTGATGAGAATGTGGAATAAATATATGTTCATTACAGCTTTTTCAGGCGTAACAACCGCCGCAAATCTACCAATCGGTCCAATTCGACAATCTCCTTCCACTTTCAACTTATTGCATAAAGTGCTGATTGAGATGAAAAACCTAGCTAATGCATATCACGTTTCAATTAGTGAAGAGCAATTAACTCAGGCTGTCACTAATTTACAAACGCTACCACACGAATCTACTTCTTCGATGCACCAAGATCGTCGAAAAGGTTTAACATTAGAAGTCGAACATTTGCAAGGCGGTGCCTTACGATTAGCCAACAAAGCTGGTATCCAATTGCCTGTTATTGAAACTCTTTATGGACTTATTAAACCTTTTGAACATTAAAATGTAAGCTATCCTTATATAGGGATAGCTTTTTTGCACATTAAAATAACCAGTTCCATCCAGAACAAAAAGACCAAAAAGAACAATATCACCAAAAAAAATATCATTCGCCTTCACCTGTTACAATGTAGACAGTTGTAATGAACCTATTATATAACAAAGGAGAATGCATCTTGAAAATTCTAAAAAATTTAACAGTTCAAGTTGTACTTGGTATCGTTCTTGGTATTGCAGTCGGATACTTCTTCCCTGCTTTTGGTACTGAATTAAAAGTATTAGCTGACTGGTTTATTAAATTAATCAAAATGGTAATCGCTCCAATCATCTTCTTTACCGTTGTAATCGGAATCGGCGGCATGGGTGATATGAAGAAAATTGGTCGAATCGGTGGAAAAGCTTTATTATATTTTGAAATCGTTTCCACAGTCGCTCTTGCAATCGGAATTATCGTTGTAAACATGTGGGGTCCTGGTAAATCATTTAATATGGACGCTGTAGAAGACGCAGGTGCTGATGTTTCTCAATACACAACAGCGGCTGCAGAATCAGAGCATGGCGCTATCGCCTTTATTTCAGGCATTATTCCAGATAACGCAGTTGCTGCAATGGCTGGCGGTCAATTGCTACCAATATTATTGTTTGCGATTCTATTCGGTCTTTCACTTGCAGCTATGGGGGAAAAAGGAAAACCTGTTGTCACACTATTCCAACAACTAGCGGATATTTTCTTCGGAATTGTAGGTATGGTAATGAAAATTTCACCACTTGCAGCATTTGGTGCAATGGCATACACAATCGGGAAATTCGGTCTTGGTTCACTTAGTGCATTAGGTCAATTAATGGGTGCCGTTTACCTAACAATGTTCCTATTTATCGTCTTTGTTCTAGGTTCTATTGCAAAAGCATACGGTTTTAACATTTTCAAATTTATCGCTTACATCAAACACGAAATTATGCTTGTAGTCGGAACATCTTCATCTGAGTCGGCTCTTCCTAGTATGATGAATAAGCTTGAAAAATACGGTTGTTCAAAACCAGTTGTTGGGTTAGTTGTACCAACTGGGTACTCTTTCAACCTTGATGGTACATCCATCTACTTATCAATGGCTGCCATCTTTATTGCACAAGCCTACGGAGTTGATTTAACAATCTGGCAAGAAATCACTCTACTTGGGATCTTAATGCTAACATCTAAAGGTGCGGCTGGTGTAACTGGTTCTGGTTTCATCACGCTTGCTGCTACATTAGCAGCATTCCCAATGATTCCTGTTGAAGGTATGGCTCTTCTATTAGGTGTGGACCGTTTCATGTCAGAAGCACGTGCGGTTACAAACTTAATTGGTAACGGTGTTGCAACAGTTGTTATCTCTAAATCAGAAAAAGAATTTGATCCTAATAAAGCAAATGCAAACGTAGAGGCAGACACTGCTGCCTAAATATCTTCTCAAAACAGCTGTCCTTTTTAAAGGGCAGCTGTTTATTTATTCTGACAAGCCTTCTTTATTTAATAGATTCTTCATTATATATATAATAGATAATAACTAGCATGTTTTACTATACATAATCATATATAGGGAGGTTTTTCATATGAAGCAATATGATTTATACATCAATGGAGAATGGTCTGATTTTGGACTCGAACGCATGGATGTAACAAACCCAGCGACGAATGAAGGCATTGCTACTATACCTATTGGCGGGGCCAATGAAGCTAAAAAAGCTGCCGATGCGGCTTATGAAGCACTTAAAAGCTGGTCTGCTCTCTCAGTCTATGAACGTGCTGATTTGATTTGGAAATGGTATCACTTAATTGATGCTAATAAAGAAGAAATTGCAAAGGTTATGACAGAAGAACAAGGGAAACCATTAAAAGAAGCTATCGGCGAAATGACCTATGCAAACGGCTTTCTTTCTTGGTTTGCAGAAGAAGGAAAACGCGTATATGGAGAAATGATTCCAGCGACACAATCGAATAAACGTCTATTTGTCTCTAAGCAGCCTGTAGGTGTAGTCGCTGTCATCACGCCATGGAATTTCCCAGCAGCTATGATTACACGTAAAGTAGCACCAGCACTCGTCGTTGGCTGTACAGTTGTCATCAAACCAGCAAACCTAACGCCCATTACAGCTCTAAAAATTGTCGAACTTGCAGAGCAAGCTGGGATTCCAAAAGGAGTTATCAACCTTGTCACTGGCAAGTCATCCGAAATTGGCGACACATGGCTTCAAGACCCTCGCGTTCGCAAATTGACGTTTACTGGCTCTACCGAAGTAGGAAAAACATTAATGAAGGGCTCTGCCGAAACCGTTAAAAAAATTTCTTTAGAACTAGGTGGACACGCCCCTTCTATCGTCTTAGAAGATGCAGATTTAGAAAAGGCTGTGAATGGTGTAATTAGCTCTAAATTCCGGAACGCTGGTCAAACATGCGTCTGCTCGAACCGAATATACGTACATGAATCGATTTACAATCAGTTCATCGAAACATTTGTTGCTAAAGTAAAAGAGTTAAAAGTAGGCAACGGTCTTGAACAAGGGGTCGATATTGGTCCACTCATCGACCAGCACGCAGTTGATAAAGTATTAGCTCATATTGAAGATGCTGTTCGTCGTGGCGCTAAGCTTGAAACAGGCGGAAAAGTAGTAAATGGTCTATTTTTAGAACCGACTGTTCTTTCAAACATTGATGACAGCATGCTCTGTATGACAGAAGAAACATTTGGTCCGCTTGCACCGATTACTTCCTTTAAAACGGAAGAAGAAGTCATTGAACGAGCGAACAGCTCCATCTACGGGTTAGCAGCCTACGTATTTACTGAAAATATTAGTCGCGGTATCCGTGTTGTTGAAGCGCTGGAATTCGGTATTGTCGGTTTAAATGATGGTCTACCGTCCACTCCTCAAGCTCCATTTGGCGGGTTTAAGCAAAGTGGACTAGGTCGCGAAGGCGGACACCAAGGCATTGAAGAGTTTTTAGAAACAAAATATATTTCACTTGGATTATAAATACAAGAGCATTCAGCTTATATCCGAAATAACAGCCTATTAACTAGTTAGGCTGTTATTTTTTATGCTTAATAACGTTTGTTTAATTCCTTCTTCATATGGCGTTTTTGGTACAGGGCCAATTGCTCGTTCATATTTATCACCATTTAACACGACAGGCTCTTCATTTAAATAATACATTTCTACATACTCTCTCATAAAAGAATCAAATATCCCTATGAAGCGAATCATATTTTTACTGACAGTAGAGACCTTTTTGTTATACCCTATAACCTGCTTAGCAATTCTAATAATGTCTGTTCCTGTAATTGTCCCTGCCCCCGGGATATTCCAGTTCTCCCCATCAAAGCGATTTTGAAACGCTAATTCAACAATTGCTTTTGCTCCATCTGGTGTATAAATAAATTCTCTAGCTAACATTTGATTGCCTATATACCTTGCTTTTTTATTCTGAATCATTGCTTGAAATGTATAATTGAGCAATGTACTTCCAGCGTTCGGTCCATAAAAATCTGGAAGATGCGTAATCAAAAGTGGTACACGTGACTGCTTCGCCATCTGCTCTAACTGTAAACGAATATTCCCTTTTTTCGTATGTGGTTTTTTCTTTACTTCCTCTGTAATAGGAACGCCATAACTTCTTCCATATGCATAAATATTATCTATCATCACAAGCTTCGTTCCTGTTTTCTTTACTACCTCTAAAATATTGGTCAGTAATAGCGGCTGCTTTTCCTGCCATTCTGGATAAGGGATATTAATAGCATGGAATACAACATCTACACCTTCTGCAGCCTTCTCTACATCATCTTGTTGAAATACATCACCGATTGTTACCTTCACCGGCTGATTTCTAAATAGCTTATTTAACTGATCCTCACTTCGGGCAAAAGCAGTCACTTCGACTCCTCTATTCACCAATTCGTAAACCAGTGCACTTCCTATACTTCCCGTTGCGCCCAATACAAGTGCTTTTTTCAAGTGATTCACTCCCTTTTATTAATTAACCATCGGTCAATTAATTGCTGAAAAAATTCGCCCTTAGGCGATTTTTCCAGCAATTACCCCTCTTCTTCTATACCAAGACCTTTTAGCATAAATCTGACATGAGTCTTTGCTAGCCCTTCCACCTCCTCATATGTTTGCTCGTTACGACAATGAACACTGACAAAGCCATGAACCGCTAAAAAAACAGACCAAGTTGCTTGAGCGGTTACTCGCGAGTCACATAATGTTGACAAAGCTTGTGCAAATTGCTCATAGCTTTCCGCTGGAGCCAGTTGTAAATGCTGCTGAATATCACGGTTTCTTGTTAAAAACATCAGTTCATAATGATTCGGATAATCTAAACCAAATTGAATAAATCGCAACAGGATTTTCTTCACTTTCTCCGTGTTCGTCAGCTGTTCATTCATAATTTCCATTAATAAATGATTTAATAAAGAGAAATCCTTAGCGACAATTGCATAAAATAGTTCGGCTTTATTTTGAAAATGATAATAAAGCGCACCATGAGAATACCCTAATGCCTGCGCGATTTTTCTCATAGATACGTGCTGATAGCCAGATTGCGCAAATAAAGTTCTTGCAGTATTAATAATCATATCTCTTGTTAATTCTTGTTCAACGGATTTTCTAGGTGACATCTTTTACTCCTTTTATTGACCATTGGTTAATAAATATTATATGCGTTAACTCTATATTTGTAAATAAAAGGAATGTTAAAATCAAGCCCATTTCTTTATAAATAAAGAAGCACTACAAAAACGCGTACCGGAATGACCATCCGACACGCGCTTTATGTTGTAAACCAAGCTTTTACGATTAGTTTTCTTCTATTTCTTTACGGTTCTTCTTAAATAGTTTAGATAATACTTCATATACAATCGGTACGATAATTAACGTCAGTAACGTAGAACTTGCTAAACCGCCGATTACTGTAATACCTAATCCTTTTGAAATTAAACCGCCGCCACCAGAGCCAATTGCTAGTGGAATTAATGCACCAATTGTTGCAATAGCTGTCATTAAGATTGGGCGTAGACGCGTTGCTCCTGCTTCAAGGATAGCCTCACGCATCGGCATACCCTCGCGTTCCATATGAATGATTCGATCTACAAGTACGATTGCGTTGGTTACAACGATACCGATTAACATGAGTAGACCCATCATTACTGATACAGAGATTGTTTCACCTGCAATTAATAAGCCGACAAATGAACCGATTACTGCAAATGGTAATGAGAAAAGAATCACAAATGGCGCTAAACCTTCACCGAATGTGACAACTAGGATAAAGTATACAATCGCAATCGCTGCAACCATTGCAAGACCTAGTTGTGTGAATGTTTCATTAATGTCAGCTGTTACACCAGCAACACCTAGTTCAACCCCATTTGGTAAGTCTAATTTATCAATCTCTTTATCCACTTTAGCCGATACTTTTGAAATATCATCGCCTAAAATCGTACCAGATACTGTCGCATAGTATTCACCTTTACTACGAGAAAGTGTATTTAAAGCGAACCCTTCTTCTACTTTTACGATTTCTGAAAGCTCTACTGTTTTTCCTGAAGCGGTTGGCACTTCTTTTTCAAGCATATCATCAATAGATTTAGGTGCTGCTTCAGCTTCTTGTTGTACAATGACTTCTAACGTGTTTCCGTCTTTTTCAACTGTTGTTAATACATTTTGTTGCGTTTGCGGGCTTAACATCTGCACAATTTGTCCTGTTGTTAAACCATATTGTAATAGTTCATCTTGTTCTACTTTGAATGTGAATTCTTCATAGCTTTCTTCTGCGCTAGATGACACATCTTTTAAGCCGTCATTATCTGCTAATACCTTTTCTACCATTCCTACAGCTTCATTTAAGTCATCTAAATCTTCACTGTAGAATGTGTAGCTAATTTCATTGCTTGAAACGGAACCTGCTGAGAAGTTTTGACTCTTCCATTCGCCTGTTTGGCCGATATTAAATACATAGTCTTCAATTTCTGCTTTTACATCGGCAAAGTTTTCTGTGTCTGGGTCAAAGATTAAATACATTAACCCACCGCCAGATCCTCCGCCCATCATAACCGCTGTTGGATCAGTACTATTTGTAATAGAAACTTGAACAATATCAATCTCATCACGCTTAAGCATTTTTTCTTCAACGGCTGTCATATTGGCTAAAGTTTCTTCTTCGAGTTCACCAGCTTTTGGTGTGTATGTTAAATACATCACTTTCTCTTCTTCACTACCTAAGAAGCTAAAGCCAATAAGTGGTGTTAACATTAAACTTCCTACTAACATCGCTACAGCAACTACAGAAGTGACAATTTTATGGTTTAATGTCCATTTAAGAATTCCTTTATACCACTTTGAAAGTTTCCCTTGTTCTTTATGATGTCCTTCTGCTTTCTCACTATATAATTTTTTCTTAAACAAGAAATGAGAAAGAGCTGGCACGATTGTAATAGCGACAATTAACGATGCCCCAAGCGCAAACGTCATTGTCAATGCAAATGGCATAAATAGCTCTCCAACCATACCACCTACAAAGATGAGTGGTGCGAATACCGCAACCGTTACTAATGTAGACGACAAGATTGGTTTAAACATTTCAATCGTCGCTTCACGAACTAACGCGCGCCCTGACAACTTCTCTTCTTTTAAATGTAAACGACGATAAATATTTTCTACTACTACGATCGAGTCATCAATAACACGACCAATCGCAACCGTAATCGCACCGAGCGTCATAATATTTAACGTAATATCCATCCAGTTTAATAATAATAGCGCCATGAAAATTGAAACTGGAATGGAGACAATGGAAATAATCGTTGATTTGAAGTCACGTAAGAATAGCAAAATGATTAAAACAGCAATTAAACCGCCAAATACTGCTTTCTCAATCATTGTTGTAACGGATTCCTCGATTGGAGCACCTTGATCAAGTGTCATATCAACAACAAGTCCGTCAATGCTCTTCTCTTCTTCTTTCATTAACTCTTTTACCTCATTAACAACTGTTACAGTGTTTGCATCTTGTGCTTTTACTATTTGAATCGCAATGGCTTCTTCACCATTCGTACGAGATACAGACTCCACTTTCCCAACTACTTCAATTTTTGCAATGTCACCAAGTTCTACAACTGGTGATGGGTTTGCAGCTGATGGCGTTACCGGAATTAACATTTTCTTTAACTCATTTGCTGTCATGAACTTCCCGTCAACGGAAACGGCTTGTTCTGATTCTTCAAACTCAAATAGACCTAGCGATACGGCCATATCACTTGCTTGAATCATCTTTTCAACGTCTTCTTCTGTCACACCTAAAGAAGCCATTTTTTCTTGATCGTATGTTAATTCAACTTCTTCAATATGTTGACCGGTAATTGTTGCAGAAGCAACACCGTCAATTTTCTCAATCTTTGGCAATAAGCTTTCTTCGACTGTCTTTGTTAGCCCGACAATGTCTTCTTCCGTGCTGCTTACACTTAATGCAACAACAGGCATCATATTCATACTAATCTTAGAAATTGATGGTTCTTCGACACTTTCAGGCAGTGATACTGTATCAAGCATAGCTTGGATTTCACGCTTTGCTTCATCCATATCTTTTTCATAATCATACTCTACCTGCAAACTTGCCATGTTAGAATATGAATTTGAGTAAATAGCTTTTACTCCTTCTAAGCTTTCAAGTGTTTTCTCTAATGGTATAGACACATCATCCATTACTTTTTCAGGAGTTGCACCCGGATACACTGCTGTTACCATTAAATATGGAATTGAGATATCTGGTATCGTCTCCATTTTCATTCGTGTACCGGAATAAATTCCTGAGACAGTGATGATAATTGTCAGTAACCAGACTGCTAGTTTATTTTTCAAGACAAAATTAACTAAACTTTTCACCTTTGCACCTGCCTTTAATTGACTTGTTCAATTCAATTATTTATACTAATGACTAATCGGTCAATTGTCAATAAATTATGTAGGAGCGATTTTAATAGATGGTCAAAAAACAATTAATAATGGATAAAGCATTGGAGCTATTTTCAGAGCAAGGCTTCGAAGCAACCTCTGTTCAACAAATCACCGAGCGCTGTGGTATCTCAAAAGGAGCTTTTTACCTTTCATTTAAATCAAAAGACGAGTTAATTCTGGCATTAATCGATTACTTTATGATGCAAATCACAGCTGATATTGACCAGTCAGTCAGAAATTGTTCAAACAAGGAAGAACTTCTTTATGTATTCTACTTCACAACATTCCGTTCTTTTAGTAAACATTCAGCTTTCGCTAAAATGTTTCTTAAAGAACAAACACAAACCTTTAATGAGGAACTAATCTCTAAACATGATTACTATGACAGTCATATTAACGAAAGCATACTGTATATATTAGATCAATTATATGGTGGACAGATTGAGGAAACGAAATACGATTTATTAATTTGTATTAAAGGGTTTATACAGATTTACTCAGGCTTGTATCTTCGCTTTAATTTACCGTTAGATATAGATTCATTAACTAAATCACTCGTCGAGAAAACAACTTTACTAGCTCAACATTCAACAATCCCTTTCATTTCAGGAGATATTATACGTATTATTAAGGAACCTATACATGAACAGGTAACAACAGAACATATTGCTGCACTAATTGAACAAAAAATTGATGATATCGAAAATCCAATTGAGCAAGAATCGCTGCAAATTCTAAAAGATAATCTATTCAAAACAAGTACAAGCCTAGCTATTACAAAGGGCTTGTTAGAGAACATTAAAAACAACCCACAGTGCAAGTGGATTTCGTATTTAATTCGTGAATATTATCAATTATAAAGAACGTGTTCGAACGTTTTTTATTATATCCTGTTTATTTGCAGATGGCCTTGTTAATGAATATTGTTGATCTATACAATTTTTGTCCCATACGTGTGAAACTGCGGTTTCACACGCCTTTCAGACAAAAAAATAAAAGCGAGTTCCTATAAGAACTCGCTTTTATTCACTCTAATATTTCTTCATCCTGCTCTTTTTTACGCAGTTTTATAAACTTCACGATATTTAAAACGATAGTTTTGACGACTGAATATGTCGGAACAGCTAAAATCATCCCTAAAACACCAGCCAGATTGCCAGCAACAAGTAAAAGAATAATGATTGTTAATGGATGTGTGTTCAGCTTCTTCCCAATCACAAGTGGTGAAATTAAATTCCCATCAAGCTGCTGTACAATTGTAATGACGACAATCACCAAGACCGCCTGCGTTGGAGAATGAATTAACGCGATAACAAAAGCTGGTGCTCCGCCTAAGAACGGGCCAACATACGGAATAATATTTGTAATCGCACATATTAAAGCAAACAAAATCGCATATGGTAAATCAATAATTAAATACCCAATAAACGTTCCAACACCAACAAAGAAACAGACTAGCAGTTGACCTTGTATGTACGTTGCCAATGTTTCCATTGTCTCTCTTAAGATGACTAATCCAGACTTTCGATATCCTTTCGGTACAAAGCGTAATAAAGCACGCGAAAATTTATGCCCATCCTTTAACATATAAAATAAAATAAACGGAACTGTCACAATGACTAATGTAATGTTCGTCGCTACGCTAAAAATGGATGAAAGACTATTCGTTATATTACTGGGCAGTGTCGTTACATAGTTTTGAAGTGTATTCCCAATCTCCTCTAATGAAACATAATCCTGCTCCATCGTCCACTTAAACCACATTGTTTCGGACATATCCTCAATGAATTTCCTAGCCTCATTGAAATATCCTGGAATATCATTGATTAATTCTGTAACCTGTTTCGATAAAGATGGACCCAATAAACCAATTAACAAACCAATTAAACTAAGGGAGACAACATAAATGAGGAGAATCGCTAATCCTTTCGGTACTTTCCCTTTCGTTAAAAATGTCACAATCGGATTAAAGAGAAAAAATAGAAACCCTGCAATCAGAATAGGAAAAAACAAAGTTGTGATGAAAATACCAATTGGTTCGAATAGAAATGAAATTTTTGTACTTACAAAAATAAGCACAGCAATCATCAACAGCTCAAAGGTCCAAAAATGCAGTTTTGATTTAAACACCAGTTCCCCTCCTCCACATTTTTTCTCAATCCAATAAAATGGAGAAACATATAATTTCTTTTTTCTATTACTTTGCAGTGTAACACACTTTCTCAACGGACAACATTTTTTATTATTATTTTTCCATATTAGCCTTACCGAATCACCGTATGACGTGTTAACGAATTCTCATTCTTTGTATAAATCTACATAATCTGTTTATACTATCTAGTAATCCAGAATATATAACGTGCTTGTCCAAAAAAAATTCGCTACAGCAAATGCCATAGCGAATTGTTTATCTATTATTTTTGCTCTTGAAGAGAAGCTTCTTTCATTGTACCGTTCTTAGCAAGGTTAACGTGCCAAGATAATGCTTTTTCAAGAACGTGTGGAGTCTGATGACCACCAGTTTTCTCAACAGCTTCGTTGAAGTAAGCCCAAAGCTGTTCACGATAATCTGGGTGTGCACAGTTGTTAATGATTAATTCAACGCGTTCTTTTGGAGCTAGTCCACGTAAGTCAGCGATACCTTGTTCAGTTACGATTACATCCACATCATGCTCAGTATGGTCTACGTGTGAAACCATAGGTACGATACTTGAGATGTTTCCACCTTTTGCGTAAGATTTCGTTACGAAAATACCTAGACGAGCGTTACGAGCAAAATCTCCAGATCCACCGATACCGTTCATCATTCGTGTACCTGAAACGTGTGTAGAGTTAACATTTCCATAGATATCAAGTTCTAACGCTGTATTGATTGAAATTAAACCGAGTCGACGGATAATTTCTGGGTGGTTAGAAATTTCTTGTGGACGTAAGCAAATTTTATCAGCATAAGCCTCTAAGTTGCCATATACCTTTTTCTGTAACTCTTCAGTAAGTGTAATTGAAGTAGCTGCTGCGAATTTAACTTTACCTGCATCGATTAAGTTGAATACAGCATCTTGAAGTACTTCTGAAGATACTTCAAGATCTTCAAATTCAGAATTAGCAAAGCCATCTAATACCGCGTTTGCTACAGAACCTACACCTGATTGAAGTGGAGCTAATTTATTTGTTAAACGACCAGCTTTAATTTCTTCGCGGAAGAAATCTAATAAAAGGTTTGCCATTGTTTGCGTTTCCTCATCTGGAGGAACGATTAATGAAGGAGCGTCTGGCTCTTCAGAAATTACAATACCTTTAACTTTTGCTGGATCTAATGGAATACCAATTGTTCCGATACGATCTGAAGCTTTCGTCATCGGGATTGCTTCACGCTCACCTTGCGGAGCAGGTACATAGATATCATGAATACCTTCTAATGAATCAGGATGAGTAATGTTCAACTCAATGATAATGTTTTTCGCTTCTTGAACGAAGATTGGTGAGTTACCTACAGATGTTGTTGGAATTAACAAACCATCTTCAGTAATTGCAGCAGCTTCGATGATTGCATAATCGATTGGTCCCATAATTCCTTGACGAACTAATTCAGCATTATGAGATAAATGTGCGTCAACATAAGTAACTTCGCCTTTATTAATTTTGCCACGAATCCCAGCATCCCCTTGGAACGGTCCGCGCTTACGGATAACTCCAGCTTCTGCCATAAATTTATCAACTTCTGGCCCTAATGAAGCACCAGTATATACGTCTACTTTAAATTGTTCAGTTTTTGCTCTTTCAACAAGTGCCATTGGAACAACTTTAGCATCACCAGCACGAGTGAATCCACTCATACCAAGTACCATGCCATCTTCAATCCATGAAGCAGCTTCCTTGGCAGTTACAATTTTATCTTGAAATTGCTTATTGCGAATTTTCTTGAAAACGCTTTCGTTCATACAAAAGTCCCCCATTTCCGCTTTTCTATACTTGTTCATTTTAACAATCTAACGTTAGAGTCACATTCATTTTGGAATGAAAGGCCTTAAAAATAAATTAAGCCAGAATTTTTAAGGCACAAGGAAGAAAAAAAGCCAATAAATCAGAAACCTAACGCTCGTCTAAATTGACTTGCATATGTTTGACTCACTTGAATTTTCGACTTATCCTTCATCACAAGTAAAAAAGTCGAATGGAAATCTGGCAAGATTTCCTCAATAAAGTGGATATTCACAATATAAGAACGATGCACTCTAATGAAGTTATCCGTTGGTAACACAAGTTCAAGCTCACTTAAATTCAGTTTATGAAAGCCATTGACACGACTCGACTGAATACGTGTTTTTCGATTTTGTGCTTCCAAATACATAATTTCATCATTTGGAATAGGCATCCAACGATCATTCGTTTTCACAGTTAAGAATGATGTAGAAAGTAAAAGCGGCTTGGAAGGCAGAATAGCTGTAACGACTCCCTTTGGTTTATCTCCGTCCATAATCGGCACAGCAACTCCGAAATACGGAATACCAAAGCTATTATTATCAACGTGCTCAGAAACCTTTCTTTGATCACTTAACGCTTTGTACGTTATAGTGTCGCTATTTATTATGTCCCCTGGTTGAATCTTTAAGTCAATTTGTTTACTCGGTTGATAATAAATAAATTGCTTTTCATCAGACACAGCAATTGATGCATTCTCCATTGGTAAAAAATCATTTAAAACATTTAATACAGATTGAATTGAAAATCGATCCATTTTTTCATCCCACCAACCTACTCTGTTGTTTCTCGTTTAGTCTATTTAAAAGGTTCTTTTTTTGTTTTATATCTAAAATTTGATTAACACCATCGTCTTTTTTATTTACCAAACAAAAAATGGTGTTAAAAAAGCGAAAAACGTGAAAAAACCAGAAAAAAATGCGCAATAATTATTTCTTCACTCATTATAGTCGGAATACAAAAAAATTTCTATGGGTAAAACAAGAAAACCGTCCTTCCATCTAAAGAGGAAGAAGAACGGCTCCTTCTACGTTTAATCGTTCTCTTGATCAATCATCGATTCCCTTTGAATTAATAGAAGGTCTTCTAAATTCTTTAATGGTAAGTCTAATAAAAAGGAACGGTCCGCAGGTTCATACACCTTCTCTGCTATAAGCGTATTAACAATCTTCTGTTTCTTCGCCGTAACAATACGAACTAACCTTCCCATTATGACCGCTCCTTTTTCAAAAGATGCTTACTTCTCATCTTTCAGTGCATCATAACCTTCTGCACCTGTGCTAATTTTTACTACATTCGCTAATTCATAAATGAATATTTTCCCATCCCCTGGTTTTCCTGTACTTAAAAACTTCCTTGTCACATCTACCACATCTTGAACAGGAACTTCACAAACGACAATTTCAATTTTAATTCGATCATGTAATGAATTTTCCCGATTGACCCCACGATATGTTTCAATATAACCTTTTTGAAGACTGGTACCCTTCACATCCGATACGGTAATCCCGCTTACCCCAATTTTCGCAAGCTCTGCTTTAAATTTCTCGAAATTAATCGGCCGGGTAATAATATCAATTTTCGTTAATATCTCACTCATATAATCACCTTCCTTTAAATTGATTCGCGGTATGCTTTTTCACCATGTAAAGAGATATCAAGACCAACCGACTCATCTTCCTCATTCACACGAAGTGGTACAAAAATACTAGTAACTTTCGCAATAATGAATGTGACAACTGCAACGAATATATAAGTAGCGATAATAGCAACTAAGCTTTTCCATAATAAGCTAGCATCGCCATAGAATAAACCATCTGCTCCACCGGCGTTTACAGAAGTTGTTGCAAATAATCCTGTTGCAACACCGCCCCATGTTCCGCCAATTCCATGTAATCCAAAAGCGTCCAAGGCATCATCATAGCCTAATTTTGATTTTAATGAGAAGATAGCCCAGAAGCATAATGCCCCGCCAATAAGGCCAATAATAATAGAAGCTGAAGGAGTGACAAATCCACAAGCTGGTGTGATTGCTACAAGACCTGCAAGAGCTCCTGATACTGCTCCAAGCATGGTTGGCTTTTTGTTAATCATGTTTTCGACAACTAACCAACCAATAATCCCAGCTGCTGCCGCAACCGCCGTGTTTACAAATACATTCATAGCTACTTCATCAATTGTAAGAGCACTTCCTACATTAAATCCGTACCAACCAAACCAAATGAGTGTTGCACCAAGAAATGTTAATGGAAGATTGTGCGGAGAACTGTTTGCGGATTCTTTACGTTTCCCTAACATAATTGCTAATACTAAACCAGCTACACCAGATGAAATGTGTACAACGTTGCCGCCAGCAAAATCGATTGTACCAATTGCATGTAACCATCCGCCGCCCCATACCCAATGTGCAACCGGAGCGTATACAAATAACGACCATAAAACGGAAAAAATTAAGAAGGCTGAAAATTTCATACGCTCAGCAATGCCGCCAGCGATGATTGAAACGGTTAAAACAGCGAAGGTCATTTGAAATAACATAAATAAACTATGAGGAATTGTGTCGCTATACGGTCCAGGTTCAAAACCTACCCCTTTTAATCCGACCCAATCTAGTCCACCGATGAAAGTATTTCCTGGAGAAAATGCAAGCGAGTATCCAATAACTACCCAAAGAAGAGAAATAACAGCCATTGGCATATAACTATGCATTGCTGTACTTAGCACATTTTTACTTCGTACCATTCCCCCATAGAACAAGGCAATTCCTGGAGTCATTAACCAAACTAACATTGTAGCAACAAACATAAATACCGAATCTGCTAATTGCATAATTTCCTCTCCCCTTTATGTTAATATTTATCACATTACATGTTATATTATATATCATATGATTAATTTTCTAAAAATTCAATACATTTAGTTAACTTTTTTCGTAAATGTTATTTTTTATTACATGTATTATATTAAACCATCTATAATGCCATACCACCTAGATTCCTCCGCTGCTACATTTCGTATTATCATGCACGAAAATATATTTCAAAGAATGCCAGACCTATCTCCAAGCTAAAAATAGGCAAAAAAAGAATCCTCACAACGGAGGATCCTTCCTCATACTTTTATTAACAGCAACGAGATACTTTGCCACCCTTTGCGTTATATCGTTCTTCTTGTACTTCACAGAAAAATACTTTACGACTTTTAATCGGTTCGTGCGGATGATGTTCTTTTATATGCAACAAATTGGATTTGTTCATAAAAAAACATGCTATTCAGCCTTTTCCCTGAATAGCATGCAAAAGTTAACCAATCTTATCTCCTTTTAATTGACTATGATACAACTCATAATAAAACCCTTTTACTTCTAACAATTCTCTATGCGAGCCTTTCTCAATAATACGCCCTTTTTCTAACACCAAAATTTGATCAGCTTGTTGAATAGTATTTAAGCGATGAGCAATGACAAAGCTCGTTCTTCCTTCCATCAAGCGTTCCAACGCTTCCTGAATCTTCACTTCTGTTATGGTATCGATGTTACTTGTTGCTTCATCTAAAATTAAAATCGTCGGATTTGCTAGAATCGCTCGTGCAATTGATAACAACTGTCGCTGTCCTTGGCTAATTCCACTGTCATCCTGTTTCAGCACTGTATCGTATTGATCGGGCAACTTTATAATAAAAGAATGTGCGTTAGCTAGTTTAGCAGCCTCAACGACCTCTGTGTCACTTGCTTCTAGACGTCCGAATCGAATATTTTCACGAATCGTTCCTTGAAATAAAAACGAATCTTGCAGAACAAAGCCCATATGAGAGCGCAAGCTAGCCCTTGTTATATTACTAATATCCTGTCCATCTACCATAATACGTCCACTTTGCACCTCATAAAAACGAGATAGTAAATTAATAATCGTCGTTTTTCCCGCCCCTGTCGGTCCAACAAATGCGATTGTTTCCCCTGGATTAGCATGAAAACTTACCTCTTTAATCGTATTATTTCCTTCTTTTTCATAGGAAAAAGAGACTTGTTCAAACTCTACTTTCCCTGTCACATGTCGAAGGACACTAGCTTCCTTCTCATCTTGTGCCTCTTCTCGTTCGTCTAACACTTCAAATACTCGCTCAGCGCCTGCAATCGCCGATAACAATGTATTAAACTGATTGGCTAATTCGTTCAATGGACGAGTAAACTGTCTGGAGTATTCCGTGAAAATTACAATAACCCCAATTGAAACAACACCCTTTAACGCCAAATATCCACCAATTGCTGCAATAATCGTAAAGCTAAGGTTATTTAGCAAGTTCATCAACTTAGGAATTAACCCCGAGTAAGATTGTGCCCAAAAGGAAGAACGTTTGTATCTTTCGCTTCTTTCTAAAAATTCTCCAATAACCTTCTCTTCTTGAGAAAACGTTTTGACAATCCGCTGTCCAGAAATGGTTTCCTCAATAAATCCATTTAATTCACCAATGCTGCTCTGCTGCTCTTTAAATAGCTTCCCTGTTCGATTGGTAATCCACTTCATGCCATAGAACATAAGCGGCACAATCGTCAGTGTTAGCAATGTTAATAACGGACTTAACAATAGCATTACTCCAATCGTTCCAACCAGCGTCAATACACTAGAAAAAATCTGAATAACGGAGCTATTTAACGTAGAACTAACATTTTCCATATCATTCGTAACACGACTCATCAGTTCGCCATGCTTTCGTTTATCGAAAAAGGAAATCGGCAGTAATTGAAATTGATAAAACAAATCACTCCGCATCCGGTAAACCGTATGTTGAGCTATCCCAATCATCCAATAATTTTGCAGCCAGGTTGAAAGGGAATAGAATACATAAACACCAAGCAAGCTGCACAATAAAAGCAAAAGCCCGTTCCCATCTTTCGTTACAATATATTCATCGATCGCGACCCCTACGAGATAAGGTCCTAATAAACCGAGCATAGAGCTTGCAATAACCATAAGTAAGACAAATACAATGCCTCTTTTCCTTTCACGCAAATAACTCCAAATACGTTTTACTGTCGGAAACCAATTTTCCGGCTTTTTCATCTTAGCTTTTGGCCTCAAATCGCAATCCCTCCTTTCCGAACTGCGATTGAATAATTTTTTGATAAAGAGCATTCGTCTCGGCTAATTGCGTATGTGTCCCTACAGCAATCAGCTCGCCTTCGTCTAACAGTAAGATTTTATCCGCCTCTATCGCTGTGCTAATCTTTTGAGTAATAATAAGCGTCGTACAGCTATACCCTTTTAATGCATGAAGCAACTTTCCCTCTGTTTTTAAATCCAGAGCACTTGTACTATCATCTAACAAAAGAATTTTAGGATTTCGAACAAGGGCACGAGCAATTGAAAGACGCTGTTTTTGTCCACCAGAAAGGTTAACGCCTTTCTGGCCTAAAGTTGTTTCATATCGCTTAGGTAATTGCATAATGGTTTCATGAATTTGCGCATGTTTGGCTGCCAACATAATTTCTTCAATAGAAGCTTCTTCCTTGCCCCACGCAATATTCTCTCGGATGGATCCTGAAAAAAGGACAGCCTCTTGCGGCACATAGCCAATTTGCTTTCGAAGCGTATGAAGCGGTATATGCGTAAGCTCTTCATCGTCTAAATAAATGTACCCAGACTCAATATCAAAAAGCCGAGGAATCAATTGAAACAATGAGGTTTTCCCAGCCCCTGTCGCCCCCATAATCGCTACCGTTTCTCTCGAGTCAGCGGTAAATGAAAGATTTTTTAATACAAGTGCTTCACTTCCTGGGTAACGAAAAGAAACCGAATCAAATTGTATCTTTCCTTCATATTCCGCCTCTATATACCCCGTTTCCTTCGTATCAAGAAGATCGATTTCTGTATCTACTACGTCATTCACACGGTCTGCCGATGCCTTCGCTCGTGCAACTACTGTCATTAACCAAGATAAGATAGAGAGGGAAGCTGTAATTCTCATTGCATAATTAACAATAGCAACTACCTCTCCGACTTGAATATCGCCAGTCGAAATATACTCACTGCCCAGCCAAATAATAAAGAGAATTCCTCCATTCATGACGAGCATTAATACCGGTATCGTCGTTTCAATGAATCGTAGAGATGCAGTTGTTTTCTCTTTTAATTCATCACTTGCTGTAGCAAAACGCTTCACCTCATGATCTTTTCGTAGAAACACCTTAATGACTCTCATTCCCATCAAGTTCTCACGTATTACACCATTTACTTGGTCCAATCTTTCCTGTACACCTTTAAATAAACGCATCGCCCGCTTCATCATCCATACTAAAAAGAACACAAGAACGGGAATCATAATAACTAAAATAAGCGCTAACTGAACATGGACGAAAAGCGCCATTACAACCCCGCCGATGACCATTAGCGGTGCACGTAACATAATGCGAAGGCCCATAAATACCGTACTTTGAATCATTGTTACATCATTCGTTAATCTCGTAATTAACGAAGAGGCAGCAAATTTATTCAAATTAGAAAATGAAAAGGCCTGCACTTTTTCAAACAAACGTTTTCGAACATCATAACCAAAGCTTTGAGAAACATGTGAAGCGGCAAAAGAATTAACAATTCCTCCAAGAAAGGAAAACAGCGCCATCCCCATCATGATAGAGCCCCAAAAAACAACGACCGATAAATCTTTCTGCATAATTCCTTCATCAATAATTTTCGCCATTAACAACGGCTGTACGAGCTCTACTCCAAGTTCAACGAATAAAAAAAACAGAGCAAGCCCGATGAATAGTTGATATGGTTTCAAATATTTAAATAGTTTTATCATCGATTCACCCTTTTTGAACATCCATTATGTATTTTATTTTCCAAAAGTCTCAAAACCTTTTGTTAATTGTTCCAATTATACAATTTGCATTAAAATTTTAACACGATTTAGCTGCTCTTCTATTTTATAAACAAATTTTCCAATACATCTGTTGACAAAAAAAGAAAAACGAGATAAAATTCTAATTGATAATGATTTTCATTATTATTTTCTGAATTTTGATAAGTACGTACGATCTTTAAAATCGTACACCTTTTAGACATTGTACAAGCATACAATGTCGCCCCGACTTTCTCTGTACCCATTAGAAATGATTGATGCTTTGTGTAAATATGAGTCACTAGAATATTGCCCCCTCTTTATTCAGTTATCTTCATTTACCACAATCAAACATCGGGTAGTCGGGGACTATTTTTTCACATAACAACGCCTCCAGCTTTTTTGCTAGAGGCGTTTTTTATCACTATTTAAACAATTGCTTAGGAGAAAACTCCTATATTCAAAAATTCAAATTAGTACCCCCCTATCAAAACGAGAGGAAATTCCTATCTGCTTTTACTAGTGGTTCCATTGAAATATATTTGAGATAAGCTATAATTATATTTAAATAACTTCGAAACAATACTGGCTCTGTATGTTCACTTAAGACTTTTCCAAGTCTTTTTTTGTTGATTAAAATTACCATTGCGAGCTAATATTGTAACTATATAAAAATTAAGGGGATGTTAACAATTAGTATTGTCAAGGAACGTGACCCTTTTTTGGATAATGCGAGATTTATTCTTGTATTTCTAGTTGTATTTGGTCACTTTATCGTGCAAGTAAAACACCATCATTGGTTTATCTTCGAATTAAACAATTTTCTTTCTTTGCTTAGAATGCCTGCCCTCATCGTTATTACAGGCTTTTTATCCAAAGGCTTTAATCGGCCTGGATACATTGAAAAAACGACGAAAACAATCCTTGTACCTTATTTACTATTTCAGGTAATTTTAGCCTATTACTATTACCTATTATATGACAAAAGTATATTCACTTTTGACTTCTTCCAGCCACAATTCACTTTATGGTTTATATTCAGTTTATTTATGTGGAAAATGCTTTTATTTATTTTCTCTAATTTAAAGCATCCACTCCTTTTCGCTTTTATTTTTGGAATTGGAATCGGATATATCGAAAGTGCTGGACATTATTTTAATATCCAGAGAACCTTTACCTACTTTCCTTTCTTTATGCTAGGATTTTATTTGAAGAAAGAACATTTTGAAATCGTGAAAAAGAAGTCTTCTAAATTACTAGGTATTGTTTTTATTGCAGTCGTTTGGTTTATTGTATCTCAATTTCCACCAGCCGAAGTTCAATCTTGGTTAGGAGCAAATCGTTCCTATATTGCAAATGGGCATGAAGAATGGTATATCGGCTTAAAACGGGTCATGTTTTATTCATTTTCACTTTTAGTAGGCTTTGCATTTTTATCCTTTGTACCAACCAAAAAGACATTCTTTACAAACTTAGGACGAAAAACAGCCTATATTTATATCCTTCACGGAGCAATCGTTCGAACACTATACGTATACGTCATCAATCCAGAAGAATTTACAACAATCTGGCATTATTTACAGCTGCCGATGTATGCGATTTTACTTGTGCTCATACTAAGCTCTAAGCCTGTCACTGTGCTGACGAAACCATTAATCGAAGGAAAAATAGTCGATTATTGTGCATTTCCTTTCAAATGGCTATCTAATAGGCGTAAACTTGAGCAGGAACCACCTATGCAAAAAAGTGCGTAAGTTTAATTTAGATACAAAACACCCCCCTATAAGTGAAACGGAATGGGAATTACCCTATTGCCGTTTACTTATAGGGGTTTTTTTTATACCAAAGTCGATATGTAAAATTTATAACTCATTGATGTTATTTACAAAATGTAGTAAAATCAACATATTCAAATATTTGAATATGTTGATTTTATATTCATAAAGAAATGGAGAATCCCATGCAGCAATTTAAAACAGAATTTTTTAAAGCGTTAGCACATCCGTTACGCATTCAAATCCTTGAACTATTAACGGAAGGAGATAAAAGTGTTAATGAAATTCAAAGTGGTTTGGGAAGCGAAGGCTCAGCGGTTTCACAACAGTTAAGTGTTCTTCGAGCAAAAAATATTGTTGTAGGTACGAAGGATGGAAAAAAAGTCATTTATTCCCTTCGTGATCCAAAAATTGCTGACTTACTCGCTATCGCTAAAGAAATTTATAATAATCATTTAATTGATACCATTTCAATATTGGAAGACGAACTGGATGAGACAGAAAAGAATAAACAATAAAACTATTGAACAGAAAAGAAGGGGCATACTGTGAGAACTAAATTTACAGGGAGATTTCAAGGCTATTCATCAGTCGATTTTCAAAAAGATATCCTCTCAGGTATAACTGTTGGCGTTATTGCTATTCCGCTCGCTATGGCTTTTGCCATTGCTTCTGGAGTGAATCCAGAGTATGGAATTTATACAACTATTATTGCTGGGATTCTCATTTCTCTACTCGGTGGTTCCAAATATCAAATTGGCGGACCAACCGGAGCTTTTGTCCCTATTTTATTAGGCATTGTTCTTGCCTATGGTTATGCAGACTTGCTATTAGCTGGATTATTAGCGGGGATCATGCTATGTCTCATGGGTATCTTTAAGCTCGGTACATTAATCAAATATATCCCGCTCCCCGTTACAATTGGTTTTACTGCAGGAATTGCAGTGATTATTTTCACTGGGCAAATCGCCAACTTTTTAGGACTAACAGGTATTGAAAAGCATGAGCAGTTTATCGCAAATATGAAAGAAATCCTCCTTCATGTAGATACTATAAATGTCTATAGCGTCATAACAGCACTCATCTGTCTAGCTGTGATTTTAGGAACAGCCAAATTTCTACCAAAAGTACCAAACTCTTTAGCCGGATTAATTGTTTCGAGTATCGTTGCATCTATCTTCTTTGCTGAACAAGTTCCAACGATTGGAACCGTTTATGGAGGCATTCCTAATGCGCTTCCACAATTTGAAATGCTCGATATAACTTGGGAAAGAATTGAACGATTGCTTGCTCCTGCTTTTGTCATTGCTGCCTTAGGAGCTATTGAATCGCTACTGTCAGCTGTTGTCGCTGATGGCATGACAAACAGTAAGCATAATAGTAATCGTGAACTAATCGGGCAAGGAGTTGCCAATATCGTCACGCCTTTTTTCGGGGGTATTCCGGCTACCGGAGCCATTGCCCGAACAGCTACGAATATTAAAAGCGGTGCCGTCTCTCCGATGTCTGGTATCATTCATGGTGTCTTTGTTTTATTCACTTTATTATTGCTTGCTCCGTATGCTTCAGCGATTCCTTTGGCAAGCATGGCTCCTGTTTTAATGATTGTCGCTTGGAACATGAGTGAACGAAAACATTTCGCTCACTTACTTAAACAGAAAACCGGAGATTCCCTTGTTCTGCTTTTAACTTTTCTCTTAACTGTATTTACAAGCTTAACTGTAGCTGTTGAAGTAGGCCTTCTTTTAGCCATCCTATTATTTATCAACCAAATGAGCAAGCAGCTCATAACAGAAAAAGTACTGCCTGATCATCATAATAAGCAGAGTAAAGTGTTGCCTCATGTTGTAAATAATCAGCATGATTGTCCACAAGTGAGTATTTATACAATTGAGGGACCTCTCTTTTTTGGAGCAGCGCAAACGTTTGAAAAAAACATACTGAACACACTGCAAGGGAAACCACGAGTGTTAATTTTACGGCTTAGTAAAGTACCGTTTATGGATACAACCGGAGAAGCTACTTTCCGAAATATCGTAAAAGAGATTCATAATTCTGGAGGAACTGTACTAGTTTCAGGGGCTACATCAACGTTAAAAGGAACATTACAAAAAAATAAATTACTAGAGGAAATTGGAGAAGAGTATTTCTTCAAACATACCGGAGAAGCTATTAACTATGCACTAACCCAATTAAACACCAGCCAATGCATAGGCTGCCATCATTTCGCATTTCGAGAATGCAAACAGCTTTCTCAACCTTCATGTTTAAACAATAAAACATATAACTAAAGAGAAGGTGAATTCGCTCACCTTCTCTTTCTACATATAACGAAATCTAAAATAAACGAATCTAACCAAATGCTTTCAGTAAAATTATTAGATTATATATCATATGAAATTAGCAAAAGTAATTAGAAGAATTCATGATAAAGAGCCTGAACCGCTTTGTCCTCTGACTCCCCTTTAACCGCAAACATCATGCTTACTTCTGATGAACCTTGGTTAATCATTTCGATATTAACCTTTGCATCAGCAAGTGCTTTAGCTGCTCTTGCTGTTGTCCCTACATTATGACGCATACCTTCCCCAACAACCATAATAAGAGCAAGATTATGTTCAACAATCACTTCATCTGCATGAAGTTCCTCTGTTAAGCGTTTTACAATTTTCTCTTCCGTTTCTGTGTTCATTTGATCTTGGCGCAAGATTAGTGTTACATCATCAATCCCAGATGGAATATGCTCATATGCTACACCGTACTCTTCCAAAATGGACAGCATTTTACGACCAAAACCAACTTCACGGTTCATTAAATATTTGTTGATATAAATGCTGCAAAATCCTTTGTCACTCGCAATTCCAATAACAGGCCCATTTGTATTGTTTCGTTTATTCACAATAAGTGTTCCTGGTGCTGTAGGATTATTCGTATTGCGAATGTTTACCGGAATACCTGCACGAAATGCTGGAATTAATGCTTCATCATGCAAAACAGTAAAACCTGCATAAGACAACTCACGCATTTCGCGATATGTAATCTCGCGAATTTCCTTAGGATTAGACACTACATTTGGATTCACGGAATAAACCGCATCAACATCTGTAAAATTCTCATAGAAATCTGCTTTAACAGCTGCAGCTAAGATTGAACCAGTAATATCTGAACCACTGCGTGAGAACGTTAATACATCTCCATTCTCTGTGTATCCAAAAAATCCAGGGAACACAACAATTCCTTTTCTATCACGCAAAGCACTCAATCTTTCATAAGATTCAGGTAATACACTTGTATATCCCTCTTCATCCGTTACAATTAACCCAGCCTGCTTTGGACATACATATTCCGCTTCTACACCTTGGCTTTGGAAAAACGCGGCTACAAGCTTCGCATTATTATCTTCACCGCTTGCTTTCAGTGCATCAATATAACGCTTCTCATCGCTTTGATCTGCGTGTACTAGAGCTAAAAGATCTTGGCGAATTGTCGCGATAATATCTGCAGGAATACTTAATTCCTCAGCAATACTTGCATAACGTGCGATGATTTCTTCAATCAACTCTTCACTTTTTTCATTGCGTAATTGTCGCTCTGCAGTAGCGATTAATAAATCAGTTACTTTTATATCATCAGAATTTCTTTTACCAGGAGCTGAAACAACAACAATTTTCCGTTCAGAATCAGAGATTACTATATTAAACACTTTTTTTAATTGCTCACCAGAAGCTAATGAACTGCCACCAAATTTAATAACTTTCATCACGACATCCCCTATTGTTAGAAATATTCAGTAAAAATTCTTCTATTATTATCACTTGTTTTCCTCAAACAATCAAGCATAAATTCTATTTATCGCGAACATTTGTATTTTCAGAGTGGACTCCTGGTAAAAAACTAAAATATATACGTTCATGATTTACATTTTAAATATAAATAACCTAAAAATTCCCTAAATTATCTGAACACAGACCGTGATACGAAATGTGTCAGCCTAGAAATCTATTTTAATTTTCAGCTCATACATCTGAAGCTAAACTGAAAAAGACAACTGCCTAAGCAACTGTCTTTTTCATTCTATTAACTCTTTAGCGATTATCCACTTTCTCTGGATATAAATCATGGTTCATCAAGCGATGCTCCGCCATTTTTTCATATTTTGTACCAGGCTTTCCATAGTTCGTATATGGATCAATCGAAATCCCGCCACGCGGCGTGAATTTCCCCCATACTTCAATATAACGCGGATCCATTAATTCAATTAAATCATTCATAATAATATTCATGCAGTCTTCATGGAAATCTCCATGATTACGAAAACTGAATAAATACAGCTTTAACGATTTACTTTCCACCATTTTCACATCAGGAATATAGCTAATATAAATGGTTGCAAAGTCTGGTTGTCCCGTCATTGGGCATAGGCTCGTAAATTCTGGACAATTAAATTTAACGAAATAATCTCGACTTATATGCTTATTATCAAATGTCTCCAGTACATCTGGAGTATATTCAAATAAATACTTTGTCCCTTGATTCCCAAGTAACGTAATATCCTGCAGCTCACTTTCTGATCTTCCAGCCATTCAAAAATCCTCCTCATTATTTATGTTCTTACAATGATGCTCATAACGGCTATAAACCGGTCTGTGTTAAACAATATGATCAATTAACCCTATCGTTTAACACAACCATAAACAAAAAACCATATCCCCTCTAAGATATGGTTGATCAGTGTCCTCATTCAAGCCATAGTTTTTTATAGAGGGTTGTTGCTATGAACCTCTTCCGTTATAACGGAATGTGTCTATGGAAATGTAATCCCTATTAAGAATAGGGAAATTAAATAAATATGTCAATATAACTTTTCAAACCTTACAAATTTTTATTGCTGTAGCGTTTTTTTGAGCGTAAAATTAAAAACATCTTCATCCTTATATGAAAGAAGCGATCTTATTATGTGGATTTTTGCCGCACTCGTCACGAGTTTATGTTTTGGAATTAATAACAGTATTTTTAAATGGAGCAATGGAAAAGGTCTTTCCAAAATCCATATCCAATTTTTCTTCTACTTAGTTGCCTTTATATGCACATTTAGTTATAGTATGGCTACCGGCAGTTCAAATTTCCATATACTAACTCTTTTAATTGGTGCTTTAATTGGCATTCTAAATACGAACGGAAATATTCAATTATCACGGGCTTTCGAAAAAGGACCAGCCAGTTTAACAGCACCATTAGTAGCAGCAAATGCTATATTTCCAATCCTCTGTTCTGCTCTTATCTTCCATGAGCATATTTCATCTACTCAATGGATTGGTATATTTTTCATGATGGTAGCAGTAGTCGTAATTCAATATACGCCTAACGCAAAAGGACAGCATCACTATTTCATTTGGATTATGCACGTGTGCTTTGCTATTTTTTCATTTGGAACACTAGGCATTCTAATGCAAACGTCTACACACTTACATTTTCAACCACTGGACGTACTCATCGCCATGTATGGAGGCGGCAGCATTTATTTATTAATTACGCTTATTTTCAAACGTGAGAAAGTACAAGCATCTGAACTTCGAATCGGAACAGCTGTTGGTTTATTAAGCATTGTCGGATATGGGTGTTACTTCTATGCGCTAAGTACAGGGATTGCAAGTATTATCTTTCCAATTGTTAGTCTAAATTGTTTGTTTGTTGTTTTTGCTGGCTGTTATTTGTTTCAAGAAAAATTAAAAGTCTATCAAATGAGTGGTATTTTCATTGCAATCATTGGAATTATTTTAACAAAAATTTAAGGAATACATAATCCGAAAGCAAATAAGCAGCAGATGCTTTCGGATTTCCCTTTCCCCTCTTAAACTTAAAAGTCGCGTTTTTTTACATTTTTTACAAAAAATTCGTTGACAAATTATCTAAAATATCAGATAATTAAAAAAATAATTAATACCCCCTATATTAAAACCACTCGAAAATTGCGAGAAAAACGGAGTATACCTCTCTTACATCCAAACTAATTCTAGAAAGGAAGATGACAATGATTAAAGTTACAGTTACAGTTGATTTCCAAGGGAGAACTTACCAAACAAATGTATTAGCAACAAGAGATACAGCTCCGGAAGAAATCCATCAATTAGCTCTTTCTCAAGTAAAAAAACAATGGAAAAACTAAGAAGCAGGAAGCCCCACATCCTGCTTCTTTTTTATGGATATATATCTTCTCTATAACACTAGTATTGCACTAATTTCACAACTTTAAACGACCTAAAAATACGTCTGTTTTATCGAGATCAAATGGTGTTGATTGGTATACGACACAAACCCCTGCTAAAAATTAGTTTTACCTTTTTAAAGTCTTAAATTGACCGTATGATCCGTCAACACGGCTTGCTACCGCATGAAAAAGGCTGAGGGAGCATAAGAGATTCGCCTTTGAGCAATTGCTACTCACGACAGCCCTCTAGGACATAAGAAAAAGACTCAGAATAAAATTATGAGCCAGAAATAAAAAGAAGAGTATCAAATTTGATACTCTTCTTTTATATATTATTACATATCCCAAATGAACAGTAATAGTGTACCTAATATCGTTACTATAGCAAAGAATACCATATAGATAACGTTAGTATAAATTGTAGCCTTATCTTCAGATTCTCCAGCATGCATAAACATTACTAATTGAACGCCAGCTTGCATGAAAGCAGTTATTAGCAGAATAGCCATTGCTGTTGTATAAGAAAGCTCATAAACAACAACAGAAAGAGCAACTACTGTAAGAACCAACGAGAAAATAAATCCCATTACATGGTGCTTAGGAAATAACTGTGCCATATTACATCATTCCTTTCAAGTAGACGAAGCTGAAGATGAAGATCCAAACTACGTCTAAGAAGTGCCAGTACAATGAAAAGATGAACGCTTTATTAGCTGTATGTGGAGTTAATCCATGTTTCGCCACTTGGATAATGATGAATAATCCCCAGAAGAAACCAAGCGATACGTGAGCACCGTGTGTTCCTAATGTTGAAAATAAGATGGATAAGTATCCACTTGTTTGGATTGTTGCTCCCTCATGAACGAATGTGAAAAACTCTTTAATTTCTACTCCTAAGAATACCAGTCCAAGAGCTAATGTGATACCAAGGAATGTTAACATTGCTTTTTTATTGCCAAGTCGCATAGCATTAACTGCCAATCCAATGGTAAAACTACTTGTTAACAGAGCGAATGTGTTAATTAATACTGGTGTCATCTCGAAAATTTCCGTACCAGGACCGTTACCTGTACGGCCCTGATATGCAAAGTAAGTCGCGAAAAGTGTTGCAAAAAGCGCAATTTCGGCAGCTAAGAAAATCCAAAAGCCTAAAATCTTCAAACGATTTTCTTCTGTACTATATTCAAGTGGAAGCGAGTTATCTATTTTCATTTGTTAGCACCTCGCAATCTTTCTTCTGTTTCTTCAATTTCTTTCACATGGATATGATATCCGTGATCATGGTTAGCTTCAAATGAACGGTAAGCCATACAAGCAAAGACTCCGATTAGGGAAATAATTGCTAAAGGAATCATATCAAATATTAAAGAGAACGCACCAATAAAG
>Ga0182739_1000938_pt1 | contig 32741 bp, 21 predicted proteins | sample eDN5th30CBELigBY_FD_128873 | JGI IMG/M metagenome (GOLD analysis project Ga0182739, IMG submission 128873) | Enriched backyard soil microbial communities from Emeryville, California, USA - eDNA 5th pass 30_C BE-Lig BY (version 2) (version 2) | ecosystem: Environmental > Terrestrial > Soil >... | reverse complement strand
AACCGATTGGAAAACCATCCATGACCTATACCTATTATTGGAGAACCTGGAACCCGCGTCCACGCTCATCCGGCTAAACCGGCTCATTGCCAAAAGTTATGCCCAGGGGCCACTGCCGGTCATCACCGAACTGACCACCATTACCGCGGAAGGCAGCCCCGGCGCCGCGTTCCTTCTTGCCGATACGAAAGGCCATGTTTACCAGCGTGCCGGATACGCCGCAAAAGCCCGTGCCTCTTACGAGGGAGCCTTATCCCTTGCCCAGCATCCACTAGACCGTCAATTCATTCGGAAGCGGATAGAAGCGACTGCGCCTAATACATAAACCTAAAATCGACATAAGCTATAATAGCCCTGCATCCATGGCGTCAGCTGCGTGGCTACCTCGACTATTTTCTTGCATGCCATCACCGACAAAAGGCTGACGGCTATCTGTATAACCAAAAAATATTTCGGCGTTTCTGAGATCGAAACTTGCGCCTCCAGGCGCAGGTGTACCTCCTCCATCTGGCCGACCTTTGTGATATGAAAGCAACGAAAGATATACACGTACAAAACCAAAATTGGTATCCGGCCCCAGCCACCACCACGGAACAAATCGTTCTGTTCCGCCAAACACTGGACGACCTGGGGATAAGCTACAACTTTCATATCAGCAAACACACGCGTCAATTCGGCAACTGGATGGAAGCAGAAGTCAGCAAAGCACCTTTCTTTATCCGCTTTGCCCATAAAATACCCGCGCGGGACACGCGGGCTGCCTATTTGTGGGTTTCTAACGGTCTACCCGAGTGGTGCTATGCCGTGGATGACAAAGGCGTAGACACCTGCGCGGTGGTTTATCACGCACCGCTTACCAAAAAACTCGATGGCATCTTCAATCAGCATCTACGTGCCATCCAACGCCTGGAAAAGCAAACGGAGGCGTATGAGCCGCCCGAGATGATACCCATAGCCGACCGAATGGCGTGGGTAGGCACCACGTTCCTCTGCGGTAGCCAGCCGGACACCGATGATCTGTTTTGGCAGGTCGATATCGCCCTGATGGTGCACGAGGTAGATTCCTGCCTGCATCTTGTAGACGGATGCAGCGACACGTTAGGGGCTCATCGAGGCAAACTTACTGCCTACGAGGTGGGACCGATTACTTGCCCAGACCGCGTCATCGCCATACGTTTCGGTTCGGAAGCCCGGTTTCTGGATATCGAGCACCCCGGCAATCCTGCGTTCAATGTGCTACGATGTGTTAACGAGTTACTCTATCCGCATTACGAAATCAGGAAGTACCGTGGCATACGTTCGAGCGAAAGCGCCTTCTGCATCACGCTGGCCGTGCATGAGTGGTGCTCGCTGGAAAGTCATTACGGACAATCCGCTGTTGACGCTTTTTTCGAGCCGTTATCCACGGACACCGAGCTGCCGACCATTGAGCCACGTGGCGATTACCATTGACACATTTAGCTGACTAAAATGAGAAAGGAGTAAATCATGAGTCCCTGATTAGCAAAGCGGCCTAACCATCCAGGATGGAAACCGCAATAAGCAAAAAAATGGCGATGGTAAGCCATTCCAAAATATTAACCAAACATAGTAAACATTAATTACGATGAAATTACTTGAATTAACATCAGGCTTTATAGCCGCCGTATTGATCGCACTAGGTGCCAATCAATACGTTAACAGAGCCACCGTTGAGGAAGAATCGGTGGTTACAGAAGCAGTTAACAAAGTAGCCAACCTCCATTGGTTTAGCGTAAACGAAAGTACCGGTGCATTAACCTATGCAGGCACTGGGCCCGAAGATATTCTTGGGTGCAACGAACAGGAGCCGCTTGAAGGTTATATTTACTGTTCAGTTGCTTTTGAAACGATGACACCTCCTGCTACCAATATTTCAGCAGTTATTGCAGACCCTTCATTAGCGGAGGATGCTCGTTATAAAGAGCCCGAGAACTAAAATTCCCAAGGTTAAATATCGAGCGACAGGATGGGGCGGTAAAACAGTCAGTCTTTTGCCGCCCCTTTTCAAAAATTAATACCCTGGGTTTTGCTGGATTTCCGCAAGTTCAATTACCAAATCAGGGATCGGCAATGCATATCGGAAGTCCCCGGGAGTTAATTCGTATGTTTCATCTGATAACTTACGTATTAATGTGACCGCATACCTTGGATCGGTGTTGAGCCGCTTTAAATCGTGCCATCTAGTTCCTCTGAAAACTAATTGCTTTTTTCTTTCACTTAAAATGAAATCCAAAGCTTCTGTCGGATCGGACGCACTAATAGGCACGAAACCTTTCTCCTTAAACCGGGAAACCAATACCACGTTTAAATCCTCCATAGCTTCGCGAACCATCCCCGATCTGGCAAAACACTCAGCCCGTATCAAATATATCTCGTCGGTCGCTATGCCGCAAAACATACGACTACTACCGTCATACGATCCCCTGTAAGTCAGTCTTCCACCGGTCTGTTTAAAAAATAACGATTTTCTAAGATCAGCATCGGTATACGATTGGTAAAGAAGCGTATCCGGATTAAGCCTTGTATTGGATAAGATTATGCCAGTGTTGCTACTATGGAATATTACTTCATCATTAAATCGAGCAAAAGGATAATCTTCTTCCTCAACGAGATTATAATCCAACAGGGTATTTTTTAAAGCCAAACATGAATCAGCATAACTTAACGCCGTTTCAAAACCGCCTATTTGCAAAAATACTTTCGACAACAGCGCATACGCAGCAGCTTTGGAGGGTCTCGTTGGTACGGTGACCGCAGTAGGGAGCAACCGGACAGCTTGGGTAAGGTCAGACACCACTCGTTCATAGGTTTCGGCGAGGGACGCTCGTGCAATACGTGCGTTTATATCAGGAATTAATCGTATAGGTAACCCCAAACGCTCTTCTGCGGTATCCTCCACATAGGTATCGCAAAATACCTGTGCCAGTTGGTAGTACGACCAACCTCTAAAAAACAGCGCGCTTCCTTTGACACTACTCCATTGATTACGGTTGCCATCATTCCTTTTCACCTTTTCGATTTCTTCGAGGATCAGATTGCTATAGAATATCGCCCGGTAGGGAAGATTCCAGCCATCGCTGTCCCTTCCCTCATAAAAATTATCCTTTGCCCATATATAGCCATTCTTTTGTGCAGGGACACTCAGCGTATTCCATCGGTCGAAATCGAGGTAGTACTCGTCAGCGGCGATGATTCCCTGTATGGGCACAGAAAGGTTGAAAATAGAGGAATTGTCCACCATTGCTTGCAGATCATTAAGTGTTTGCGGCACAAGCAACTCCCTATCAGGCTTGATGTCAAGAAAAGAATTCTTGCAAGACACTAGGATAAAAAGTAGCAAATAGAGGGAAAATCTATAATATTTCATGTTTTTAGAATTGAAATGTGCAACCAAAGGAATAAGTACGAAGTGGAGGAAATGTGGTTGTTGGATATTCAGGGTCCAAACCATATCGATTGGCCCGCCACAGCAGACCTACATTGGATACATAGGCGAAGAGCTGCATTTGCTGAAAAGGAAGCGAGCGGAGTAGCGATTTTCCGGCTGAATAAGCCAACCTGATGTCTTGTAGCCGTATATGATCACCTTTACTAACCAATATATTGGCATTTTGGTATACCGCATCCCTTGCAACTTGCGAAGGATTGGTGGGAAGAACGGGTACATCGGTCATGAGCTCATCACCGGGTTTAACCCATCGCTTACTGAAGTCCACGTGCCCTACGCCATTGTTAAATAAATCCGAATAGGAAATCGAGTTCCGCCTGAAATAATAGTTGCCTTTCCATACTAAGTTGAGGCTTAGCGAAAAGCCGCGCCATTGGATTTCCTGAAGTAAGGAGCCTACCAATGGCGGCACCGTCATTCCATGATATATCATTTGTTCGGGATGCAAAGTCGTCCATGCCGAATAGTCCATTGTTTCTTGGTTATCGAGCAGATACTTGGGATTTCCGGTTTCAGCATCCAACCCTGCCCATGGTATACTATACATGCCATTAAGCGGCCTTCCAATTACAGGAGGCGTGGGTGCTATCCCCTGCATATAAGCTGAGGCAGACTGAAGTTCAGGCCCGCGATAGTCAATCAGCTTTTCCCGGATGTAGCTAAACAAGATCGTTCCTGTCCATCGAACGTTCTTTGTTTCCGAAGGATTTATAGTCAATTTTGCATCCACTCCGCTCGTACTTGTCGCCGCATAGTTAATCCGGTTGGTCGAAAATCCGCTAGTCGGGTCTATGGCAATGTTGCCAATTAAATCCGTTCCCTTCTTTTGGTAGAAATCTATACTGCCTGTAAGTGCACTTTCGAATAGTCCAAAATCCACTCCCGTGTTAAAAATGCTGATTTTCTCCCAACTCAGTTGCGGATTGCCGGGATAAATAATTTCTGCCCTACGTAAGCCAGTGTACGGATCCATGCTATAACGTCCGTAAGGAAAAGCAGCGATTGATTTATCCACATTACCGTTATACCCATAACTGGCTTTTACCTTAAGGTAATCGAATACAATGTGCTGCATAAAAGATTCCTGGCTTACCACCCAAGTTCCACCCAATGACCAAAGCGGAACACCTTTCTGATTTGTTTTCACCCCAAAAAGATTAGATGCATCCCACCTCGCACTACCTGTTATGGTGTAGCGATCGAGATAGCTGTAGGATACATTTGTATAATATGCCACAAACCTATCAATCAATCCGTTGATCCGTGCAGCAGGAGTCGGTAGACGATCATTGCCAAACGGACGCACCGGATACAGGTTTTCGAAGTCTAGCCGATGTTGGTAGGTAAGTACGTTGTCATCATATCCATACCATTGTTTGTTTATGTTAGCCGATTTTACCTGTCTTACTTCAGCGCCTGCCAACCCCGCTATACGGTGCCTTGCGTGCCATACGTTGTCATAGGATAGCTGCATACGGCCGCTGTGTACTGTTTGCTCCCCATTAATGAGATTGAGGATACCGCCGTAAGGAAAAACGGGATTACCGTCTGCTTGTGTAAAACGATTGATAAAGTATCGCACGTCATAACTATTTTGTTCCTGAATGTGCCGTTGTTGGGCTTGGTAATTTTGATATTGGTAAGTGACTTCTGTGAAGAAACCAGGAAGAATTTGCTTTCGCAAACTATGTTGCATTCTGATTTCCTGTGTTGAATTGCTACGATTTCTCAACGCCAACTCATCTAATGGGCGATAATGCCAGTCTAGTCCATGGTCGCTATATTGCTCATCAACCCACGTGGATCGAAAATCCTTTACCATGGGCAACGCACGTCCGTCGCTATCGGCCAGCTGCAAATAAGGGTGAAGCCGCGGAGCAATGGCATTTATAGAAATACCGTTGTTTATATTTTTTTGCCTCGAATAGGCAAGGTCTAGTTTATATTCCAGTGTTTTGATTGGCCGATACGTTTGCCGGGTGGTCAAGCTTACGCGGCGTTGTTGGTTGTTTCGAAGTACAGGTCGGATATTATCAAATCCGGCAGAGACGTAGTAACTAATCTTGTCACCGCTGCCGCTGAAATTTAATCCGTATTGCTCCCTTAATTCCCGCTGATAAAGCAGCTCGTTTGCCTGTTTACGAATATCCAGCTGCGATAATTGGGCGAGGCCCTCCGCCAATTGGTTATCATCCAATAAATGATCCCTTTGCGCAATGAGCAATTCAATAGCCGGTGATAGTGCGCGTTTAAAAACATCATTTTCAAAAGCATTATAGACATTTTCTTTAAACCATAATTGCTCGGCGACCAAGTATTCTGGTGAGGTTAGGAAATTCGGATTTTGGAAGAGGTCAGGTTTTTCCCCCAACGTAAAGTTCCCCTTAAATCCTATGTTGAGACCTTTGATTCCCTCTCCGTTTTTAGTTGTAATTACAATAACGCCATTCCCGGCTTTAGCACCCCATATCGAGGCCGCTGAAGCGTCTCTTAGTATGGTTACCGAGGCAATATCGTTCGGGTTTATTTGATTAATATCGCCTTCATATGGAAAATTATCCAACACAATAAGCGGTTCATTGTTTCCCGAGATGCTGCTAGCACCCCGAAGTCGTAATCTGCGATGATTCTCACCCATTAATTCACCGGCAGCGCGCTTGTCGAACTGGAGTCCATTAGTTAACCCGTCCAGCCGGCTAATCACATCGGTGGTCGGATTACGATTAAGTGCTTTTTCATCAAGGTGGTAGTAAGAACCCGCAGCGCGTTCAGCAGGGATTTGGTAATACCCGGTATTGATTACAACCTCTTCCAGCGTATGTCTCGCGTGGTAGAGGATGAAACTTGTCGGCAAGGGGCGGCTCAACGCCCATCTACCCGTTTCGTACCCCAAAGCTGAAATCACCAACGTGTCGGTACTTTCGGCTTTGCCTATTTCGAACGCTCCATGGCCATTGACAACAGCTTGTGATGAGCTTTGTGCAAACCGGATGGATGCACCGGTGAGTGGTATCGAATCGGGAGAATAAACCCTCCCCGTTATGGTCGTCTGCCCATAAGACAGGTGCAAAAAAGAGGTTATCCAGGTAATGGATATTAAGAAGGTTTTCATTGTGGTATGGTTTATGGTTTTTTAAATTGAGAATATCACCAATACAGGTATTGCATGATACTGCTTGACTATTTTTAGTCCATATCGCTGCAAGGCAATGTTTACACTCGTAATGTCTGATAGATCCGCCTCTAGTTGAATATCGACCGGGTATTCAATGCCTGTGGCATCCACAAGCGGCAAATCCCTATTCCTGTACGCCAGTGTCGCTCTCAACATAGCTATTGGGTGGTTCAAAATCTGTAGACCATCCGCCTGTATCGCTATCAGTGGCTCACTGCCTATACTTTTGATGGCCCCGGCAGCTCCAGAATCAGTGCATCGCAGTACGTAGCATTCGGTCATACGATTTTCAACCTTTGCGTTAACGCCATGACTCCGTCCGAAAATCCGGTTCAACTCGTTGAACATGATCTCGGGAATACTATCATTCACCAAGTGCGGAGACAAGTTGAGTCGGTAGCAATACGTGTTTCCCCTTAGCCATGCTTCCTGCTGTAGCGGTGACAAATCAGCCGGCGTTATCAAGTAATTTTTCAATGAGTCTGCCAGTTCAAAAACAGTTTTAGTTCCATAGGTCACTTTTGACCTTACCGCTTGGGCGAAGAGATTCCATATCGGCTTATTGGTAATATATACCTCCCCCTGTGCTTGGCTAATCCTATTGTGCTTATTATTTAGTCCATGCTGGTATCCAGTTAGTTGCGACTGATATAATAGATTTACATCATTATTCTCCGTGTGATTTTTAGCCGTCGATTCGCGCAGCTCATATTTTTCAGGTAGTGTAATATCCCCATTTACAAGCAAGTGCGTTATGGCTGAATCTGTTACCAGGTTACTGCCTGTGACCGCTTGCACCCTATTGTTAAATATCCATATCACATGCGGAATGATTTGGTGGGGAAATGCCTGATGCAATACCGTGTCGTTAATTACAGACGGAAGATGTAACTGATCCTTAATCAATATTGAATGTACCTTTTCCTTGCCTTCATAAGTGGTGGGCAGAACGGCCAAGGAGCGCTCTCCATTATTATTTAAGCTTTCTAACTTTTTCAAAGAAGAGATGCAAGGTGAACACCAAGTTGCCCAAAAATCAATAAGGAGGAGTTTATCTCTATATGCCGAAAGCGGCACGGTTTTCATCTTGCCGCTATCATTTACCATTTGCAACGACAGTTGCCATAGTGCCTCCGGGATGGTATCCCCTATTCGTAACGGTTTAATGTCTGCAACTGCCGTAGCCGCAGGCTCCGCCCCTTGGGCGGAAACCTGCTTCACGGCATACAAACACATGCTCGTCAATACAGCCAACAGGCTGATGCATCGTATTTTGAATTGGTTAAGTTTATGTCTGGAAAGGGCATACTCCTCCCCTACGCGTAAATTTCGTTTCATTTCACATTGGTTATTAACGGTTTAAGAATTATTCAATCGCAAACCGACCTCAGCGCCAACGAGAAATTTCAGCTAAAATTTGCAAAAGTGGGAATGTCCATCTACCTTTATCACTGACTACTTATTGACCAAAGGCAGACAACCGCTCCACACCTAAAGCAAACATTACCGTTTTCTTATGGCGCAGGGTCGGTGTTACCGGGCATCACCAATGGCCTTTTTTATGCCATTGGCCGACGAGAGTTTTCACTCTGGCCTATTTATACCCGGTATTTCTTTCGGTCATATTTAGTCTGGTGGGCAGATTATGTTTTTTGTGATGGACTTAAAAGAGGTGGTACGCGGCCGTGAGGTAGCGTAAAATCGTTCACCTCTGAGGCTGCAGAAGTGGTTAGGACTTTGGGTTAGTTGTTTCGTTTTCATCATTTAGATGGTTTATGAAAACGATGCAACTCCTAAAGCTTAGGGTAGCCTATTGGTTTTTAAACCAATGGGGTGAACCGCCACGCTTCTTGCCCTGGAAACCGCTAAGAAACCAGTCAACGAGCCTACACGAGACTCATATCTTGAATCCAAGAAGACTGACAGACGGTTCACCCCACCGGAATATATCTTCAAAGATAGTATTTCCAGCAGTTAATGGCGAACCGTAGTCCTCTCGTATTCATTTAGCGGTTTTCGGACGAGAGTAACATCGTTTGGAAAGAGGCTTTGCCCCTCTCCTCGTTGTCGCTTTATTTCATTACAACAAACATACGGACATTGAATTATAAAAACAAATATTTTAATATTTATATCTCGAATGTATGACAAACGAGGAGATGTTCATTGCTAAAAGCGAAGAGTTCCGTTTACATTTTAAGTTGAGTGAAGATGATATTGACGCCTTATTAGTTGAGAAAAAACTGAAATATAAAGGCCTTGAATCAGGTAAACGTACCCTCACATTAGAGTTGGCCGAAGCTTACCCTTTAATATATGGTATAGAGTATTGTGACTTCAAGAAAGAAGACACATCTTTTCCGGAATTTAGTGAATTGCCTCAACCTACCCAAGATTTTATAAATAATAGACCTGAAGGGGCTGGTAATAAGGTTGGACTTAAAGGGAGCAAAAATATGGCCAGCTATGTTATTCGAGCGATTAGACATTATTCAGTCGGTCAAGAGTTTATAAATGCTGACGTTTTACGCGAGCTTCCCTCTCCTCTTAATAAAGCAGCGACCATAACTTGGAATAATGGCGTACTGAAGGGGTTGGTCAAGAGCACTAGAAAATATCAAAGCTATGTAGATGAGGCAGGAGATACAAAGCGTGGGATGGTTTACAAAATGGTAAATACCGTCTCGGCCGAAATGATGGATAAGGCATTAAGAAATATCGAGAAGGAACAACAATCGGACAAAAAAGAGTAAGGTCGCAATTTTGCGATATCAAACCGATTAACCAATTCCAACAGTGGCAGAAATCTAAGAAGCTTCCGAGTTGAAAGTGGGCAAGAAAAACAAAAAAATAGTCAATGAGAAACCCAAAATGGCACAGGGATGAATTGATACTGCGCTCGACTATATTCAAGTAAAAATGATTAGACGCCCAATTAGCGATATAAAAGAAGACAAACTGATTCTAAATCACTTAAATTAAAAACAATAAATTAATCAATCATGGACCAATCGCAGTTAACCCAAATCAACAAAGTCATAAACGACTATTTCGAGCAGAGCACGTCCATAACTACTATTCCAGCAAAGGACTTAATGCCCAATTTTATCAAAGCAGGCATTTTTACGAAAGACCACCGAAATGGGTTGCCAATACGAAATGTACTACGAGAATTAGACCGTTCGAATTCGTTGCATCTAATTACTTATGTTAGGGCTGCAGGGAGAAGATGAATACGAATCGGTTTTTTACCAATATTTTAAAACCAAAAAGCAAAAAAATGAACAGTAATGACGAAAGCACTATCGAGGAAATAGTTGACGAAATAAACGATTCGTATTCAAATGACGATCTGTATAATATTACTTCGTGGGGTGCTGACCTTTCTTTTAGAGAATTAATATCGATGTATGAAGAGAATGAGTTGCTAAAGCCTGAATTACAACGAAAGTATGTTTGGGAAAAACCAGAAGCCAGTCGTTTTATTGAGTCGGTTTTATTAGGGCTTCCGGTACCGAGTATATTTTTAGCTAACACAAAAGACGAAAAAAAACTTATCATCGACGGATATCAAAGAATAATGACTGTTTATGATTACGTCAAAAAGGGAATTTGGTCAAAGGACAAAGAAGTATTTCGTCTTTCAAATACCGAGAAAATAAATAAACGCTGGAGGAACAAATCGTTTACAGAGCTATCTGACGCTGACCAAAGGAAAATCAGGAGCACGACTATCCACGCAATTCTTTTTGAACAGAAAGCCCCTTCCGATGACGACACAAGCCTTTATCAAGTTTTCGAGAGAATTAATACAGGTGGCCGCGCTTTAATGCCTCAAGAAATACGGAATTGCATTAACCAAGGTAAATTCAATGATTTGTTAATCAAGCTGAATAAACTCCCAAATTGGAGAACTTTATTCGGAAAAGAGGTCGAAGACTCGAGAATGAGGGATATGGAGTTTATCTTACGTTTTTTCGCCGTCGACACAAAGTTTATCTTAGAGGAGTGCAATGCAACGAATATCTCATTAAAGAAATATCTCAACGAATTTATGGGATCCAAAAAATCACAGGAAGATAACGTTTTGGAAAATAGGGAGCAGAAGTTTGTTAAGGTATTAAAGTTTGTAGCAGAAAATATTGGGGAAAATGCTTTTTTCAATATAGTATCGGGGGACGAATCCAAAATTAGAAGAAGATTCTACCCAACTATCTTCGATTCTATCTGCCCTGCCGTGTCAAGGGCTCTTGACGACTTTGGTGAAGACGATATTCCAAAGAAAGACTTAGAATTAAAAAGGGTCGAACTTTTGAAAGATCCTGAATACCGGAAGTATATATCCGAGGGAACAATGCAGCTGGCTCATATAAGAGGCAGAATAAATTTAGCACAAAAATACCTGTTTGGAGATAAAAATGAACAATCCTGAAGCTTCCATTGCATTAAAATCCTGTATCGACGAGTTCGACTCAATAGCTAAGCTGATAGATGTTTTAGGTCATACCAGCAAGCCTATTCCATATATTACAAAGTACTCTCTTATCAAAGCCTGTGGAACTATTGAGTTTTGCTTCAAAACAATTATAGCCGACATCCACCAAGACCAAACAAAGCAAATCAAAAATTACATAGACAAAAATATTCGAATGAGGGGAATGAATCCAAGCAAGGTTAATATTTGCAATGTTTTGTCATCATTCGACGACACTTGGAATAAAGATTTTAAGAACAGATTAAAAACACATAAAGATTCAAAAAGAATCGAATACTCTCTCGATTCTCTAAATAATGCCCGTAACTCATTTGCCCATGGAGGCAGTATTACTTTAACGTTTGAAACAATTAAAAAATATCTTATTGACGCAATTGAAGTCGTTAAAATCTTGGACTCAGTGGTCGTGTCCGCCATAGAGGAACAAGGTATAGTCCCGTAAAATAATACTTTGTTTGAAGTAGCGGGTATCACCGAAAAACTGACAAGAATTTAATAGAATGGCTGTAAAGCCAAATACAAGCGGGTAATTTCACCCAAAACCATCTAATCAAAAGCTTCGTCAAAAAATTGCGCTAATTCGCTATGCTCAAATTTCGACTGGTCTTTTTCTGTGATGTCAGAAATTACTGTCGGAAGGATCGAAAACAGGTCTTTTAGTGCCGATTCTTTCCCTGTTCTTATAAATAAACTCCAATACCGCATCCGCAACAGCCTCTGCGAGCGGAACAGGGACACCGTTTCCTATCATCTTGAATTTCTTTGTCAAGGGTAATTCCTCCGGTAAAACGTATTCATCAGGCACTCCTTGTATCCTCAATGCTTCACGTACAGACAAACGTCTGTGCTCGTAAGGGTGTAAATGAACTTCATTATTACCGTAACAAGTTGTAGGGCTATATTTGAAACGATGAAGACGCTTAAAGGAGGGTCTATTTGTTTCACCTTCGTTAATTGCACATAATTTCTCTTCGCTCACGTGCAAATTGAAAAATTCATTTGCGTTAGGAGTCAAATTTATCTGGTTTTGTGGCACAAGACATTTTTCAACACACAACTCAATTGGCACATCTTTAGATTTAATCACGGACGCACCAAATTCACTTTGTTTGCCCCAATTATATTTGGTTAAAGCATTCTCATATTTTTCATTTATTGGAAAAGGGAACCACTTGCCGAAAGAGCTTCGTTCAACAATTTTTTTATCAAGAAATTCTTTTCTAATTCCAACAAAAAAAATTCTTTCTCGGTGTTGAGGAACACCAAAATCCAATGAGTTTAACTTCTCATGGTCGACGTAATATTCGTTCTCGATTCTTTTCAACAGCGCTTGCAAAAATTCCTTTGTTTCTTTCCTTTTTGTTAAACCGGTTACATTTTCCATCACGAAAAAGGTAGGTTTCAATTCCAAAATCTTATCAAAAAAAACAATCGTAAGTTTACCTCTCTCGCCCTCAAAACCTTTTCGCGAACCATTCATACTAAAGTCTTGGCAAGGTGGACCACCAATTATTCCAAAATGTTCTGGTTTTCCATTAGGAAATGCTTCTTCGATTATTTCGTTCGATTTTACTTCTGTAATTGACTTCGTATTAAAAATTTCTGCTTTAATTCCATTTCCTCGAGATTTTCTCCATGAAGTAATCCCAGCTGCATGAAGTTTTGCAAACACTTTATCGAACTCGTTCGTCCAAACAATTTCAAAACCAGCTTTCTCAAAGCCCATATCCATAAATCCTCCCCCGGAATAAAAGGAGAGAACAGGGATTTTATGTTCGTTAAATTTGTTCATAAATCATTGTCGTATCGGTAACAGAATAGACAAAATCTGTTGACTCTTTTCGCAAATTGTAAATACTTATTTTTTTCTTTCTTTTATAGCTTAATTCGTCAAATTTTTCAGAATTAAAGTTTTTGATGGTCAATTGCCTTGTACCATTTTGCAAAAACACACTCACATTCCCATTTTGAAATTTCTTCACGTCTTTAATTTCTCCGAAAACATCATTAAATGAAAAATCAGTTTCAAGTTTTCTGATAAAAAAAGAACAAGCTGGCCTATATAAACAATACTTGCAGTTTACTTCTGTTGGAGTAACTGAAAATGATTTTGTACTTATACAGTTATTCGTTGTCTTTAAAAGATTTTTTGCTTCATCATATATTATTTTACATTCTTCTTCGGAAAACGTAACCATAAACTTTTGATTCGCTAAATCCACCAAGCTTAAACTCGTTGGAAACCTATTCGTATTTTCAAAATACAAATAGGCATAAAGCTTAAGTTGCTCTTTGTATTCTTCTTTTACATCAGAATATAATTCGCCCTCATCATCTAAACAATCTTGTGTAATCGCTCCGGTTTTAAAGTCTATAATTTCTATGTTATCGTTATTTTCAATTATTAAATCAACTTTCCCTCCAATCAATTTATCCTCCGATTCAAACCATCTTTCAGAATAAAAATTTATGTCACCTAAATTCGCTTGTTGTTTAGGTTCGTTTCTTAAATGTCTTTTTAACTGGATTTTTTTCAAGCCGAAATTTTTCAACTTTTTTTGGAGTGGAACGAAAAATCCAAAACCATTTTCCTGCAGATCCTCTTCAACTATTTTCAATTGCTTATCAAACTCCGTATTAAAATCATCTTCATTTTTTACAACCCCTTTTGCAATCAATTCAAGTATTTTGTGCAATACTGTACCGAAATAGGCATTAGGCGAAAGTGGAAGTAAAGGCTTCTTATCAAACGCTTCTGCCAATAAAGATTTGTAAGCACAATTTTTCATTGAATAAAATTGGCTTGGCGAAATACGTTTGATTTCCTTGAAATTTATTTCTCCAATTCTATTCATCATCTCTCTATCAATTTTTCATAACACCAACCCGGTCTGCGATGTAAGTTGAATGAGTCTATTATGCTAATTTTTCCTCCGTTACTTTCAGTATGTTCTGTGATTTCATAATAGATTTCAGCCAACCAATTTGCTTCTTTAAAATCTTTCATATTCCAAAATGGGTGAACAATCATTATCACATTTCTTTGATTTCTTCCAAATTTGATAATTGGCAAACCTTTTATTTCTGCTGTATGTGAGAAGCCAAAACTTTGAGCAAAACCATTTCTCAACTCTTTTGCAAAATCAAGCCAATCTTGTAATTCGACAAAGTTGAAATTTCCATCAGCACCACAAACGAAAGTTGAATCATTCATCACACGGAGCATTGATAAACCTAATCGCCAATCAAGTAAACTGTGATAATTCATATTCCTATATACTTTCAAGCAATCGTAACAAGCATCATCACATTTTGTCTGATGTATTTGTGAATGAATTTTTCCTAAATAACTATTCATATTACTTGGTTCCACTGCTTCCGAAAGAATGTTTTGAAAATCGTTGTATAAAAATCTCACAAAGCCCGAACCATTTGGCAATTCATCAGTCAAAATAATTTCTGCAATTCTTCTGTTTGTACCGTCTTCAAGCACTTTCATTGAAATGTCAGCAATTTCAATTTCGGTTGGGTCAACATCAAGTCTGTCAGCCAAAATCCGTTGAAGCAAAAAAGCGGCTGAATAATATCCTGAACGAACACCGTTGCTTTGTGCTTTAACGTGTGGCAAATCTGTTTCACTAAAAAACATATTCAAGTCAAGTTCCAAAGGAATAGTCGAAGGTGCTATTCTGAATATTTCTGTATTTTTATTGCTTGCTAACGCAATTTGCTCGTCTGTATTTGTTGCGTTTTGTTGAACAAACATGGAACAACCATTGCTGTCATTTGTCGGTACGGCTAAATCATTCAAGAGCCATTGATTATTAAACCAAAATCCGTTTTGATTGAAAGGAAATTTGTTGTTTGTGTTGTAAAGTTTTCCTGTGAAAAACCTATCGGAATTTGTATTTACTCTCCAAGTAACATCGTTATCTGAAATGGAAATTGAGGCATTACTTATTTTTCCCGTATTTGCTGAACCGATTTTTTCTGCAAAAATTGGTGGCCGTGAAAACAAAAACTCCGAATCGTCTTTCGTATCGCTTCCTACTGAAAGATTTGTTCTGTATCCTCTTGGTGATTTCAGCATAAAAGGTCGTTGATATTTATTTGGGTTGTCTTCACCACAATTTGGACAAACATCAAATTGGTTTTGGTTTTCCAATTCTACTTTTCGTTCTTCCGAATATGTTTCAAAAAACCCGCAAGACCTACAACGAACAAACCAACGGTTTAGTGAAAACGGAAGTAAGTTGTTGGTTTCAACATTTGTTACAATTTGATTTGCGTTTCTACGTGTATTGATAAAATCACTTGTAAAACCAATAACCTGATGAATTGCCTTGTCTTTTGTTTTCTGTGCACCCGGTGCAAATTCATAAATAGCCATTGCTTGCGCTCGGTCTATTGAAAGTGGTTCAAGTTTTCTGTTTATACCGTGATACAAGTTTTTAACGGTAGTTGGCATTCCGAACATTGGTAAAATCCCGCCTTCGGCAAACTTTTCAGAAATATCGTTTGTTGCAATTTCTTCGTTGTCTCTTATACTTTGAGCTTTCCCAATCAATCCATTTGGGGTTGTTGTATCTATAACCCAATTGATAAATTCTTCTCTTTTCCCTTTTAGTTGTTCTGTTAGCAAAACATCAACCGTTGATTCAATCGCTACTTTGTTATTGTTTATCCAATCTGTAATTTCTATTCTGTATGTGTCCCAACTATCAGTAGAGCCAAATTCTCCGTGAACACTTGATTTTTCATCAGAACTAACATCAATATCTTTTTCAACGTATGCTCTCCTTAAAATTTCTTTTGCAAGCAACCGTTTAAAAATCCGCTCTTGTCCCATTGTCAAGAAAGGTGTTGGCGGTGCATCACCTGTGATTTTTTGAGGGTTTGCAAAATAAAATTCATCGTGGCTTCTACCTCTGCAAAAAGTCAAAATCACGGAATATGCTTGCCCTCGACGACCTGCACGCCCCACTCTTTGTTGATAATTGAAACGTTGAGGTGGCATATTTCCCAACATCACGGCTTGTAATGCTCCAATATCAACCCCAACTTCAAGTGTTGTCGTTACGCTCAACAAATCAATTGTTTTTACTTGTCTATTACCTTCATCTGGCAAAATGATATTTCTAAAATGTCGTTGTCTTTCAAATTGGTCGTCTGTTTGTCCGGTAAGTTCTTCACAATGCAAACGGATTGGTGGACGTTGTTGTTTAATTGCATTGTAAGAAAGGTAATTATCTTTCCAAATATCATCACAAATTTTGTTGTGTGGCGTTTGTAACGCTGTTACAGAATGAGTGCAAATGCCTCCACTTAAATGCAAATGTGGCCTATTTCCTCTTGTACCTGTCCACACTTTATCGGTTGCTTGTGCAACTTTTATGAATAGGTTTTCAATTTGAATTCCTGTGTCGCCTCTCAATAAACTACTTGTTGAAAGTGTATTGAAAACAGCTGTTCCTATTTCGTTTTCTTGTTTTGAAAACCTATTTGCAACGGCACGAATGTACTTTTTTACTTGTCCCGGAAAATCATTGTATTGTGTAAAATTGAAAGGACTTGCATCTTCAACTTTGTTATGTTTGTACTTGTCCCCTAAAATCCTAATTGTAGAATTTACAATTTGTAAAAACTCATTTTTTGCTACAGCAACCGCTCTCGCTTGGTCTGCTATAACTTCTAATTCCGGATTTATACATACATAACCCAATGCAGAAGATTCAAACGAATAGAACAGTGAACCAAAGAACATCGATGCGAGTCCGTCAAAAGAACCTTCTTTCAAATCGTTTATGTATGATTGATCTGCTCCGTTTGTCCATTGAAAGTTTGTAAAGTCAATAAGGTCAAACCAAGGAACAAAAGTATTATTCAGCATTCTTGTTTGTAAGGAAATGTCGTTTCCTCCTGGATTTATCCCTAACTCAACAAAACGCTTTACAAGCGGCGCGAGATTTATTGAATTAGTAATATCAACTAAACTTCTTACATTGAGAGTAAGTAAACGAACTTCGTTCAATTTTGCCTCTGCTTCTTGTTTTTCTCGCAACTTATTTGTGTTACTCCCATTATAACTTGAATTGTCAACCAAGTATTCTATCTCATCAAATGTTGTTTGCGATTGCTGTTTCAGTTCTTCCTGTTTGGCAGTATCTCCATTATCAAAAGCACACAAAATTTGGAAGCGTAACATTAAACTTGAATGCAGTTCATTCACTAAAATTTCACGCATTAAATCAGTAAAGTGATTGCGTTCAATCCCGTTTGCAACTTGTGCCGCATCTTCACGACTATCAGAAAACACAACTAATTTTCTTTCCTCTTCGTTGCTTGGAAGTTGATACATCAACTCTTTTGCAAACATTTGAGTTGTTTTGGCAAAACCGGTTCTGAAGCCACGAATAGAAGAAGTTTTGCTTTTTTTCCAATCTTGTCTTCTTTTTTGGTGATTTACACCACAACCCGGACAAACGCTTGGCAATGCTTTGTGTGTTTCTATCGTAGAAATTTCTCCATTTGCATCGGGTAAAGCAATATCACGATTTGAATTGTTTGTAATGATGAAATAATATCCTTTAATCCATCGTTCAGGTTTTTCGTCTGCTTTGTTGTGAGAATTGTCAATGTCGCCTGAAATGCAGTTAAGTGATGCAGGAATCCAATTTGCTTCAAAATCACCCTGATTAAACCCATTTAAAGTAGGTTGGCGCCAATAATTTTGAGGAATCCCTGGCTCGGCATCGTGTTGAATAAACTCTTGATTTCCACAAGCCCAAAAAACAGCATATTCTTGGTAACTTCTTTTCTCAACCAATTTTGCAGGTGTTTTTTCCGGAATGCCTTCAATATTGGGACTGATTGGAAGTAATTCAAAAGAATTATTCCCTGATTCATTTGTTGTTACTAATCGGCTTCCGCCAAATAAGGTCGTTCCGCAATTATCGCAATAGAGTAGTTCTAAAATACGATTTCCGTTTTCTGAATTTATTCGTGTGTTAGAATAAAGTTTTCCAACTGTACGTTCTCCATCAGAATATATTTCATCAACGTCATCAGGTTTTACAGAAGCCCAAATACCTTCAATGTTTCTAAAGAAATAGTGAAATCTGAAACGTGGCAACTTTCTGTCAACAGGAATTTTGTCTACAATAATTTTGAATTGTGGTTCGTCTAACATTGCTCTCGCAATCAATAGACCACGCAAAGCGTTTTCTAAATCATCTTTGTTAACTGTGTTTTCAAAAATTGTTTCAGCAAAATATTTTCCGTTTGCATCATCGCCATTTGCTTGTATTGAGCAAACAGCTTTGTAATCCTGACAAGGTGAAAATAAACGTTCTTTCAATTGAAAGTTTGGATTGGTAATTACCAATAGTAATTTTGAAATTCCATTTCCGTCTTGTGATAAATTGAACGTTATTGCAAGTTGCGTTGCTGTTGCGTCGCAAGTTGAAATAAAATTTTCGTCAGCTATGTTTCCTTTTACTTCCGAAAACTTTTTTGCAATTTCATTGAAAGGGGTAATTGGTAGTTTTCTGCTATTTTCAGAAAACGCTGTAATTTCATTATTCTTTCCTTCAATGATTTTGAACGGTTTTTCTATTCCAAAAAAGTCTTTCAGAAACTGTTTACTTTCTTGTCCTTCTTTCGTTTCTTCTTTTGCTTCCAACGAAGCACTGGAAGCAAGAATGCGTAATTGTGGGTGATTAGGATTTAAGCCTAAACGATTAAGAACAAGTTTAAGCAAATACGCAACTTCTGTTCCTTGTGTTCCTCGGTATAAATGCAACTCGTCAATGATTAAGTGAAAAATGTTGTTTTCGCTTTCTTCTAACCATTGTTTTGTTTTATCAAAAATTCCTTTGTCAATATCACGCATTAACATTATGCTCAACATTGAATAGTTTGTAATCATAATGTCGGGTGGTGCGACTTGCATATCAAATCGGCTTCTCATTTCCGCACCATCTAAACGTTGGAAAAATGATTTCAAATCCTTTGCCTCGCTTCCTATTTTTCCCGTTTTTTGAATGTATTCTGCTACACGGTTTGAATCTGTTTCTATCTGTTGTAACTGTTCTTTAAGTTGATTTACTTTCCTTGTGTTTATTACAAAAGCTCCGTCATCTTTTACTTTTTTCAATTCCCCAGCAACAGGTGAACTCCCGTTATACCTTCCAAAATAAATTGCGTTGCCATTAGTATTTTCACTTAACCAATTCCTTGTATCGTCTGAATCCAATGCTTTTCGCAAACGGCTCATTTGGTCTTCTACCAAAGCATTCATTGGGTAGAGTATCAATGCTCTTACTCCGGCTTTTCTTGTTTCGTGGTTGCGTTGTCTTACTGCATCACTCAAAGTAAAATTTGAATTATTGACAATTCGCTTTGGCGTAAGTCCATCATTTTCTTGCCACCAAGTATTTACACTTGCAGATTTTTGATTTGGCTTTTGCCAATTTGCAAGTTCTTTTGAAAGTTGTGCAAACAATGGAAGTAAAAAAGATTCTGTTTTTCCCGAACCTGTGCCGGAAGTGATAATACAATTGTTCCCAAGCAATACTTGTTTCAACATTTCTGCTTGATGCGAATACAAAGGAAAATCCCCAACAAGTCCCGTATTTACGAGTCCTTTAAATGTTCTGACTTCTGCTTCACTCAACGCATTTCCTAAATCTTCAAGTGTTAAATCATTTATTTTTTTTCCACTTGAGACATAATCGGGCAAAGGCTCAATCCAAGGCTTACGATAAAGTACTCTGTCGTAGTTCAATAAGTCATAACGCTCCTTTTCAATACCTTCGAACTTTGTTCTGAATGCAGTTTTTATATAACGAATAAAATTCTCTTTTATGGTTTCAAACGAACCTATTGGGTCTTTCATAATGTCTTATTTATTGGTGTTTGACCTAATCTGCTAAATAAATTTGACGTAAATATGCTTGGTATATTTTCGTAAATTCTATACTTTTTTCCTTCAATTACTCTGAAATCAGGTGCTAATCCGCTTAATAACATAATTGATTCTGCAAGTAATCTTGGTAATGGAAGCTCTATTGGAATGGCAACTTTATTTTGTATACTATCAAACAAAATCACGTCTTTTTTGAAATGTTTTAATGCAATAAATCTTCCCCAATTCATATCAACTTGGTAACACTTGCTGTCTTTCCAAAGTTTATGTCGATAGGTGTATTCGTTCAATTTATATTCAAGTAATGAAAACGATTTATCAAAGGTTGCATTTTCGCTTTTCTCAAATTTCAATGTTTCAGTATTGAAAGTAAATCTTGCCCAATCGTAATCGTTTTCATCTGTTGGTTGCAATATGTTTTCATACTCCGTGATGTTTGCTGAAAAATTCAGAAACGCAACTTGTGGCAGACTATTTTCAATGAATTTTATCTGTAATTCATCTGCAAACGCTTTCAAATTCTTTTCTCCGTAATTATCTGCCGGTTGTTGAAATGCTTTTATGGTAATTACATCGGGTAAAAGCAATCTTTCATTGGAAGAAAATTGCTTTGTTATTTCTACTTGTAAATTATGTTTTGGTGCATTTTGTATGATTGTTTCAATCAATACAGAATCTCTTGCGCCAATCAGCAAAACCTTTCGTCCTTGTGTTGTTGGTATAAAAACCATTTGAGGCGGATTCAACACAATACTTTTTGTTTCGTAGTCATAATCAATTATTCCAATGAAATCATAAAAATTTAATGAAGCTCGTTTCAGTTTTGCAAGATTGAAATTGGAACTAACTCGCTGTTCTGAAAATCCTTTTGAATAGTAAAACTCAAACGCTCGGAAAAATTCTTCGGTAGTCAATACACTTTTCAATGAAAGAAAATCACATAGCTTATTTCCGCAATGGCTATTAAATATTGCTGTTGTAATTTGTGTCGTTGTGTCTGTGTTTATGGAACGGAATAAATGTGTGTAAGGGACTTGCCTTTGAGTGTTTGGGTTTATGATATTGCTACCTAAACAATATTGTTCTACATCAGTTGTAATGTTTCTTCCAAAGGAATCTCTTTTCGGTAATTTAGAATCATCAACTTGATTTGCCGTGTTGTCTGACGAAACCAAGTTGTATGCAAGTTCATTTCCAGAAAAATTCTCGTTTTCTACCTTTATATAGAAATCGGTATCTATTGCAGTTTTTTCAGGTAATAACCAGCGATTATTTATTGACTGCTTCTTTGAAAGGAAAATTTTCTCATGTGTTTCTTTGTATTGCAAATAAACTTTTTCATTACCGTCCGCATTCACAATTTCAACTTCTGGCAAATAATCATTTACATACGTTCTGAAATTCACTTTTAGTCCACCAATTAATTCAATCCGTTTTTCTGTATATAATGTAAGGAGTGAGATTTCAGAAAGTCCTTGTGTAGGATTGCGAAACCAAAACAATGAATAGTTTTCTGGCAAGCCTTCAAAATCTTCTTGTTTGAAATCTCCGTTGACAAATGTACTTCCCCATTCTTTGATTATTTCTTGCTTTTCGTTTTTGCATAGCAAATACATTCGTTCTGTTTTTGAGAGAATGCCCGTTTCAATCCAATAATCATTGCTCAACTGAAATGTCCCGGCACTTATGAATAACCTCACATCACGGTTAGAAAACTTCGCGATCCATTTGTTGAAATTGTCCTTAAGTTCAAGGTTTTCTTTGAATTCAATAGGTAACGTTTTTGACCATCCATTGATTTCATACAAATTCTCGTGTTCTACAAATTTTAAATCCTCGGGATAGTCATTTGAAGAATACATTCTGTACGAAAACTTAATCTCTTCGTCATTCGTATTTACTTTAAATTGAAGAAATAAAGGTGCAACAGTGTAATTTCTTCTCTGTCGTAGTGTTGTTCCTTCTTCTATTTCTTCGTGGGTTTCACCTGTCCATTTTTTATATTGTCGTTGTATAGTTTGAATTATAGAGTTTGATAACTCATCTTCCTTTTTCAAATGATCCAACGTACTTTTAGGAATTAAATCCGTTCGACTATTCTTTATCTTATATTTTAGAAATCCGTCTTCGTAAAAAGTATTGGGAACCAAGCCAAGAGATTCAAATAATTTAGGTAGGCGATTTAGAAACTTGGGAGGCAAAACACACTGTGAAAATACTTTTCCTACATAAACCCAGTTCGCATTTGTAAATGGAATAACATTGAACAACCCCAAATCACCATTGTTTTTTACATTTGCCCAATGTTCAAGATGTTCCCATAGTAAATTAATTTGATTACTACCAAAATCAACTGTTCCAATTTTTTGATTTATTTTGTTGATTTCTAAGAAATAATTCAGTCTACTGTAATAATTATTTGTTCTTTGACCCTGATCGTGATTAATCTCAATTAAAGGGAGTACGAGAAAAACCAAGTAAGTGATATAGGGAGGGTATTTTATTTCATATTTTACTTCATTGATTACAACGCTTTGTAAGTTTCTTTTCTCGTAAGCATTTCTTGCTTTTGCAATTACGTTTCCATTTCCACCAGAAAATCCAAACCTTACTTTATTTACGAAATCGTTCCAAATTTCTTCGTCAGATGACTGTTCGAAACAATGTCGAGCTAAACCAATAATATCGTTCTTGGTGAGGTATAAGTAGACATCCTTCCCTGCATTGCTGGGATTGAAAAAATATTCTGACACAATATCGTTCCATTCAAAGTACCTCATAGATTTCCTTTAAATTCATACTTCAAACTCCTGGTGTATATGGCGTCCGTTGTTAGAAAGCAACCATGATAAATATGTATTATCAGGAGTGAAAATAGGCCTAAAACGTGTTGATTTGATGAACCAACACATTATATACGCATAATTTTGCCTTTAAAGCTACGCAATAATGCGCAACAATAAAATTACATTTTGCAAAGTGCCAAAATATTTTTGAAGCCTATTGAGTTCTCAACAAACACAAGATCTTGGGACTTTAGCTTTCAAAAAATATACTCCTTGATTTTGTATTTAACACGCTTTTAACTATTCTTGAAAAGCCAATAGAAAATAAAAATGTCAACACCAACTGATCAACTTTATCAAAAATTCAGAAACAATTTAAATCATTCGCATCAAGAAGTAATTATAAAGTTTTTCCTATCCTTTTCGCGATTTGAATTTCTCCTAAAATTCAACGATTTCATCACCGCTGAAGGCCTCGTTAATTGGAATGATTTCACGAAGAATTGTAAAACAAGATACGTTACTTGGCAAAATAAAGGCTTAAAGCAAGAACTTGAGAATGCCATCCAATATATTCAATCCAATCCACCTAAAAAGCTTATTAAAAACGATGGTCAATATATTTGGCAAGATATAATAAGAACGAATACTGATCGTCTTGAGATTTTAACTTTAAACATCCGTACCATAAGAAATAATCTTTTTCACGGTAATAAATCTTTGAATGCAGACAATGGACGAGATAAAGAGTTATTAGAAAGCTCATTACTAATTCTTGATGATCTCATCTGCTTTTTAAATGGTGAGCTGGATTTTGTTGAAGAGTCAATTTAAAACCCGTATACAGCTTATTAGGTCATAAACCACAAAAACCCCTGACCCAATAAAGGATCAGGGGTTTCGGTGGGCTAGTTCGGATTAGCCCATATTTGTAAAGGATTGATTGAACGTTTCAAATGGCGCTTTTGGTTTATGTGTTCGGATACCTGAACGGATACCGGATAATTTTTCGAAACACTTCGGAAGGGCAGAACAGATCAAAGCCATGAGAAAGCAGATAAAGAATGAAACGATCAGGCAAAGAAAACTGGATTATAGAACTCAAAAAATCTTATCTTTATAAACGGAAACCCTCGCTAAGCTTTTGTCCAAGTTAGTTTGACGACATACAGTCATTCGATTTTAATTTTGAATGCAAACAAGTTTGTATTCGATTTTTCTCTAAATACCGTAATCAACGCAGATCAATAGTGACTGGAACAATTTTACACCAAAGAGTGTAAAAGAATTTACGCGCTTTGGGTCACATCAAACAATAGTTTCAAACAAGTTTGTAACTTCGACTCGATATCTTGGCAACCCTGCTTTGACCAGCACGGAATTTCTGCAGCTGTGATTTTAATGACCTGGGATTGATCAGCACTGGAAATATGAAAAACATCCGGTTCATTGATATGCTCAGCCTGATTTGGATATAAAAGCAAGACATGCTTACACCCCCTTCTAAATGCGTAAGAAGTCATTTGATAAAGATCACTTTGTGCTATCCCCTTTTTCTTATCCTCTTTGAAGTTGCCTCGTAACTTATATTTGGTATCTACAATGATTTTAATCGATTTATCCGCTTTTGAGACCAGAAAAATATCGTGCTGCAACCGGAATGCTTTCTCATCGGTTAGATACATGTCTGACTTTTGATAGTTTACTTCCCAGTCTTCGGAAAAATGCTTTTCGACAAAACCGGCGATGAAGTCTTCGAAGACGTATTCCATCGGTAACAGCAAAGACCAATGTTTTGAATCATCGAGGTGGTGATTATAGATATGCTGATTCAAAACCATGCGACATAGTCCGATGGTCGTTTGGTATTCCTGATAAAACGGACTGATAGGAATATGATCCAAATGGGACGCATTGCAGACATGATCTTCAACATCATCCAATATAAAAATGATGTCTTCCAGCTTTTGCCGGGTTTCGGAAAATCTAGTCTTGGAGCTTAGAAGTCGTGCGACATACTTGATGGTGCGATTAAGCCGGTTGTCATATTCCATGGGCTGATAATCGCACTCCAACACATGGAAGTTTCCTGTGACCAGGCTGTTTGAAATGTATCGGTCAAAATTGAGCGATCCTTTGGGCATCATCATGGGCTCTTCCGTATGTTGATAAAGCGAGATGGGATTTGTAGAAACAACCGTGTGCAGTTGATTGGCTATGAGATTCAAGATTAATTCCGGGAGGTCGATGTCTTGAAAGTTTCCCAAATGCACATGACTAAACGGGAACTTCCATTTGCGGCAGTAGTCAAACCAATAAAAAAGGTGCTGGAGCATCATGCGCTTATCCATATCGGCTTCGCGGAAAATCTTGGGATATATCTCAATGGACTCATGCTCGCTCTGAATGAAGCCAATGAAATTTCTTGCCCGGGCGGTATTGCCGTCGAAACTAAGTATGCGTTGTTGATGCGTTGGCGCGAGTTCCTCATCATGGACGTAATTCGCCTGCCAAATGGCATGCAGATACGCCTCCAGTTCATTTCTGGAGGTAATGTTAAAAGTTTGCCCAAACTCGAAACTAACTATCGGTTGCATCTTTAGCATGGAGCTTGATGGTCCACTTATACGTCAAACTGCTGTACTCCGCTTCAATATGCGCGGCTTTTAAAATGGCTTGCACTTCCTCTATTCGACCCGAAAAATACTCCATCAATAAAGGGATAACCTTTTTTAACAGTATCGTTTCCAACGGTTCATCCTTCATAAAATAGCCATGCCCGACAAGAAAATCTGCAGTCTTCTTTCTTGCGTAAATGGCATTATTGATTTCTTTCAACAGATCAGCATTTGCAGGCGATGTTTCTTTTAATTTCTCATAATCCGGATAATAACCCTCAAATTCAAAACGCCGGCGTAACGCGATGTCTACCAACGCAATGGATTTGTCGGCTGTATTCATCGTGCCAATGATATAGACATTGGGTGGGATACTGAAATCGGATTCGCCGCTAGGCAAGGTTAATGAGAGCGCATTTTCTGCATCAATGCGCTTGTCATCTTCGAGGAGTGTGATCAACTCCCCGAATACTTTGGAAATATTCGCACGGTTAATCTCGTCAATGATGATGACGAATTTTTTTAACGATGTGGCGGAAGTGATCGGTTCCTGCTGGTCCCGGATTAACTGAACCAACGGTTTATAATAGACACCAAGACCGGAATTGAATTCCCTCGTTCCTTCTACAATCGCTTTTAACGTATCCACACTTAATGTGTGTTGATCAGAACCATTTGGCTTTTTAAATCGTATGGTTCCATTGTCGACATCCGTAATCGTGAACGCATTGCCCCCTTTCATAGGCACCTCGACGGTTTGACCGTGTTCAAGCGGAGTAATCAAATCTTCAAAAATGCTATCGAATGATTGAACTTCCGTCTTGTTACTTTTGAATGCAACATAATTCGCTTTGGCCCGTTCGACCAATCGGTAAAAAATCCCTTTATGCGGCTTAAAGGTTAATTGCTCGGTATCTATATTGGGCTTGATACCCACCATAAAATCTTCGTAAGAATATCCTTGGTGAAAGGTAACAAACTCGATTTGTCCTTCTTTCCGCAATCGATCAAATTCAACTTTATTTTCGTCGTGGCTTGCTGACTGGCCAGAGGCTATATACACCGCTTTGTCGATGCTATTGTAGGTCTTTCCGGTCCCCGGAGGGCCGAAGAGGATTTGGTTTAAAGGATTTTTGTTATCCATAATGCTCCCCTCCTGTTTTTTTGTTTCTGAAATATTTAATAATTCCCGGAGTTGTTTTAATGAGTCTTTGCCGGTTAGCTCGACAAAGGTGGTCTGCAAACCCTCGGAAATCTGACAATCTTCCACATTTTTTGCAAGCCAATAGACAGGCTTGACATGAGGAAAAACTAGTGACTCATCATATTGGTATCGGTCATCAATTAGTCGGGCCACTCCTTTAACGTTTTGTCCCTCCATAGCGACGACATAGTCATTACGATTCAAATTCGCCACGAAATTCAGAATCTCTCCTGCTTTGCGCGACGCTGTTCGCTTATCTTGATTATACTGATGTATTAGCGCTTTTTGGATAGATGATTTATTGAGTACAGGTAAGGAGGCGCGCAGGTCGCCTAACGCTGCCCAGCCGATTGACACAACGTTATTCGTATACATTTCGTCCAGCAGACTCTGCTTCGTACTTCCTGAAGTTGTGCCGATACGCCAGAATCTGTGATGCTGTTTTTTAAAATCAATGGACAGCCATGCCTCATAGGATAACTGATAAAAAGGAAAATCAAAGGTCTTTTTAGCAGCCGCGTTAATTGCCTTTATTTCTTCGAGGCTTTTGAATTTAGTAGAAATGCCCTTCTCACTTAGTAGCGGTAGCACGACCTTGTTTAGCGGAAGGTACTCTTCTGGCTTTAACCAGAATAGCGCTTCCGTAATTTTTGTCCATCCAACACTATGAATGGCAACAATGTCTTGTAGGAGTTCTTCGGTAAGACCGTCTTTTAGAACCGCATAATAAAATGCCCACAACTTGCTTATTTCTTGATTATGGCGGTCGCGTTTATATGGAAATAGCCACACTTTCTGCGCGTTGGAGGTGGGTATACCACAAGCATCATATATTTCAATATCCAAACTCCATAGCTTGGAAAGGTTGTTCATAAGTTGAATACGCTTGTCATCCCCATATTTATTGAGGTAGGAAAGGAATGTCAGCGGATCAATTTCGTCTAATTTGGTATCACCGTTTTCATCTTTATCATTAAGTTGCTCTACACCGATTTGCAGCAACACCTCGATTAATCCAGCTTGATTGCTTTCATACTCACTTAGTTTTTTTACTACCTTTTGGTAGAATGGCACCCAACTATATACGTATTTTGTATGTTTAATTTTTCCAAGTTCGCTTTTTTCCATTGATCGATATTTAGGTTTGGGTGAAGATCTGTTTTCCGCTCTGGTTCCTACCCTATCAGTTTATAAAAGACCTTACAAGGTTACAACATCGTTGTCATTTTTGCAACCTTATCAGTTCAATTTGAATCTAAAGGGGATGAATCCCTGCTGCTCCCGTGGTGCCTCATTCATCTCATTAAACCGAGCTGACCTGACAGCTCGTTCGCACTTATCCCAAAGTGCCTTATCTGTGAGTGTTGTTCCCTCTAAACTCACCTGCGCGAAAGTAATCCGGCCGTCTCTCGCCACGCGTACCTCCACCATCACGACGCCGGCCTGCTGGCCGTTATCTTCAATATTGGGTGGTACGGCCCATCCCCTATGTTGAATTGAGAGACGGCCCTCTTCATAGGTCGATACACCCTCGCCGTAATCCCAAAATGAAGAAAGCCATCTATCAAATTTTTCTTTGGAGCTTGTCAATATAGCGCCTCGCCCTCCATCATTTGAAAATACAAGGAGATCGATGTTTTCTTTCTGCGTAAGTATAACGACTATGTGGGAGCCTTGCCCGTTATTGCCTTTGAACGCAAACGCCGCTGGTTCATCAAAGGCCATTGTTGAATCCCACTTAATGGAATTGGCGGTTTTAACATCTTTTTTAAGAAAATCGTTAAAACCATCTTTAGAAAATCCCGTCAGATCATAATAGAAATCGTAAAAATGGTAATAATCCATTACCCTGTCGAAGACGTTGCTTAAAGGGATAATATCCACATTGCTGCCCAATTGCCTTCTAATTTCATGAGTCGACCAGAGAAACTGCTGACCAACGGCATAGCAAGGAAGCATAAATAAAATAAAGAGAAATTTTTTCATGATGGTTTTTGTTGTATTAGCGATAACCGGTGACGCTCGCTCGTAAAGTTAGTGAAAAGTTTTGTCTAAGCACAGTCCACTGGAAAGCAAATAGGGAAACGACCGCCCGGAGTGCATTTTGGCAAATAAATCTTATACTTGCATTGATTGGGGTAGTACGATATTCTTGAAAGTAGCTGCCGATTTAAAGTGGACAACTCACTATAAAATGACCGAAAATAACCTAAAATCATTTTGGAATAAATACGTCAAATTCAATTGGAGGTTTGGGCTTTTACTGTTGGTAATCATTTGCGTTCCGCGTTTTGTTTTAGTGCTGCAGGCAAATCAAACAGGGAGTTATGGTGCCATCGGCGCTATCATGTTGTTGTCGGCGCTTATTCCGTTCATCTTTTTAAGCAAATACGGCCGAAAGAAAACCGGGATTAATGGAACAAAAAGAATAGGTGCGCTGGCCTTTTCGATAGTATTAGGTGTCTTTTGCAGTCTGGCACTTTACTTCGTTGGAGAAATGCTATATGGCAATTCATACCAGAATTGGTATGTTTATATTGGCAAATCATATCACATTCCCGATGTAATATCCTCCCACGACAAACGGATACTGTTTTTCATAACTGCCGTAATTGGGATGCTGTTTAGCCCCATTGGCGAAGAACTCTTCTTTAGGGGTATTGTGCATGGTAGCTTTGCCAATTCAATAGGTGAGGCTAAAGCATCTGTTGTGGATAGTTTGGCTTTTGCAGTAACGCATATGGCACATTTTGGTGTGGTGTTTATCGATGCCGGATGGAGCTTCTACCCTATCCCGACCATACTATGGGTAGGGAGTATGTTTGGTATGAGCATTTTATTTTTCAAAATGAAAAAACTTACAGGCTCGATACTGGGTGCTATAGGTTGCCACGCCGGGTTTAACTTAGGGATGATTTATAGTATATTTTACCTACTATGATGGACACCCTCCTGTCGAATCTCGCGGAACACGGCCTCGGTTATAGGAACTAAAGAGTTGGACACTTTAAAGAAGCTGATTGGCCAGAGAGATTGCTAAAAATATTTGCTTTTTGTAAGGTAAAATGTACCTTTGCCATGTAACCGATACGAAACGATATGTTGAATTTTTGAGCATGGGGCAACAGAGTGACATCCTGATTTACCAGAGCGATGACGGGGTAACCCGTATTGAGACACGGCTAGAGAATGAGACGGTGTGGCTTACCCAAGGGCAGATGGCAGAGCTGTTTCAGAAAGATCGGAGCGTGATTACCAAGCACATTGCCAATATTTTCGAAGAAGAGGAATTGGAAGAAAATAGCAATGTGCAAATTTTGCACATTAGTACTTCCGATAGACCCGTAAAGTTTTACAACCTCGACGTCATCATTTCGGTTGGCTATCGGGTGAAAAGCCTGCCCATGGCGATACCGCGGCAGAGGTAATCTACAAACGTATCGACGCCGACCTCCCCCACTTAGGCTTGACGAATTTTAAAGGTGAGACACCCAGCCGGCAGGAAACGCAGGTGGCAAAAAATTACTTGAACGAGGAAGCCCACAGGAACATCATTGAGTAAATCCTGGAATCTTATTCATCGATTTTCAGAAGATATCGACTTGGCCATTGACCGAAAATTTTTAGGATTTGGTGGTGTATTGTCAAAGCATAAACGTACTCAGTTAAGAAGTTGCTAACAAATATACCTCTGAACATTTTTACGCAGAAATACATGAAATTTGCAGCATACGGATTTAAGAATCTGGAGTTTAACCTTGTAGAAGCTAAAGACAGTGATCAGATGGTGCTGGATAAAAACCACAGGAAATAACGGGAGATCACCATCTATCAAGCGTGCTCACAGTGCTTCAATCTTCCGCCAAAGATGGAACTGACTTTCGTTTCAACACGACAATGCCCGTACCCAAATTTAATTGCCGATAAAAGTGTTCATGAGTATAGTAGACCTCCAACGCTAATTTGGAATTACTAAACCATTCATTCAGCGTACTCCAATTATATCTGGTTAATCTTAGTAACTGACTCCCGGTTTCCTTGTCAAATATATCAAATGACTGGTCGCCCATTCCACGATAGGGCTCACGACGAATAAATACTCGATTTTCAAATTCTGTAAATACCTCTTCGCGTTTCTCTTTAGTATGCTGAATAATATTATTCACCAAAAAGTGCCTGAATGTGGTATCCTGATAAACAAATGAGGAAGAAATATCCCGGTCAAAGTCCCATTCTCCTTTTAATATACCTACTTCGATTAGCAAATAGTCTCCATCAATTAACTTCTCAGATATTTGATTAAGAAATTTGGTTTCATACTGGTCTAGGTTTCCCAAAGTATTTCCAAGTAGACTAAAAACTTTTGGTCCTTTCAAACCCGAGGTTTTTTGAAAAATAAAATCGACATCATCTTCAAAATCGGCCTGGAACGCCAAAGGAATCGATACGATTTTACTCAACAGTGATATTGAACGATCAATAAACAACCTATTTATATCTACTGGCACATAGTTTTCTATCGACCGAGATTGTTCTACAATATATTTGTCTTTAATGCCATCACCGGGGCCAAGAGAAATGAAAGTTGTAGGATTTATATACGCTACAGCTTTTGACAACTCTTTTAAATCATTTTCAAAATTCTCGTTCCCTAACGTATCAGCCAGGTACTCCGACTCGGATGCAATCCAAAAATCAGCGCCTTCCTTGTTAGAAAAAAGTGCCCTATTTTTCCAGTCGGCAGGAATGCCGGAATCTTCAATATTTTCAATTGAATTGGAAGCTCGTATTAAAACCATATGACGCTACAAAACTTTTTTGTACACATTATACAATCCGTCTGAGGTTTCCTCGTAAAGCGGCTCAAATCCATAGTTCAATACCAACCTTAATCCAATCTTAGTAACTGGCCTCGTATACAAAACGTGGATTCCTTTATCAATATAACGTTGAACATCCTGCTTCAAAAAGGCTAATGTTGATCCTTTTTCCCTAAACCCTTTTGCAACTATTCCACCTATATAAATTGAGTGAGGAGTAAGATTAGGATCCACGACATGTTCCGGTAAAATCGACGCACCCTTAATTTCGCCCTTATTTAAAAGTTCTACGGCCTTTTCGTTAATGGGGATAATATCATAAAACCCTATCATTACGGATTTCTTGTTGAACCCGTTTACCACGATTTTGTCAACTCTCTTAAAGATATTTTTATTTCTTAAATAAAAATTCCGTAGGGTTCTTACGTCCGCTACTTCTTCTCCAAAATTGTCTCTACAATATTGCCTTATCGCTGGAAGTTCATCCAGTTCTAGGTGTCTAACATCAAATTCTATTAAAGACCGACTGCGTATAGCGTAAAAGTGCAACCCAATAAAATAAAGACCGGCAAGAATCAATAATATTACAATGATAAAAACACTGGTGTAGACGATATCAGGCAGTTCGATAAATTTATCTACAAACACCTTAATTCCGAGAATCCCCATAAAAGCTCCGCCTATTGTCAAAAACAATAAGCCGGTATCTAATGCTGCTTTATTTCTCATACTGCAATAATCGTTACCCCTAACACGTGAAAGCTAATCTTTTTGACTATCAAAGCATTATACACATTACTACATGCTTCACGATAAAACTTAAGTCGTAAACCATAATCCATCTTGCCCCAGATACTCGTCCGAATTAGTTATAGATTAATTAGACAATGATAACTTTTTTCTACTATTTATCCAAAAGCGAAATCTCGACCCGTCGACTGGAATAGAAACACTGGCGAAGTCTTAGCAATAGCGGTCACCGGCGAATCCATATTCGGTTCTGACTACCACAACAGAGTGACATTCTGATTTACCAGAGCGATGATGCTGAATATTTTTAAGGAAGGTGAACTAGAGGAAGAGGAGGCGAAAAGAAAAATCGGAATTTCCGATTTTTCTACCAAACCCACGAACTATTACAACCTCGACGTGATCATTTCGGTTGGCTATCGGGTGAAAAGCCAGCAAGGCGCGAAGTTCAGGCAATGGGCAACGGCGCGGCTGCGCGAATACATCGTGAAAGGCTTT
>Ga0182739_1000937_pt1 | contig 32826 bp, 28 predicted proteins | sample eDN5th30CBELigBY_FD_128873 | JGI IMG/M metagenome (GOLD analysis project Ga0182739, IMG submission 128873) | Enriched backyard soil microbial communities from Emeryville, California, USA - eDNA 5th pass 30_C BE-Lig BY (version 2) (version 2) | ecosystem: Environmental > Terrestrial > Soil >... | reverse complement strand
TCCTGCTCCTGCTGCAGGCGGTCGCGCGCTTGCAGCACGGACTTTTCGGAATCTTCGTTCAGGCGAAGTTCGTTCTGGCGGCCTTTCGGATCGGTATTCCAGATGTAGACGTACATGCGCCGGAAGTGCGTGGCGCCCTGCCGGGCGGCGTCGACGACGACGCGCAGCGGCATGACGGTTTCCGTGTACATGGCGCGCTGCTTCTGGCTGATGCTCCAAAGCTGCTGCATGGCGATGGCGCCCACCACGACCAGCGTGGCGGTGAAGAAGAGCACCAGCGCGGTCAGGCTGCCCCGGAGAGAGAGATTTCTGAGTTTGGACATGATGGTCACGCGACGAGGCCGCGGAATGCGTCCTCCACGCGTGAACTACAGCACATCATGTTGCAGTGCAATACGGCGAACTGCGGGATAAAAAGCCTGGTCGGCGCGCCCGGCCGGTCCGGCGTTCCACTATTCGGGATTCGCCGGGAGGCAGGGGCGAATCCCGGGCCTCAACGCCCAACGAACACCGGCTTGCGCTTTTCAGCGAAGGCGGTCGCGGCGTTGCGATAGTCCTCGCTCTGATTGGCCTGGTCGGACAGCGCCTGGATGCGCGCCGCGTCTTCGACCAGCGTGCCCGCCGAGATCGCGTTGAGCTGGAGCTTGCTGCCGGCAATCGAAAGCGGCGCGTTGTCCATCATGTCCGCCCCGAAGGCTAGCGCGCCGGCCACCGGATCGTCGTGGAGGGCATCGATGAAGCCTGCCTGGTGCGCCGCGGCGGCGTCCACGAACTCCCCGGTGTAGAGCCAGCGGCGGGTCTGGCTCACGCCGATGAGCTGGGACAGGCGCTGGAGCTGGACGGTGGGGTAGACCAGGCCCAGGCGCGCCACCGGCACGCTGACCCGCGCGCTGCCGTCGCCCACGCGGAAGTCGCAGCACAGCGCCAGGCTTGCGCCGCCGCCCACGCACACGCCGCGCATCGCCGCGATCACCGGCACCGGCGCGGCCTGCACGGCCGCAAAGCACTCCTGGATCACCGCGCGATAGGCGTCGGCGCGCGCCGGGTCGGACAGCGCCTCGCGAAACGCGAGGATGTCGTCGCCCGCGCAGAAGTGGCCCTGGGCGCCGGTCAGCACCGCCAGCCGCAACCCGCGGTCTTGCGCAAAGCCGCGGAAGATGTCGCGCAGGTCGCGCCAGGCCGCCAGGTCGCAGGCATTGCGCCGGTGCGGCCGATCGATCGTGACGACGGCCACGCGGCCGGCGTCACGGCTTTCCAGACGAATTTCAGATGCCAATGCAGTCTCCTGTGCCGGGCTCGCGGCGTATCAATTCAGCGTGATGTGCGTGGCATCGACCACGCTGTTCCATTTCTCGACCTCGGCCCGCAGCGCCGCGTCGGCCCGGGCGGTGTCGGTGTAGACCGGCACCACCCCTTGCAGCCGCAGTTTCTCGGCCAGCGCCGGCCCTTCGTTCAGCCGCTTGAGCGCGCCATTGAGCGCCTGCACGACGGGCTCGGGCGTGTTGCGCGACACGAGAATGGCGTAGACCGACGACGCGGTGAAGTCCGGCAGCCCTTGTTCGATCAGGGTCGGCGTGTCGGGCAGCGAGGCCAGCCGGTTGCGCGAGGCCACGCCCACCGGCACGATGCGGCCGCCGGGCAGATTGGCCAGCGCCGTGGGGGCCGTGGCGAACATCATCTGCACCTGGCCGGCCAGCAGGTCGACCATGGCGGGCGCGGCGCCGCGATACGGGACGTGCAGCAGCTCGAGTTTTTCGCGCAGGCGGAACATCTCGGCGACGGCATGCTCCAACGTGCCCGGCCCCGAGGAACCGTAGGCGAACTCGCCCGGCGCCGACCGCACCTTGCTGACCAGTTCGGGCAGGGTCTTCACGCCCATGCCCTGGTTTGCCACCAGCACGACGGGAAGCTCGCCCACCACGCCCACCGAGCGGAAATCCTTGAGCAGATCGAAGCCCACGACGTCCTTGCCCATCAGCCGGCTGTTCAGCACATACGACGTGGTGGGCGCCATCAGCAGCGTGTAGCCGTCGGCCTTGGCGCGCCGCACCTGCTGCGCGCCGATGTTGCCGCTGGCGCCCGCCTTGTTCTCGACCACGACGGTCTGGCCGAGCTGCTCGCCCATCGCCGTGGCGAGGATGCGGCCGACGACGTCGACCGCGCCGCCGGGCGCGAACGGCACGATCAGCGTGATCGGGCGTTCGGGATACTCGGCTTGCGCCGGCGATGCCGTCAGGCCCAGGCCCATGCCCAGGCCCAAACTGATTGCGCCCGCCGCGAACCTGGCGGCCCAGCGCGGCTTCCGATTGAAAATGGTGTTCATAGACTTCCCCTTGATGCGGCGCGTTGTCGTCCGCGGATTCTGATGTGTCCGTTGAACTGCAGTGGTTGTACGTTACTTGCCGACCCGGTAGCCCGAGGTCTGCAGATCCCACACGCCGGCGGTCTGGCGCGACAGTTCCTTTTTCTGGATCCGCTGCGTCGGCGTCTTTGGAAATTCGTCGATGAACGCCACGAAGCGCGGGATCTGGTAGTACGGCAGGCGCGGTTCGCTCCAGCGGATGAGGTCGAGCGGCGTCAGCGCGCGGCCCTCGCGCAAGCGCACGAACAGCTTGAGCTCGTCCTCGCCCAGGTCGCTGGGCACGCCCACCAGGGCGGTCTCTTCGATGTCGGGATGCTCGGCAATCACGCGCTCGACCTCCCAGGCCGAGATATTGATGCCGCGCCGGCGCAGCATGTCCTTCTTGCGGCCGGCGTAGTAGAGAAAGCCCTGTTCATCCTGGCGTGCGAGGTCGCCGGTGCAGAACCACTCGCCGCGCCGGGCGTCGCGCTCGGCGTCGGGATTGCGGAAGTAGCCTAGGAACCCCAGGCCGGGGACGCGTGCGCGCACGGTGATTTCGCCGCTTTCGCCGACGGGCACGGGTTCGCCGTCGTCGCCGGTGAGCCGCACGTCGTAGTAATCGAGCGGCTTGCCCACGGAGCCCGCGGGGCCGGCGGGGTTGACGGTGACGAAGGTGATCAGTTCCGACAGGCCATAACCCTCGCGCATCTCCACGCCAAAGCGTTGCGAGAACGCCTGCCACAGCTCCGGCGGGCAGCCGCCGCCCCAGGCGATGCGCACGCCATGGTCGCGGTCGTCCGGACGCGGGGGCTGCTTGAGCAGCATCGGAATCACGGTGCCCAGATAGTGGATATGCGTCACGCCGTAGCGGCGGGCGTCGTCCCAGAAGCGCGATGCGCTGAAACGTTCGACCATCGCGAGGCGGGTTCCGCCCAGCAGCGCCGAGATGATCACCGCGACGCCGGCGCCATGGTGCAGGGATTCCCACAACAGGAACACGTTGCCGGGCGCGGCGCCGGTCAGCCGCAGGATCGCCAGCGGGCCAGCGCGCAGGGTGCGGTCGGATTTCAACACGCCCTTGGGCGCGCCCGTCGTGCCCGAGCTGGGCGTGAGCGCAAGGATGTCGTCAGGCCCGGGCGAGACCGGTAACGGGTCGGCCGGCGTGTCGAGATAGCGCTCGAATGCGCGGCCCGCATCGCCGTCAGGGCCTTGTCCGCCGCGCCACAGCACCAGGTCCAGCCGGTGCAGCTCGGGCGCCAGCGCGTCGGCGTGTTCCGCGTCGGCGATGAGGGCGCGCGGCGCCAGGTGCTCGAACAGATGCGTGAGCGACGCGCCCTTCAGGTGCACGTTCACCGGCACCCGCACCAGGCCCAGCGCGGCCAGCGCGAAGATGGCGACGATATGGTCGGGGTGGCTGGGCAGCATCAGCGCCACGCGGTCGCCGGGGCGCAGGCCCTCGCGCCACAGCAGGTTGGCCAGGCGCAGCACGCGCTGGTGCAGCATGGCCAGCGTGATGGGCTCGTCATTGAAGAGGCAATACACCTCGTCCGGCGCCTCGGCGGCGCGGCGCGCGATGAGCTGCGCGAGCGTTTCGTCGGAGACCGGCGGGATATCGATATGGGTGTCTGAGGTCATGATGCCGAAAGCGGTCGAAGAATCCAAAGGCGCGGCCACGTCAGCGGGCGGCGGGACGGCGCTGTTCGCGCTCGGCAAAGAAGGCCTGCATCATGCGGGCGGGTTCTCCGCTCTCGTACGATTCGTGGTGCAGCCGCGCGGCGGCCTGCATGGCGTCGCGAAAGCCGGCCTCGGTCATTTCCTGGAAGCGCTGCTTGTCCAGGCGCAACGCCACGGGCGGCTTGGCCGCCAGTTGGGCGGCGATCTCCAGCGCGCGCGCACGCACCTCGTCGGCCGCGACCAGGTGGTGAATCAGGCCCAGTTGGTGGCATTCGCGCGCATCCATCATGCGGCCGGTCAGCGTGAGCTCGATGGTGCGCGACAGGCCCAGCATCTCGCGCATGATCCACGGACCGGTGACGCTGGCGATGCCGGCGTTGATCTCGGGCTGCCCCATTTTCACGCCGTCGTGCGCCACCCGGATGTCGCCGAGCAGCGCCACCTGGAAGGCCGAACCCGCGGCCGTGCCATTGAGCGCCATGACCAGCGGCTTCGGGAAGCTGCGCAGCAGGTGGTAATAGGTCTCCCATTCGCCGATCCACGTTTCGGCGCGGGCGCCGTCGAAATCGCGCGCCTCGTTCAGGTCCTGGCCTGCGCAGAAGGCGCGGTCGCCGGCGCCGGTCATCACCAGCGCGCCCACGTCCGGATCCGTCGCGGCCTCGCGCAGCACCTGCATGATCTCGGCGCGCATTGCCGTATGCCAGGCATTGAGGCAATCGGGCCGATTCAACGTCAGCACGGTCACGTTGCCAACGCGTTCCAACTTGATGAAGTCCATGGTGTTCGTCCTTTACGAAAGCATCTGCCGCCGCCGGCAGGTGTAATTGCATAGTAATTTATAAAATTACTATTTAATTTTTATGGATCATACGCCGGATTTTTGGACGAACAAGCGAGGGCTTTCCCGTAGGGAATGCGCAAGCCATGGCAATTAAATTGCCATGCAATTTTCTTAAAAGAGGGGGGATTACGCCGCGATGAGGTCGCGCGCGGTCTGGATGACGAGGGGAAGCAGGCGGGTGCGCACGGCGTGCGCGTCGTGGCGCGCGGCCAGCGTGGAAAGATTGATGGCGGCGATGGTCTGGCCGCGGCCGTCGACGACCGGCACGGAAATCGACACGCTGCCTTGGCCCAGGTTCTTCTCGGTCATCGAGTGGCCCTGCGCCCGGGCCTTGGTGAAGAAGCTCAGGATCTCGTCGTCGTCGCGATCGCCGAACCGGGCGCGCACGCTGGCAGGCATGGCGGCGATCCGCGCGCGCAGCGTGGCGTCGGGTAGATGGGCCAGCAGCACCTGCCCCGACGAGGCCGGCATGGCCGCGAAGCGGCTGCCCACCGGCAGGTTCACCGACACCGGGTGCACGCTGGGGATGTTGCCCAGGACGATGATGTCGTCGCCGTCGAGCTCCACCCACGAGATCGACTCGCCGGTTTCGCGCGCCAGTTCGACCAGGTTCGGCCAGGCATGTTGCAGGGGCGCATTTCCGCCCAGCGTGGTGCCGGCCAGGCCGACCAGCTTGGCCGACAGGCGATACGTCTTGGCGCCCGCCAGCCGCTGCAGGTAGCCCAGCCGGTGCAAGGTGTAGACGAAGCGCTGGGTCGCGCTGCGGCCCAGTCCGGTGCGGTCGTTGAGTTCCAGAATCGACAGCGCCTGGTTGTCGCGATCAAAGCTCTCAAGCACGCGCATCGCCTTTTCCACCGACCCCACGAACAGGCGTTCGTCCACCCCGTCCTCGCGGGCGATGGGGGAGGCGGGTGCGGCAGCGGAGGTACTCGGGGCGGTGGACACGGTTGGACAGGAAGCGCTCTGGGGCCAGTGAGCGCACAGTGTACCGTCCTGCCCGGGCGCGGCGGCGCGCCCGGGCCGCCCGCGTCGGGGTCAACGCGGCGGACCGCCCCGGTAGATCTGCTGCTGCAGCATCTGTTCCATCATCATTTGCTGCATGCCCATGTACTGATCCCGCATGTACTGGCGTTCCCTGACCTGTTCGGGATTCAGATTCGAATAATTTCCCCGCATGGCGTTCCACCCCATCATGGGTCCGCCGCGATGTTGACGCCCGCCGCCGCCCGCCATGGCGCAGCAACCCATTGCGCCGCTGCCCCACATCTGGTTCATCATGCCCATGTTCTTCTGCATCAACTCCTGGTGTTCGCGCAGGAGCTTCTGGCGTTCGGCGGGGTCGGTGGATTTCTGGATCTGGCCCATCGTGGCCTGCATCTTTTCCAGGTTCTCCCGGATCTGCGCCGCCTGCTTGTCAAACTGCTCGACACTCTCTTGCGGCTGCGCCGCCGCGGGCGAGGCAGCCGATGGCTCGGTGGGCGGGGCGGCTGGCGCCAAAACGGGAACCATCGCGGCGGCGAGTGCAAGTCCGGCCAATCTGCGCATCTTCATGGTCATTCTCCCCATGGTTGATATTCCTGGACTCCTCCGCGCACTGAGCGGACGAGTAGGGCAAGCGTAGATCTGCCAGGATGGCCGACATTGACGATCGTCAACGAATCGTCGGCGCCGGCCTGAAACGGGCTATCGCGTCATGGCGCGGCGTCATGCCGGTCGGCGGGCGCGGTGTCGTTCGCTGCCGCCGGCGGGCTGATTGACGCCAGCAGGCTCTCGCGGCAAGCCGCCAGGATTTCGTCGGCCAGGGGGGAATCGTCCGGGCAGGCGCGCGACAGGACGATGGCGCCGACCAGGTGCGCCATCCGGTCAAGGATCCGGGCGCGCGCCTGGCGCGCCTGCGCCGGGTCCGACGCCGCGCTTTCCGGGACCAGCGCGGTCAACAGCCCCTCGATGCCGGCCGCGAACGTGTCGCGGACGGCGGGCGGCTGGCGCGCCGCATCGGCGCCCAACGCCGCCATCGTGCACCCGGTGGCGCGGCCGTCGCGGTGCTCGCGGGACAGGTACGACTCCACAAATGCCGCCAGGTCCGCGTCTTTGCTCAGCGCCACCGTCTGCGCGATGCCGCAGGCGGCCGCTTCGGCCATCAGGTCGGATTTGGAGCGGAATTGCTTATAGAAGCCGCCGTGGGTGAAACCGGCGGCGGCCATCAGATCGGCGACGCCGACGCCGTCGTAGCCGCGTTCCCGAAACAGCCTGGATGCCGTTTCGACGACGTGCTGGCGGTTCGCCTGTGCCTGTGCCCGGGTGATCTTCATGGTGTGACCACGCTGAATGCCTGTCGAAGAAGGCTTGCATCATACATTGATGATGGTCATCATCAAAACCGTTGACAGTTTAGATGATGGTCGTCATCATTGAGCCCGATTTCATTCCTGAAGGGTTGCACATGAGCCACCACACGCTGTTCGAGTCCTATGTCCTGGGCGGGCTGACGCTTGCGAATCGCATCGTCATGGCGCCGCTGACCCGCAATCGCGCCGGCGCCGGGCTCGTGCCCGGCGAGCTGGCCGCGACCTACTATGCGCAGCGGGCATCGGCCGGCCTCATCATCACGGAGGCGACGCAGGTGTCGGCCCAGGCGCAGGGCTACCAGGACACCCCGGGCCTATACACCCCGGAGCAGATCGCCGGCTGGCGCAAGGTCACCGACGCGGTGCATGCCAAGGGGGGACGCATCTTCGTCCAGCTCTGGCACGTCGGCCGCGTCTCGCATGTCGATCTGCAGCCGGGCGGCGCCGCGCCGGTCGCGCCGTCCGCGATTCGCGCGGAGACGAAAACCTTCGTCAACAATGCGTTTGCCGAGGTGTCGCAGCCGCGCGCCCTCGAACTCGATGAACTGCCGGGCATCGTCAACGATTTCCGTCAGGCCGCGGCCAACGCCATGGCGGCGGGCTTTGATGGCGTCGAGGTCCACGGCGCGAACGGCTATCTGCTGGAGCAGTTCATCAAGGATGGGGCCAACCGGCGCACCGACGCCTACGGCGGCACCATCGAGAACCGCGCGCGCCTGCTGCTGGAGGTCGTCGCCGCGGTGGCGCAGGAAATTGGCGCCGATCGCACCGGCGTGCGGATTTCGCCCGTGTCGCCGGCCAACGGCATCTCCTGCTCCGATCCCCAGGCGCAATACGACTACATCGTCGCGCAGCTCAGCGGGCTGGGCATTGTTTACCTGCACGTGGTCGAGGGCGCGACGGGCGGCCCGCGCGATGTCGCGCCGTTCGACTATGACGCGCTGCGGCAGCGGTTCGGACAAGCCTATCTGGCCAACAACGGCTATGACCTGGAACTGGCAACCCAATCGCTGAACGCGGGCCGTGCGGATCTTTTCGCGTTCGGCCGCCCGTTCATCAGCAATCCCGATCTGGTCGAACGCCTGAAGGCGGGGGCGCCGCTGGCCCGACCGGACGTGGCCACGCTCTATGGGGGCGGCGCCGCGGGATACACCGACTACCCGACCCTGGCCGCCTGAAGCGGCGCCGGCCGCTTTTCGCACCCGGACCCTTCTGCAAAGGAATACACACATGAATTCGCTTCCCGCCGTTCTCATCACCGGCGCCTCTTCCGGCATCGGCGCCACTTATGCCGAGCGCTTCGCCCGCCGCGGCCACAATCTCGTCCTGGTTGCGCGCGACCTGGCGCGCATGCAGGCCCTGGCCGCGCGGCTGCAGCAAGATGCAGGCGTAAAGGTCGACGTCTTGCAGGCGGACCTGATCCAGGCGGCAGACCTGGCCCGTGTCGAAGCCAGGCTGCGCGATGACGATCAGATAGGCATCCTGATCAACAACGCCGGCATGGCGCAGTCGGGCAGCTTCGTGCACCAGAGCGCCGACGCCATCGACCAGCTGATCGCCCTGAACGCGACGGCGCCCACCCGGCTGGCGGCGGCCGTCGCGCCGCGCTTTGTCCGATCGGGGGGCGGCGCCATCGTCAATATCGGCTCGGTGGTGGGCTTTGCGCCCGAGTTCGGCATGTCGATCTACGGTGCCTCCAAGGCCTTTGTGCTGTTCCTGTCGCAGGGATTGAACCTCGAACTGGCGCCCAGCGGCGTCTATGTGCAGGCGGTGCTGCCTGCCGCGACGCGCACGGAGATCTGGGAACGCGCCGGTATCGACATCGATACGCTCGCCGAGTCGATGGAGGTGGGGGAATTGGTCGATGCCGCGCTGGCGGGCTTTGATCGCCGCGAACTCGTCACCATCCCGCCGCTGCATGTGGCCGGGCGCTGGGACTCGCTGGAAAGCGCGCGTCTGGGCCTGATGTCCGACATCCGGCAGGCGCACGCCGCCGAACGCTATCGGCCGCGCGCCTGAACCGGGCGGCGTCCGCCCACCTGCTCGCTGTTTTCGGGAATCCGCACACAAGATGAAAGCGCTTACCTTCCAACGCTATGGCAAGGCCCCCGGGATCGGCTTCGCTGAGGTGGCTCGCCCCTTCCTGAAGCCGGACGAACTGCTGGTGGAGGTTCACGCGGCGGGCGTGAACCCCATCGACAACATGATTCCGGCGGGGACGTTCCGGCCCGTGTTGAAGTTCGACCTGCCCGCCACGCTGGGCAGCGACGTCGCGGGGGTCGTGATCGAGGTTGGCAGCGCCGTGACGCGCTTCAAGCCCGGCGATGCGGTCTTTGCCAGTGTTTTCGACCTGGGCAAAGGCACATTCGCGGAGCTGGCGGCGGTGCCCGAGCACGCCGCCGCGCACAAGCCCGACAATCTGGATTTCGTGCAGGCCGCGGCCGTTCCGATGGTGGCGCTGACGTCGTGGCAGGCGCTGAAGGAACGCGCCGGGCTCCAGGCTGGCCAGAAGGTGTTCGTTCCCGCCGGGTCCGGCGGGATTGGTTCCTTCGCGATCCAGTTGGCCAGGCATTTCGGCGCCACGGTGGGCACGACCACCAGCACCGCCAACGTCCCGTGGGTGGCCGACCTGGGCGCGGACGAGGTCGTCGACTACACGACGCAGGCATTTGAACAGGTGCTGCACGGCTATGACGTCGTCCTGGGCACGCTCCGGGGGGATGCGATCGAGCGGTCGATGGACATTCTCAAGCCCGCAGGCAAGGTGGTGTCGCTGATCGGCCCCCTGGACCCCGCCTTCGCGCGCGCCCGCCGGCTGAATCCCGTTCTGAGGTGGGTCCTTGGGCTCATGAGCCGCAGGATCCGGCGGCTGGCCAGTCAGCGGGACGTGTCGTATTCCTTTCTCTTCGTGCGCCCCGACGGCGCGCAGCTCGCTGAAATCGGCGCGCTGCTTTCGACCGGGCGCATCCGGCCCGTGATAGACCGGGTGTTCCCGTTTGACGAAGCGAAGGAAGCGCTTGGCTATCTGGCGCAGGGACGCGCCAAGGGCAAGGTGGTCCTGCGGATCCGCTGACCGGCGCCAGGCGCTGCGCGCCGCTGCCGGGCCGCAGCGCTAAATGAAACCTGAAAAGTATTGAAAAACCGCGCCATGCCCCAAGGGCTGCGCGGTTTATTTATGCCTTTCAGGTATCAATTTGGATTTTCAAAGTATTGGACGGCAAAAGTCGGGCGGTCTTATAACTGGCTTCTGACTCTCTGACTTCCATTGCCCGCCATGCCCGCCGCATTTATCGAACGCATCGAAACTTCTCTCGTCGACCTGCCGACCATCCGCCCGCACAAGCTGTCGGTGGCCACGATGTATGGCCAGACGCTGATGCTCGTGAAGGTTTACTGCAGCGACGGCGTGGTGGGGATCGGGGAAGGCACCACCATTGCCGGCATGGCGTATGGCCCGGAAAGCCCCGAGGCGATGAAGCTGTCCATCGACGCGTATTTCGCGCCCGCCATGATCGGCCAGGACGCCACCCGCATCCAGGCGCTGATGGCGCACCTGGGAAAACTGGTCAAGGTGAACCATTTCGCCAAGAGCGCGCTGGAAACCGCCTTGCTGGACGCGCACGGCAAGCGGCTGGGCGTGCCGGTGAGCGAACTGCTGGGCGGACGCCAGCGGGACCGCCTGCCGGTGGCCTGGACGCTGGCGTCGGGCGACACCGCGCGCGACATCGACGAGGCCGAACAGATGCTGGACGCGCGCCGGCATCGCATTTTCAAGCTGAAGATCGGAGCCAGGGATCCGCAGGTCGACATCGCCCACGTGGCCGCCATCAAGGCGGCGCTGGGCGATCGCGGCGCGGTGCGGGTGGATGTGAACATGGCGTGGAGCGAGACGCAGGCGGCCTGGGCCATTCCGGCGTTGGCGCAGGCGGGCTGCGAACTGGTTGAGCAACCGGTGGCCAGCGCCGTGGCGCTGGCGCGGCTGATGCGCCGGTTCCCGGTGGCCCTGATGGCCGACGAGCTGCTGCAAGGCCCCGACACCGCCTTCGAGATCGCGCGCCAGCATGGCGCCGACGTGTTCGCCATCAAGATCGAGCAGAACGGCGGCCTGTTTGCGGCCCAGCGCGTGGCGGCGATCGCCGACGCGGCGGGCATCGAACTGTACGGCGGCACGATGCTCGAAGGCGCGGTCAGCACGATTGCGTCGGCGCACCTGTTTGCCAGCCTGCCCAGTTTGCAATGGGGCACGGAGCTGTTCGGCCCCTTGCTGATCACCGAAGAAATCCTCACGCAGCCGCTGGACTACAGCGACTTTGAACTGACGGTGCCGGCCGGACCGGGGTTGGGGATCGAGCTGGATGAAGCCAAGCTCAAGCGCTTTACGCGGGATGGGCTGGTGAAGGCGACGGACAGGAAGCATTGACCAGGCGCGGACGCGCGGCCCGGTCGCAAAACGGATAACCCACTGGAGACAGACATGAGCCTCGACGTATTCAACACCAAGGAAGTGCAGGACTTGCTGAAGGCCGCCACCAATCTGGAAGGCGGCAGTGGCAATCCGCGCGTCAAGCAGATCGTGAATCGCCTGCTGAGCGATCTGTTCAAGGCCATCGACGACCTGGACATCACGCCCGACGAGGTGTGGGCGGGGGTGAACTACCTGAACCAGCTCGGCCGCGATGGCGAGGCCGCGCTGCTGGCCGCCGGCCTGGGCCTGGAGAAGTACCTCGACGTCCGGATGGATCGCGAGGACGAGCTGGCCGGCCTGGATGGCGGCACGCCACGCACCATCGAAGGTCCGCTCTACGTGGCCGGCGCGCCGGTGCGCGACGGTGTCTCGCGCATCGATCTCGATCCGGATCCCGACGCCGGCCCGCTCGTGATCCGCGGCGTCGTGCGCGACACCCGCGGCGCGCCGCTGGCCAACGCGGTGGTCGAATGCTGGCATGCCAATTCCAAGGGCTTTTATTCGCACTTCGACCCGACCGGCGCGCAGTCCGAGTTCAACCTGCGCGGCGCGGTCCGGACCGACGCCGACGGCAGGTATGAGTTCCGTACGCTGATGCCCGTGGGCTACGGCTGTCCGCCGCAGGGCGCCACCCAGCAACTGCTGGACGCGCTGGGCCGGCACGGCAACCGACCGGCGCATGTGCACTTCTTCGTCAGCGCCGACGGGCATCGCAAGCTGACGACGCAATTCAACATCGAGGGCGATCCCCTCATTTGGGACGACTTCGCCTATGCCACCCGCGAAGCCCTGATCCCGCCCGTGGTCGACAAGACTGGCGGCGCCGGGCTGGGCCTGAAGGCGGACGCCTATAAAGAGATCGAATTCAACTTCGTGCTCACCGGGCTGCTGCAAGGCAAGGACAACCAGGTCGTCAACCGCCTGCGCGCCAGCGCCCAGGCCTGAACCCGGCGGCAGCGCGACGCGTCAGGCCGTCAGGCCGCGCGCGCCTGGAGGCTTTGCGCCGAGCCCGCCGCGTGGCCGAGCGGGCCGGCGTACGTCTGCGCGCGCAAGGACCGCTCCGACTCCGCGAGCAGGCGGCGAACCGCTTCCAGCACCTCGGGCGGCTGCGCCGGCTTGCGCATGAGCGTCGCGCGGCCTTCGCAGGCCGCCATGATCTCGTACTCGGGGCGGCCGCTCAGCACCAGCACCGGGGTTTCGTGCAGGTACGCGTTCTCGCGCATGGCGGTCAGGAGCGCGCCGCCGTCCATGCCCGGCATGGAAAAGTCGGTGATGACCAGGTCGGGACGCAGGGCGATCATCTGCTGCAGCGCGGTCAGACCGTCGGTATGCGTCGTGACGTCATAGCCTTCGCTGCTCAGGAACTCGCTCATCAGGGCGACCAACGTGGGTTGGTCGTCGACCAAAAGGATTTTTGTCATGATTATTCAGTGCCACGGCGGCGGCGATTCGGTTGTCGGCCCACCGGCTGTCGCCAGGGTCATGCAGGGATGCCTGTGGGCGTTGCGCCGGCCATGGAAGCGGCAGCCACGCGAATAGGCGGTCGGGAGACCGTGAAGGCGGAATCCTAGGGCATGCGGGCGCCGCGTTGGTGTTGTAGTTGTATCCGGACGCAACCGGTGCGTGCCGCTACCTGTATAGTTCACCAGTTAGCAGGATGATTGAGCGGCTCTCCGTCCCTATAATTCTTCCTGCTCTCGCATCGCGCAAATCGCGCGCTTTCCCCCTGAATCGGTAAATCGACCTCATGCTGAAATCGCCGCAGCCCGCCAGCCGCCTTGCCTTTCCCCGCACCCTGATGGCCGGGTTTGTGCTGGCCGCCGTAGCCACGTTGGTTATCGCCTTCGTCAACGTGCGCTCCGCGGACACGCGGACCCGCGCGGTCCAGGCGATGGACCGCGCCACCGAGTCGCTGCGCCAGCTCAGCCTGTTCAATTCGGCCCTGAAAGACGCCGAGATCGGGCAACGGGGTTACCTCCTGACCGGCGATGCGAACTACCTGGAACCCTACGTGCGCTCGGTGCCGCTGATCGAGCAGCGCCTGGAGACCGTCAAGGAAGTCGCGCAGCAGGACGCCGCGCAGCGCCGGATCGTCAATGACATCGCGGGCATCACGCGGCAGAAGCTGAGCGAACTGCACAATACGATCGAGATGCGCCGGGCTGGCGACGTGGAAGGCGCGATGGCCGTGGTGCGGACCGACTCGGGCAAGGAAGCGATGGACCGGCTGCGCGAGCTGGTTGCCGATCTGTACGCGATCCAGATGAACCAGATCCAGCAGGAGCGGGATTCCTGGAATTCGGCCGCGACGACGTCGACGTATTACTCGTGGGGCGGCGCGGTGCTGCTGCTGTTCCTGATCGCCGGCTCGGCCGCCATGACCATCCGCGAGTACCGCGTCAAGGCTCGCCAGGCCTGGGTGACGACGGGCCTGTCGGGCCTGAGCCTGCAGCTTCGGGGCGACCACCGCCTGGACGAGATCGGCAAGCGGGCCCTGGCCTATATGGCCGATTACCTGAACGCGAGCGTCGGCGCGGGCTATGTCGTCAACGGCGGCGAGCTGGAGCTTTTTGGCGGTTTTGCGCTGCCGCCCGAACGGCTCGCGCAGAAGATCCCGCCGGCGCAGGGCCTGGCGGGCCAGGCGGTCGCGTCGCGCAAGCTGCTGCATGTGCGCAACGTGCCGACCGGCCATCTGGAGGTCTCGTCGGCGACGGGCCGCTCCACGCCGGTCGAGCTGGTGGTGGCGCCCGCGATGCAATATGACCGCGTGTATGCCGTGATCGAACTGGGCTTCAATCATCCGGTGAGCGAAAGCGAGCGCAACCTGCTGGAAGGCGCGTCGGAAATGCTGGCGTCGGCGATCCGGGCCGGGATGGACCGGACGCGGCTGGAATCGCTGCTGGCGGAAACGCAGCGCCAGTCGGAAGAACTGCAGACCCAGCAGGAAGAGCTGCGCGTCAGCAATGAAGAACTGGAGCAGCAGAGCCGCATCCTGCAGGAATCGCAGGCGCGCATGGAGCTGCAGCAGACCGAACTCGAACAGACCAACGTCAACCTGGAATCCCAGGCCGAGCAGTTGCTGCGGGTGCAGAGCGCGCTCACGGACAAGGCCCGCCTGCTCGCGCAGGCCAGCCAGTACAAGAGCGAATTCCTGGCCAACATGAGCCACGAGCTGCGCACGCCGCTCAATTCCACGCTGATCCTGGCCAAGCTGCTTTCCGACAACAAGCCGGGCAATCTGACGGCCGAGCAGGTGAAGTACGCGCAGACCATCCTGGCCGCGGGGCGGGACCTGCTGGCGCTCATCAACGACATCCTGGATCTGGCCAAGATCGAAGCCGGGCAGGCGACCGTGGACCTCGAGGAAGTGCCCATCGCGCCGGCGCTCCAGCGGCTGCTGGAACCGCTGCGGCCGCTGGCGCACGACAAGGGGCTGGCGCTGGAGCTGGACATCGCGCGCGACGTGCCGGACACGCTGCACACCGATCCGCAGCGTCTGGGGCAGGTGCTCAAGAATCTGCTGTCGAACGCCATCAAGTTCACTGAACAGGGCTTCGTCGCGCTGCGCGTGACGCGGGCGCCGGGAAGAATGCTGTCGTTCGCGGTGCAGGACACCGGCATCGGCGTGGCCGAAGACCAGCACGAACTGATATTCGAAGCCTTCCGGCAGGCCGACGGCAGCACCCATCGCAAGCACGGCGGAACGGGACTGGGGCTGTCTATCTCGCGCGATCTGAGCAAGCTCCTGGGCGGCACGCTGACGATGGTCAGCGCGCCGGGCCAGGGCAGCGTGTTCACGTTGCTGCTGCCGATGGACCAGCCGGCCGCCTCGTCTTCCGCGGCGCCGCGCGCCCGCGCCGAGGCGTCCGCCGCGCCTGCGCGGCGTGCTTTTGCCACGCCGGCGGATGCGGCCGATGCCGCGCTCACGGTGCCGCTGTTGGCGCCGGCGGCGCCTGCCGTGGCTGCCGACCCCGAACCCGTCGAGACCGCTGGCCGCACCATCCTCGTCATCGAGGACGATGAGCGTTTTTCCAGCATCCTGGCCGATCTGGCCAAGGAGATGGGCTTTGGCTGCCTGACCGCGCACACCGCGACCGACGGCCTGGCGCTGGCGGCCCAGCGGCGGCCCGACGCCATCGTGCTGGACGTCAACTTGCCGGACTTCTCCGGCCTGGGCGTCCTGGACCAGCTCAAGCGCAATCCGGTCACCCGCCATATCCCGGTGCATATCGTGTCGGTGGCCGATTATGCGCAGGAGGCCCTGGTCCGCGGCGCGGTCGGTTATGCGCTCAAGCCGGTCAAGCGCGAGGAACTGGTCCAGGCGCTGCAGCGCCTGGAGGCCAAGTTCACGCAGAACGTGCGGCGCGTGCTGGTCGTCGAGGACGACGACCGGCAGCGCGACAGCGTGCGCGAGCTGCTGGCCCGCGACGACGTGCAGATCGTGCTGGCGGCCAATGCCGGCGACGCGCTGGCGTTGCTGCGCGAGACCACCTACGACTGCGTGGTGATGGACCTGAACCTGCCCGACATGAGCGGCTATGAGCTCTTGCGCGAAATGGCCGAACAGGAAGCCGTGTCGTTCCCGCCCGTGATCGTCTACACCGGCCGGGCGCTGTCGCGCGACGAGGAGCAGCAGCTTCGCCGCTTCTCCAAGTCGATCATCATCAAGGACGCCCGCTCGCCCGAACGCCTGCTGGATGAGGTGACGCTTTTCCTGCATCAGGTCGAGGCCGAACTGCCGCCGCAACAGCGCCAGATGCTGGAGCTTGCGCGCAGCCGCGACACCGCGCTGGAGGGCCGCACGGTGCTGGTGGTGGAAGACGACGTGCGCAACGTGTTCGCGCTGTCGAGCATCCTGGAGCCCACCGGCCTGCACGTGGAAATCGCGCGCAATGGGCGCGAGGCGCTGGAAGCCCTGGGCCGCGCCGGGGTGAACGGGCACCGCTCGGTCGACCTGGTGCTGATGGACATCATGATGCCCGAGATGGACGGCTATACGGCCATGCGCGAGATCCGCGCGCGGCCCGAATGGCGCCGGCTGCCCATCATCGCCCTGACCGCCAAGGCCATGAAGGACGACCAGGAAAAATGCCTGGCGGCGGGCGCGAACGACTACATCGCCAAGCCGCTGGACGTGGAGCGCCTGCTGTCCCTGGTGCGCGTCTGGATGCGCAAGTAAGCCGCGCCGCCCGGACCCAGCGATCGCCACCATGCCCACACAGAACAAGGCGCACATCGAAGACATCGAGCAGCGGCTGCTGCTCGATGCGATCTATCACCGCTTCCACTACGACTTCCGCGAATATGCGCAGGCATCGCTGAAGCGGCGCCTGCGCGCCGCGCTGACGGAGTTCGGCTGCAAGACGCTGTCCCAGCTGCAGGACCGGGTGCTGCACGATCCGTCGGTGTTCACGGGACTGCTGCAGTACCTGACGGTGCAGGTCAGCGACATGTTCCGCGATCCCAGCTACTTTCTTGCGCTGCGCAATGAGGTGGTGCCCATCCTGCGCACCTATCCGTCGATCAAGGTGTGGGTGGCCGGCTGCAGCACGGGCGAAGAGGTCTATTCGCTTGCCATCCTGCTGCTCGAGGAAGGGCTGCTGGACCGCACGCTGATCTACGCCACCGACATCAACCCGCATGCGCTGCGCGCGGCCGAGCAGGGCGTCTTCGACCTGGACCGCGCCGCGGCCTTCACGGCCAACCATGCGCAGGCCGGCGGGCGCAGTTCGCTGTCCGACTACTACACGGCGCGGTATGGCCGCGTGGTGTTCGACAAGAAGCTGCGCGAGCACATGGTGTTCTCCGATCACAGCCTGTCCACGGACAGCGTGTTCGCCGAAGTGCACCTGGTGTCGTGCCGCAACGTGCTGATCTACTTCGAGCGCGACCTGCAGAACCGGGCGCTCGGACTATTCCACGAGGCGTTGGTGCATCGGGGATTCCTGGGCCTGGGCTCGCGGGAATCGGTGCGCTTTTCGGCGCAGGCCGATGGCTTTGACGACTTCGTGCTGCCAGACCGCATCTACCGAAAAAAGGCCGACCTGTGAACGGGGGCGCGCCTGACCCTCGCGCCGACCCGCAAGACGAGGTCCAGTGGGACGCCATCGTGATCGGCGGCTCGTCGGGCGCGATCGACGCCTTGAACGTCCTGCTGCCGGCGCTTCCCGCCGGCCTGCGGGCCGGGGTCATCGTGCTGCTGCACCTGCCGTGCGACCGCCGCAGCCGGCTGGTCGAGATCTTCGGCTACCGCTGCGCCCTGCCGGTGCAGGAGGCCGAGGACCAGCAACCCATCCTGCCCGGGCATGTGTATTTCGGCCCGCCCGGCTATCACCTGCTGGTGGACCGTGGTCCGCGCCTGGCGCTGTCCATCGATCCGCCGGTGCTTTTTTCGCGGCCGTCCATCGACGTGCTGTTCCAGTCCGCCGCCGATGGCTATGGCGATCGGCTGCTGGGCGTGCTGCTTTCGGGGGCGAACGAGGATGGCGCCGAAGGCCTGGCCGCCATTTATGCGGCAGGCGGCCGCACGCTGGTGCAGGCGCCGGACACGGCGGCCATGCGCACCATGCCCGATGCCGCCCTGGCGCGGGTCCCGACGGCGCAGCCCCTGACGCCCGATGAGATCGCCGCCGTTTTCGCGCAGTTGCCCACGGAGCCTCTGCCCTGAAACCCACCTGCAATGACACTATGAACCCGACATCAGCCCAATCCCCCGATGACCGCATCAAGTGCCTGCTGGTCGACGACGTTCCGGAGAACCTGATCGCGCTCGAAGCGTTGCTGGCAAGCGACCGTGTCGAGGTCTTGAAGGCGCAGTCCGGCCCGCAGGCGCTGGAGCTGCTCTTGCGCCACGGCGACGTCGCGCTGGCGCTGCTGGATGTGCAGATGCCCGACATGAACGGCTTTGAACTGGCCGAACTGATCCGCGGCAGCGAACGCACCCGCCACATTCCGCTGATCTTCATCACCGCGGGGTCGCGTGAACAGAACTGGCAGTTCCGCGGCTACGAGAGCGGCGCGGTGGACTTCCTGTACAAGCCCATCGACCCGTACATGCTGCGGACCAAGGCGAACGTGTTCTTCGAACTGTACGAGCGCAAGCGCGCGCTGGCGCAGCAGTTGGAAGAACGCACCGAGGCGCTGCGCGTGAACGAGATGTTCATGGCGGTGCTGAGCCACGATCTGCGCACACCGCTGCAGGCCATCATCATGGGCGCCACCGTGCTGCAGCGCCAGGGCGCCGACGAGCGCATCGTCAGCGTCGCGCGGCGCATGCTGCAGAGCAGTGAGCGCATGTCGTGCCTGATCGAAGACCTGCTCGACGTGACGCGCATCCGGCAGGCGGGCGGGCTGGCGCTGGCGCCCGCGGCGATCAGCATGGGAACGCTGGTCGAGCGCACGCTGGACGAGGTGCGCACGGGCTTTCCGGACCGTCAGATCGAATCGAGCGCGCGGGGCGACGCAACGGGCACCTGGGACGGCCAACGCATCTCGCAAGTGATCGCCAACCTGGTGGGCAACGCCTTGCACCACGGCAGCAAGACCGCCCCGGTGCAGGTCGAGATCGACGGCGAGCAGGCGGACGAGGTGGCCGTCACCGTCATCAACGGCGGCGCGATCGCGCCCGAGCTGCTGCCGCATCTCTTCAATCCTTTCCGCAGCGGCGCGCGCCGGCCGGGCGGCCATCACGGCCTGGGCCTGGGACTGTTCATTGCGCAGCAGATCGTGGTGAGCCACGGCGGCCGCATCAGCGCGGAGTCGCGCGACGACACGACGCGTTTCCGGGTGGTGTTGCCGCGGCATGCGGCCTGCGCCGGCGCGACGGTGATCGGCGGCCGGGCGGCCGGCCCCGCCCTGCCGGCCTAACGCGAAGCGCCGGGGCCGTCATGGCGCGCCCCGGCCAGGTCGGCGGGCGTGTCCACATCGGCCCGGATCCCGGGATCGTCGACGGCCAGCTCGGTCGCCCCGTGGCGGGCCAACACGCCTCTCGCGCCCACATCGCCCGTCAGCGCCGCCAGCGACGGCCAGATCGACCGGTGAAATGCCACGGGATGGCCGCGCAGGCCGTTCCATGCCGGCACCACGACCGGGTGGTCCAGCGCCTGCCGTGCAATGCGCAGGCACGTCTCGGGGCGGATCCACGGCATGTCGCCCAGCGCCACGAGGCAGGACGCGATGCCGGGCGCGCAGGTCCGCAGCGCGTGGCGGGCGGCGATGGCCAGGCTGTCGCCCATGCCGTCCGCGTCCGGCCCGGTCGTTACGACTTCGCAGCCCGCTTCGGCCAGCAGCCGCGCCACCCGTTCGTTGTCGGCGCGGGTGACCGCCACGACGCGCGCCGCGGCCGCTTGCAGCGATGCCGCGGCGGCCACGACGACCGGCGTGCCGTCGGGCAGCGCGGCCACGAGCTTGTCCTGTCCCGCCGCCGCATCCGCGTAGCGCCGGCCATGCCCGGCGGCCAGCAGGATGCCCACCATCTGCGTGCGCACGGCGCTGTCTGGATTGGTTGCGAGATCGAACATTTTCTTGTCAGGTTTGCGTGGTCTGGCGGCGAGCCGCGTCAGTATCATGGAGCCATCCCCGAAGGACCTTTCCCGCGCGCCGCCGTGCCCTTCGGCCTGGGGGCGTACCGAGGCGGGCGGGCCCAGGACGATCTGATCGAGATCTTAGCGAGAAACCGCGCCAGGGGCGGGAACAGCATTTGCTGGGCAGCCCCAAGGTCGCCCGCTGCGACCGCCCGGCCGTCATAGGAGTGAGCCTTGGAAAACCCCCACGATATGAAGATCTCCCGGCGCAACCTCCTGAAGGCGGGCGCGGCCTCCGCGACGGCGATGGGCACGGCGCCCTTGTCCGCGGCCCGCGCCGCCGGCGCGGGGCAGCGCGAAGCGGCCACCGTCACTTTGCACGTGAACGGCAAGGCGCACGAAATGGCCCTGGACCTGCGCACGACCCTGCTGGACGCGTTGCGCGAGCACCTGCGCCTGACCGGCACCAAGAAGGGCTGCGATCATGGCCAGTGCGGCGCCTGTACGGTGCTGCTGGAGGGCCGGCGGGTCAACGCGTGCCTGACGCTGGCCGTCATGCACGATGGCCAGCAGATCTCCACGATAGAAGGCCTGGGAACGCCGGGCGCGCTGCACCCGCTGCAGGCCGCGTTCGTCAGGCATGACGGCTACCAGTGCGGCTACTGTACGCCGGGGCAGATCTGTTCCGCGGTCGGCATGCTGGACGAGGCCGCGCGCGGCATGCCCAGCCATGCCACCGCGTCGTTGTCCGAACGTCCGCTGCTGACGCCGGAAGAGATCCGCGAACGCATGAGCGGCAATATCTGCCGCTGCGGCGCGTACGCCAACATTCTCGATGCCATCGAAGAGGTTGCGGAGGGCAAGGCATGAGACCGTTCACCTATGAACGCCCCCGGACCGCCGCCGAAGCGGCCGCCAGCGCCGCGCGCGAGCCGCGGGCGCGCTTCATCGCGGGGGGCACGAATTTGCTGGACCTGATGAAGATCGAGGTGGAAACGCCTGCCCATCTGGTCGACGTCAACGGCCTGGGGCTGGACCGCATCGAGCCGGCCGAAGACGGCGGCCTGCGCATCGGCGCGCTGGTGCGCAATGCCGATCTGGCCGCCGATGAGACCGTGCGCCGCGACTATGAAGTCCTGGCGCGCGCGCTGCTTGCCGGCGCGTCGGCCCAGATCCGCAATCGCGCCACCACCGCCGGCAACCTGCTTCAGCGCACGCGGTGCCCGTACTTCTACGACACCAATCAGCCGTGCAACAAGCGCGCGCCGGGCAGCGGCTGTTCGGCCATCGGCGGGGTGTCGCGGCAGCTCGCGGTGATCGGTTCCAGCGACGCCTGCATCGCCACCCATCCCAGCGACATGGCGGTGGCGATGCGCCTGCTGGACGCAACGATCGAGACGGTGCGCCCGGACGCCACGCGGCGCGTCATCCCGATTGCGGACTTCTACCGGCTGCCGGGCGATACGCCGCACATCGAGACCCAGCTGGCGGCCGGCGAGATGATCACCGCGGTGACGCTGCCCAAGCCCGTGGGCGGCAGGCACTTCTATCGCAAAGTGCGCGACCGCGCGTCCTTTGCCTTTGCGCTGGTGTCGGTGGGCGTGGTGCTGCAGGACGACGGCAGCGGCCGCGTGGCGTTGGGCGGCGTGGCGCCGCAACCCTGGCGCAGCGTAGAGGCCGAGCGGCACCTGCCGTCCGGCGCCGCGCGCGTGACCGAGGCGCTGCTGGCCGGCGCCAGGCCCACGCCCGACAACGGCTTCAAACTGACCCTGGCCCAGCGCGCGCTCGGTGCGGTGTTGACGGAAGCGAGGACCTGACCCAATGAAATTCGATACCCCCGCCGCGGAAAACCCCATTGACCGGCTCAAGGTCGTCGGTCAGCCCGTCGACCGCATCGACGGCCCGTTGAAGACCAGCGGCCAGGCCGCCTACGCCTATGAACATCACGACATCGCGCCAGACGCGGCCGTGGGCTACGTGGTGGGCGCAGCCATCGCCAAAGGCGTCATCACCGCGATGGACGTCGATGCGGCGCGCAGGGCGCCCGGCGTCCTGGCCGTCGTCACCGCGCAGAACGCCGGCAAGCTGGGCAAGGGCAAGATGAACACGGCCACGCTGCTGGGCGGCCCGCACGTGCAGCACTACCACCAGGCCATCGCGGTAGTGGTCGCGAACACGTTCGAACAGGCGCGCGCGGCCGCCAGGCTGATCCGCGTGCAATATGCCCGGCGCGACGGAGACTACGACCTGGCGGCGCTAAGGCGCGACGGCGGGAAGTCCGGCAAGCATCTCCCGAAGACGGATGTGGGCGACTTTGACGCCGCGTTCGCGGTGGCCCCGATCAAGATCGATCACACCTACACCACGCCGGACCAGTCGCACGCCATGATGGAGCCGCACGCGTCGCTGGCGGTCTGGAAGGGCGACAAGCTGACCCTGTGGACCTCCAACCAGATGATCGCCTGGGGCCGCTCCGACGTCGCCCGGACGCTGGGCATTCCCAAGGAAAACGTCCGCCTGATTTCCCCCTATATCGGCGGCGGCTTCGGCGGCAAGCTCTTCGTGCGCGCCGACGCGCTGCTGGCTGCCCTGGGCGCGCGCGCGGCGGGCCGGCCGGTCAAGGTGGCGTTGCCGCGCCCGCTGATCTTCAACAACACGACGCACCGGCCCGCCACCATCCAGCGCATCCGGCTGGGCGCCGGGCGCGACGGCCGGCTGACGGCCATTTCGCATGAAAGCTGGTCCGGCGACCTGCCGGACGGTCAGCCCGAAGAGGCCGTGCAACAGACCAAACTGCTGTACGCGGGCGCCCATCAGCGGACGGCGCTCCACCTGATGACGCTGGACCTGCCCGAAGGCAACGCCATGCGCGCGCCCGGCGAGGCGCCCGGCATGATGGCGCTGGAGATCGCCATCGATGAGATGGCGCATGCGCTGGACATGGATCCCGTGCAGTTCCGCATCCTGAACGACACGCAGGTCGATCCCACCGATACTGCGCGGCCCTTCTCGGGCCGGCGTTTCGTCGACTGCCTGCAGACGGGCGCGCGTCATTTCGGCTGGGACCGGCGGGACGCCACGCCGGGCACGCGCCGGGAAGGGCGCTGGCTCATCGGCCTGGGCGTGGCCAGCGCATTCCGCAACAACCTGGTGACCAAGTCCGCCGCCCGCGTGCGGCTGGATGCGGCGGGGCGCGTCATCGTCGAGACCGACATGACCGACATCGGCACGGGCAGCTATACCGTCATTGCGCAGACGGCCGCCGAGATGCTGGGCGTGCCGCTTTCGCGCGTGGTCGTGCGGCTGGGCGATTCGGACTATCCCGTGTCCGCCGGGTCGGGCGGGCAGTGGGGCGCCAACAGTTCGACCGCGGGCGTGTACGCGGCCTGCGTGAAGCTGCGCGCCAGCGTGCTGGAACGCCTGGGTTTCGAGGGGGAGGGCGCGGTGTTCGCCGATGGCGCGGTCACCGACGCGGGCGGGCGCAGCGCGCCGCTGACCCGCGCGGTGTCGGGGGGCGAACTGATCGCGGAGGATGCGATCGAATTCGGCGATCTGGACAAGCAATTCCAGCAATCCACTTTCGGCGCGCATTTCGTGGAAGTGGCCGTGGACGCCGCGACGGGAGAGACCCGTGTGCGGCGCATGCTGGCGGTCTGCGCCGCCGGGCGCATCCTCAATCCCAAGACGGCCCGCAGCCAGGTCATCGGCGCCATGACCATGGGCGTGGGGGCGGCGTTGATGGAGGAGCTGGCCATCGACCACCGGCTGGGCTATTTCGTCAATCACGACCTGGCGGGCTACGAAGTGCCCGTGCACGCGGACATTCCGCGGCAAGAGGTCATCTTCCTGGACGAAGTCGATCCGGTGTCCTCGCCCATGAAGGCCAAGGGCGTCGGCGAACTGGGCCTGTGCGGCGTGGCGGCGGCGATCGCCAACGCGGTGTACAACGCCACGGGCGTGCGCGTGCGGGACTATCCGGTGACATTGGACAAGTTGCTGGCAGGGCTGCCCGCGCAGGCGTGACCGGCGCGAGGAGCCCGAGGCCCCGCCAGGGTTTCACGACGCCGGCGGCGCATCCGCGAGCCGGCACGCAATGGCGCGCAACTCGGTGCCGTCTGGCAGCGCGTATCGGCTTTCCCCCAGCCACGAGACGGGTCTTCCGTCCTGCACGCAGCAGTAAAAGTAGGCCTGTTCCCCGTCATCGCAGGGCAGCGCCTTGCTGCGCCGCTCGATGATGTAGGTCGTCCCATCCGACCCGACCGCGACCAGTTCGGTCGCCCGCTTCTTGTAGTGCGTCTGCATGGCATCGCTCCCTCTTGAACCGGGTTATCAGGGGATAAAACTACCTCGCATTCGGGAGGAAGACCATTCGGCACCAAATTAATGTGGCGGCATTGCCGCACGGCGCGTTCGGCGTCGTGCCGGATTGCGACCATAGGCGGAGGGTCGTAATCATTCCGGCGGATTGAGCGCGCCAGGAACTGCGCATAGATTGAGCAAGCTCATCCTTCCCCCAGTCCTGTCATGCGGAGGGGCCGCGCGCCCCTGCCGCCCCTCGTTTCCGCCGCTTGCCCTTCGCCCACCGACCCTGACCCACGGAGCGTGCCACCCACCTCAACATAGATCGCGCCGTAGCTTGGAAAGAACATCGCCGTGCATGTCGGAAGTCCCCTCAGTGAACTTCACCGAAACCATCCATTGGAGCGACAACAATGAAGCTGACACGCCGCAAGATGAACGCAGGGGGACTTGCCCTGCTGACCGCAGGATCCCTGGGGCCGGCTTTCCGCGCCTCGGCCGCCGCCTCGGAAGGGCTGGTGGCGAATGTTCCGGAGGCCGATGACCGGTTTGCGGTGGCCACCGACGCCTACATCTATGCCTACCCGCTGGTGACGATGGAGATGACCCGTCGGGTCATCACGAACGTCACGGAGCCCAAGGGCACCCGCGCGCCGATGGGCCAGCTCATCAAGCTGCGCGAATACCCCAACGCCAAGTTCCGCGACGTGACGGCGCCGAATGCCGACACGCTGTACACCACCGCCTTTTTCGATGTGGGCGACGAGCCCTGGGTCGTGAGCCTGCCGGACCTGAACGGGCGCTATGCCCTGTTTCCGCTGCTGGACGGATGGACGACCGTGTTCGACGTTCCCGGCAAGCGCACGACGGGCACCGGCGCACAGACCTTCGTGGTGACGGGCCCGGGCTGGGAGGGCACGGTGCCGCAAGGCATGAAGCAGTACAAGTCGCCGACCAGCATCGTGTGGCTGCTGGGCCGCATCTATTGCACGGGCACGCCGGAGGACTACGCCGAAGTGCACAAGCTGCAGGACCAGGTGAAGATCGCGCCGCTGAGCGGCTGGGGCAAGGACTGGAAAGCGCCGCAGGGCAAGGTCGATCCGGCGATCGACATGAAGACGCCGGTGCGCGATCAGGTCAACAACATGTCCGCGGCCGATTATTTCGCTCTGTTTGCGCAATTGCTCAAGCGCAATCCGCCGACCGTGGCGGACGCGCCGATGGTGGAGAAGCTGGCAATGATCGGCATCGTGCCGGGCCAGGATTTCGATCCGTCCAAGCTGCCCGCCGATTTCGCCAAACGTGTGCCGCAAACCGCCTTCGCGCGGATCATGGCGCACTTCCGGTCCGACGACGGGGATATCCAGCATATCGATGGCTGGGGCTTCACGACCAAGACGGGGATTTACGGCACCAACTATCTGCAACGCGCGTTGGTCACGGCTATCGGCCTGGGCGCGAACCGGCCGCAGGACGCGGTGTATCCGACATCCTTGAAGTCGACCAACGGCGCGTTCCAGCGCGAGTACAACGGGTCCGAGAGGTACGTGCTGACCTTCCGGAAGGGGCTTCTGCCGCCCGTGTCGGGATTCTGGTCGCTGACGATGTACGACCAGAACTACTTTTTCGTCGACAACCCGCTCAACCGCTACTCCATCAGCGAACGCCAGGCGCTCAAGCACAAGCCGGACGGGTCGACCGAGCTGCTGATCCAGCATGAATCGCCAGGGCCGGAGCTCGAGTCGAACTGGCTGCCGGCGCCCAAGGGCAGGTTCATCCTGATGATGCGGCTTTACTGGCCCAATGAAAGCGATCCGTCGATCATCAACGGCTCGTGGACCGTGCCGGCCGTGCGTCGCGTGAGCTGACGCGGCCATGGCGCCCGGGGCCCGTCCGCAGGGCGGAGCGAGCCCCGGGCGTCTCGTCAGGCCTACGGGCTGGAGGGATTTCGCGATGAACAAGCACATCACGGTCTGCCTGGCATGCGCCATGCTCCATGCCGGGTCTGCCGCCGCGGCCGACGCCGCGCCGCAGCCGGCGCCGGTTATGGATTCCACGATCTCGAACGAATGGAAATTCTCGGTCTCGCCGTACTTCTGGGCGGCGGGGCTGTCGGGCAAGGTCTCGCATCGGCGGCTCCCCGTGATCGACATCGACGCGAGCTTCGACAAGATCTTCGACAACCTGGATTTCGCGGCCATGCTGATGGGCGACGCGCGCAAGGACCGCTACAGCATTTTCGGCGATCTGATCTACGTGAAGCTCGGCGCGCAAGGGGACACGCCGCGCGGCATCCTGGCCAGCAGCGCGGACGTGAAGAGTGAGTCGTTCACGGGCCTGATCGGCATGGGCTATTCCGTGCTCGACAAGTCGGCCCACAACCTGGATGTCGTCGCGGGATTGCGGGTGTGGTCGGTGGACACCGACATCACCTTAAAGGGCTCGCTCGCGAACGGCAGGAAGGACAGCGACAGCGCCACCTGGGTGGACCTGCTGGTGGGCGTGCGCGGCAATTACGCCTTCAGCCCCAAGGCCTACCTGACCGGCTGGGGCATGGTGGGCGCGGGCGGCGCGCAGGCGGACTGGGACGTGGGCGTCGGCATCGGCTACAACTTCAGCAAGATGATCTCGGGCACGATCGGCTACCGCGCGATGGGCGTGGACTACGACCGCAACGGCTTCAAATACGACGCGGTGCTGCAGGGACCGATCGCGGGCTTGACGATCCGGTTCTGAACCGCTTGCGGCGCGGCGCCCGGCCTTGCGCTCAGCGCAGGTCGGCGACGTCCAGCGTGGTCGCGCCGCAGGCCTGCACGAGTTCGGGGTCATGGCTGGCGAACAGCACGACGCGATCCCGCGCCCAGGTCTTGAACACGTCGGCCAGCACCCCGCGCGCCTGCGCGTCCAGCCCATTGCTGGGGCCGTCGGCCACCACCACGGCCGGATCGCCCAGCGCGGCGGCCGTCAGGTACACCTTGCGGCGCGTGCCTGTGGACATCTGCTCGAAGCGCTTGTCCAGATGCGGTTCCAACCCAAGCCGGCGGGCCAGATCGAGTATCGCGTCGTCCAACGGCGCGTTCTTGGCCAGGGCGGCCTGTTCCAGCAGGCCGCGCCCCGTCTGTTCGGGAAACTGCATGCAGTTGTCCGGCACATAGGCCAGGCGGGCCCGCGCCAATTGCGGCGCGTCGCGCAGCGAATGGCCGCCGATGAGCACGTCTCCGCCGTCTGGCGCAATGGCGCCCGCGATGATGCCCAGCAGGCTGGATTTGCCGGTGCTGTCTTCTTCGCACAGCGCCACGCAGCCGGGCGCAAAGGCGTGCGTCAGCCCCTCAAACACGATATGGTCGCCGTAGCGCTTGCTGAGATTGTCGATGCGTAGCATGCGGCAAGTGTACGCAGGAACGCAGCGAGCGGCCAGCGTCCCGCGGCCCCTTCCGCCGGGCCGAATCGCGCTACGCTCATGAATCGTGGCGCGTCCTGCGCCGATTGAACAATGAACGGCCTCGACGCCCAAGCTGGAGCTTGCATGACCCCGTCCATTCCCGATTTTCCCCATGCCCTCGTGACGCGCGACGCGCGCGGTGTCTACACCCTGCAGATCCACGACGCAAAAAGCCTGAACATCCTGGCGTCCGCCGTCACGCTCGGCCTGACCGACGCGGCGCGCTGGATCGCCGCGCAGGACGATGCGCGCGCGGTGGTCATCCGGGGCGCGGGGGAGCGGGCCTTCGTGGGCGGGGCCGACATCCACGAGATGGCTGGCCTGGACCCGCAGGGCGCCCGCGCCTTCATCTCCCGCCTGCGCGACCTGTGCGATGCGGTGTGGCGCATCCCGGTTCCCACCATCGCGCGGCTGCAGGGGTTCTGCCTGGGAGCCGGCATGGAACTGGCCGCGGCCTGCGATATCCGGCTGGGCTCGCCGGACGCCGTGTTCGGCATGCCCGAGGTGCGCGTGGGCATTCCGTCGGTGATCCATGCGGTGCTGTTGCCCGGGCTCATCGGCCAGGGGCCGACGAACTGGCTGCTGCTGACCGGAGAGACGGTCGATGCGGCGCAGGCGCGGGACTGGGGCTTTCTGGAATTCGTGGCCAGGGAGGGCGAGCTGGACTCGCTGGTCGAACGCACCGCCTCGTCCATCGCGGCGAGCGGCCCGCTCGCGGTCCGCTCGCAGAAGGCCTTGCTGCGCCATTGGACGGAATCCACCATCCAGGACGGGCTGGACCGCAGCGTGGACGCCTTCGGCGAGGCATTCATGACCGACGAGCCGCGCCGGTACATGGCGCCGTTCCTGACGCGCAAGCAGCGCGGCGTGGGGGCGTAGGGGGGGCGTAGGAGGCGGGCCTCGCGGCGAGCAGGCTCGCCGCGGCCCGTGTGCCGGCTTATTGCACGCTGGTCGGCTTTGCGATCCGCGAGGTCTGGGCCGGCATGCGCTCGACGGTGAGCGCGTCGGCTTCGCCCGCCGACGGGCGCACGACGACGGCCGTGTTGGCGCTGGCCGCGCCCAGGTTGGGCAGGTCGGCGGGGCGGGCAGCCACGCTCGCGAAGGGACCGCCGCCGCTGGCCGGGACGCCATCCAGCGTCAGGTTCGCGGTCCAGGCGCCGCTGCGGCGCGAGAGCACCTGGTAGCGCTGCGGCGTGCCGGCGGCGCGCGCGACGATGTACAGCGTGCCGTCGATGAGGCTGATCGCGGGGGGCGACGCGGCGGCGGCGTCCAGCTTCGCGAGCTTGCCGCGGTCCAGCAGCCAGAGCTGTCCGCCCGCGCGCTCCAGCAGGGCGAGCACCACATTGCCCTGCTTGTCGGCGGTGATGGCGGGGCGGCCGATGTAGGGCACGCCCATGTCCGTCGGGGCGCTCCAGTCCATGTCCAGATCGGTGGTGTCGCCGGCTTCCACCATCCGCGTCAGGTGATTGTCGGCGCGCTGGCGGAAGTAGAGTTCGACCCGGTTTTCGTGGTTGCGGATGGCGGCCAGTCCACCAGCCGCCTCCGGGGCCGCGACGCGGCGCCAGCCTTGCCATTCAGGTCGCCGGCCCTTGTCGGCCGGGAGCTGGCGGGTGTAGAAAAGCGCGCCCTTGGCGGCCATGGCGAAAACGACATAGCGGCCATCGGCGCCGCGCGCGGCGGCCGGCGAACCGGTGGCGCCTTCGAGCGCCGGCAGGGCCTGCCAGGGGCTCCAACTGCCGTCGATGCCCGAGGGCGCGATCCAGTGCAGCAGGCCGTCGTAGCCCAGCGCCACCGCGGCGGCCTCGCCGCGCGGCGCCACGGCCGGGATCTGCGTGACGCGCAGCCCGCTCAGCGCCTGCCAGCCTTGCCAGGTTCCGTCATGGCGCTGCTTGTTGGCCCACACGCCGCCCAGCGGATCGCGCGCCATCAGGCCGGCCGTGCCGTCGGCATGGGCGAATGAAACCACCGGGCCGGCGGTGCGGCCGCCCAGGCTGTGCCAACGCTGCTCGCCCGAATCCCAGCGGTTGATGGCGGCGTTGGTTTCGCCCGCGGCGAAGATGACCAGGCCGCCGCGCCCGTCCGGGTACAGCTGCGGCGCGACGTCGTGGCGGGACACGTAGTAGGCGCGCTGCACCCAGGCGGCCGCGGGACCCGCGGGTTCCTTGCATCCCGTGGGACCGGCGCAGTAGTGGTAGTCGTTCCAGGCGTAGTGCTGGAAGATCACCGACTTGTTTGCGATTTCGGCGTCGGCCAGGTTGGTGGCGCGCTCCTGGCTCGGATAGTCGATGTAGCCCGTTTCGGCATAGTTGCCGGGCGCGCGCAGCATCGCCTCGCGCGCCAGCCGCGCGCTGGCGATGTGGTCCGGATGGCCATGGCCGGCGCAGCGCCAGCACAGTTGGGTATAGGGGACGCTGATCGTGTCATCCAGATGGCGCACGGTGGTGGGGCCATATTGGCGGATCATTTCCGCCAGGGTTTCGACGAGTTGTTCGCGGGTGTAGACCTCGGCGTGGGGGCCCAGCGTGTCGACGGGTTGGCCCGGTTCGGATTCGGTGCGGCTCAGCGGCGTCAGGCTGCCCCAGCCATTGCCCAGCCAGGGGTCTTTCAGGCGCATGTGCCAAAGCTGCACGCGCGGGTTGCCCTGCAGCGTGAACCGCGCGATCTGGCGGCTGGCGACGATGCCGGTGTCTTCGATCCACGCGTCCGGCTCGCGCGCCATGTAGGCATAGGCGGCGCGCACGCCGCGCTCGCGGCCCAGCATATAGCCTTCCCCTTCGCCGGCGTCGCTGGCGGTCAGGTAGACGACACGCACGCAACCGCCCGCCTCGATGTTGGCGGCGACGTCGGGATTCATGAAGAGCAGGTCGTCATCCAGGTGCGCGACGAAGGCGAGATCCTTGATGCCGTGGCACTGGGCCAGGGTGGGCGGCGCGGCCAATGCCTGGGTGGAAACGAGGGCTGCGGCCAGGCAGCAGAGCGCCAGGCACAGGGGGCGCAGCAAGGCAGTCAAAGCGGGCATAAAAAAAGCGCTGCAGGAAGGGAGGTGCAGCGCGTCTTGAGGGTGGTAAAGAGTGCGCAAAGTATAGCTGTGGCACCGGCGCCGCCTGCAATAGGCGGTTGCCCCGGTGTGGTGTGGGGCAGACGTTTTTTCCCGGAATAAACGGGGACGCGAAGCCGGGGACGCGAAGCCCGCCGGCGCGGCGCGAATCGGGGACGCGTGGCCCGACGCCCCGCGCGGTAAACGGGGACGCTGGCAAAGACGCCCCGGTCCTCATCAGCTGGCCGATTCTGCATAGGCAGCCAGCTTGCCCGCGCGCGCGGCGCGCACCCGGCGTTCCAGGATCACGGCCCACAGCCACAGGGGCATGCTGGCGATGGCGAGCAGGCTGCCGACCCAGCCGGTCGACGTCCAGCCGAACCCCGCCGCGATGGCCAGGCCGCCCAAAAAGGGCCCGAGCGCGTTGGCGGTGTTGAAGGCGGAATGGTTGAGCGCGGCGGCCAGCCCCTGGGCGTCGCCCGCGACGTCCATCAGCCGGGTTTGCAACACCGTGCCCAGTGCGCCGCCCACGCCGACCAGGAACACGTTCAGGGTGATCAGCCAGACGTTGTGCGCCATCAGCGGGAAGAGGGCCAGCACCACGGCCGACCACAGCAGCAGCAAGCCGGCGGTGCGCATGACGGCGCGGTCGGCAAAAACCGGCACGACCATGTTCCCCACGGTCAGGCCCACGCCGAACGCGCTGAGCACCAGCGGCACGGTGGCCGGCGTGACCTGCGTGACGGCCGCCAACGTGTCGGCCAGATAGGTGTAGACCGAGAACAGGCCGCCGAAACCGACGGCGCCGATCGCCAGCGTGATCCAGACCTGGCCGCGCCCCAGCGCGCTCAGCTCGCGCAGCGGGCTGGCATGCGGGTCGGCCGGGGTGTCGGGCGCGTAGCGGTGGACGCTGATCATGGTGAGCAGCGCCAGCAGCGACACCAGCCCGAAACTCCAGCGCCAGCCGATGACCTGGCCCAGCCAGTTGGCCAGGGGGACGCCCACGATGGTGGCGACGGTCAGGCCGAGGAACACGCGGCCCACGGCCACGGTGCGGCGGCTGGCCGGCACCATCGAACTGGCCACCAGCGACGCGATGCCGAAGTAGGCGCCATGCGGCAGGCCGCTCAGAAAGCGAAAGAACAGCATCCAGTGGTAATCAGGCGCGATCGCGCTCAGGCCGTTGCCGATGGCGAACAGGCCCATCAAGGCGATCAGCAGGCGGCGGCGCGGCATGCGCGCGCCCAGCACGGCCAGGATGGGGGCGCCCACCACCACGCCCAGCGCGTAGGCGCTGATCACGTGCCCGGCGGTGGGCGCGTCGATGCCGAGCGACTGCGAGAAATAGGGCAGCAGGCTCATCGTGGCGAACTCGGTGGTGCCGATGGCGAAGCTGCCGATGGCAAGCGCAAGCAGCACCAGGCCGGGCCGGTGCTGGGAGGAGAAGGAGTGGGACATGGATACGACGAAGCGGGGATTGCGGAATGCTGCGATGCAACAGCCGCATTGTAGGGGGCAGAACCTGTCATTTGCATGTCTGCCCGCGATGACGCTTCGGCACGGGCGTGGGCGGGGCCCAATGCGTGGGCCGCGGGCCGTGCGGCCCTTGCTCGTTTACGAATCCTGACAATTGGAGCGCCGCAATTTAAGAAACCTTCGATGGTTCGTGCGAGGGCCCGTCTCTACAGTCGTGTTTCCAAAAAAACCCTTATTCAACAATAGGTTGTGGGGCAATTCCTACCCGGGGGGCCCGTCAACGACTGTGCTGCGTGTACGACGCGCGGCGGATACCTGCTTACAAATGAACCACATCTTTATGCTCGTCTGGAATGCCGCCTCCAACACGTGGGTGGCCGT
>Ga0182739_1000932_pt1 | contig 32990 bp, 25 predicted proteins | sample eDN5th30CBELigBY_FD_128873 | JGI IMG/M metagenome (GOLD analysis project Ga0182739, IMG submission 128873) | Enriched backyard soil microbial communities from Emeryville, California, USA - eDNA 5th pass 30_C BE-Lig BY (version 2) (version 2) | ecosystem: Environmental > Terrestrial > Soil >... | reverse complement strand
GGGATCCAGCGCCGCGACGGGCGCCGGAACACCGGCCGGAGGACGCCGCATCACGGGAAACGGGGAGCCGCCCGCGCAGACCGAGACCGTCCCGGGTCTGCGCGACAACGTGCTGCTCCGGGAAGCGCTCGCCAAGGTCGGCGAGAAGGCGACGCCCGCCGAACTGGTCGAGGTCATGCGACAGATGCTGCAGGGACACCTCTTCCTGCGGGTCAAGGGCGATGCGCGGGCGCTGCTCGCCGAGGGCAAGGGGCTCCCGCTCGCCGTCGGCCGCGCCGGTGACGATCAGTACGTGCTGGCCTTCTCGTCCGGGACCGCGTTGAAGGATGCGATCGCCGCGGACGGCGACGCGTCGACCTCAGCGATGGGGCAGCCCGTCCTGCTCGTGCTCAAGCACGTGCTTGACGGCCCGTACGCGGGTGTCTTGATCGACGGAGCGTCGGCGAGTGCGCGGGCCGTGCTTCCACGCGCGGTGGTCGAGCAGGCGGTCGCACAGGCCGATCCCGAACTGCGCATCAAGACGCTGCTCAGCACGTCACCTCGCACCCCCGAGATCGTCGCGAAGCTCGGGGATGCGCTTGCGGAGGCACCGCTGTGGGTCGCGGTGAACACGACGACCCAGCCCGACGGCACCGAGCGCGTCGGCGTGGCAGAGTCGCGGACGGCCGACGGCTCCCGGCTCCTCAACGTCTTCTCGCACCCGCTCGAGATCGTCGCGCTCGGTCGCGGCGATCGTGCCCTGCCGTTCACGGGCGCCCAGTTGGGACGGGCGCTGCGGCAGAACACCGCGCTCTCCGGCGTCGTCGTCGATGCGGCAGGTCCCTGGATCGCGCTCACTCGCGACGACCTGGCGCCCGTGCTCGCTCTGCCCGATCCGCCGGTCGCCACACCCGAGCCGGCCGCCGCGCGCGCATCCGACTCCTCATCCGCGCCCGAGACCGCCTGACCACCCGAGACCGCCTGACGCGCCTGACACCGCAGCCTGCCCGGGCATAGGGTCGGAGCATGGCATCGCCGCGCGTGACCCTCACCGTGCCCGGACCCGGCGGCGACCGCGAGGTCGGCCTCTCCAGCCCGGACCGCGTGATGTGGCCGGCGGAGGGGATCACGAAGCAGGAGCTCGCGGAGTACGTCGTCGCTGTGCGCGAGCCGTTCCTCGCGCACAGCGGGAACCGGCCGGTGTCGCTGGAGCGATTCCCCGAGGGCGTGGACGGTGAGCGCTTCTACTCGAAGAACCCACCCAAGGGTGCGCCCGAGTTCGTCGAGACGGTCACTGTGACATACAACAGCGGGCGTCGACACCCGCAGATCGTGCTCACGGAGGCGGCGTCGATCGTGTGGGCCGTACAGATGAACACCGTCGTCTTCCACCCCTGGGCGTCGCTCTCCGCCGACACCGACCATCCCGTCGAACTGCGCATCGACCTGGATCCGCAGCCGGGAACAGACTTCGCGGATGCGGTGGCGATCGCACCGGTGCTCCGCGAGGTGCTCGCGGAGGCCGGGCTCGCGGCATGGGTCAAGACGAGCGGCAGTCGTGGACTGCACGTCTTCTGCCCGATCGAGCCGACGCACGAGTTCCTGGATGTGCGCCACGCCGTCATCGCGGCGGGGAGGGAACTGGAGCGTCGGCTGCCGGAGCAGGTCACGACCAACTGGTGGAAGGAGGAGCGGGGCGCGCGCGTCTTCGTCGACTTCAACCAGGCCAACCGGGACCGCACGATGGCCGGCGCCTACAGCCCGCGCGCCCTGCCGACGGCGACGGTCTCGATGCCGATCACCTGGGATGAACTGCCCGAGGTGGATCCGGCCGCCTTCACGGTGCGCACAGTTCCGAGCATTCTCGCCGAACGCGGTGACGCGTGGGCGGGCTTCCTCGACGCGCCGGGCCGCATCGACACGCTCCTGCAGTGGTGGCAGCGCGACCTCGACGCGGGGCTCGGCGAGCTGCCATTCCCTCCCGAGTTCCCCAAGATGCCCGGGGAACCCCCGCGCGTGCAGCCCTCGCGCGCCCGTACCCCCGAGGCGTAACGGCCGCCTGGCGGAACGCTGGACGCACCCGCCGCGGCGGGCAACCGCCGCCGGAGCACCCGGTGGGGGAACACCCGCCGCCGGGGGCCAGGACGGCGGTCAGGTCAGGACGGCGGCGAGATCGTAGGCGGAGACTGTCTCGAGTTGGTCGAAGGTGCACGAGCGCGGGTCGCGGTCGGGGCGCCAGCGCTCGAACTGCACGGTGTGACGGAAGCGCATCCCCTCCAGCTGGTCGTAGCGCACCTCGAGCACCCGCTCGGGACGTAACCGCACGAACGACACATCCTTCGCGCCCGTGAACCGGGACCGTTCGGTCTCACCGGTGACGGCCGCGCCCTCGCCGTCGCGCTCCACGAGGGGAGCGAGCTCCTCGACGAGTTCGAGGCGACGCGCGTCGCTCCACGCCGACACGGCGCCCACGTTGTGCAGTCTCCCCTCCGCATCGTGCAGGCCCACGAGCAGTGATCCGACGCCCTGCCCGGACTTGTGCACACGGTATCCGAGGGCGACGACATCGGCCGTGCGCGCGTGCTTGATCTTGAGCATCGTGCGCTTGCCGGGCGCATACGGTGCATCGAGCGGCTTCGCGACGACGCCGTCCAGCCCCGCGCCTTCGAACTCCGCGAGCCAACGCCGGGCGAGGTCGGCGTCGGTCGTCGCGCGCGTCAGGTGGAGCGGATGCGGGACACCGCCGAGGAACTCGACGAGCCGCGCGCGACGTTCGCGGAACGGGGAGGCCTGCAGATCCTCGTCCCCGAGTGCGAGCAGGTCGAACGCCACGATCATCGCGGGGGTCTCCGCCGCGAGACGCACCACACGCGACGCCGCCGGGTGGATGCGCTGGCTCAGGGCCACCCAATCGAGGCGCTCGGCGCCGGGCTCTCCCGTCGACACGACGATCTCACCGTCGAGGAGGCACGGACCCGGCAGCATCTCGGCGAGCGCGGCGACCAGTTCGGGGAAGTATCGGGTGAGCGGCTTGGCGCCCCGGGACCCGAGTTCGACGGAGTCCCCGTCCCACGCGGCGAGCACCCGGAACCCATCCCACTTCGGCTCGAAAGACAGCCCGCCGGGGGTCCGCTCCGGATCGGGGATGTCGGGGACGGCCTTGGCGAGCATGGGAGCGGGGATCGCATAGCGCATCCCCCCATCCTGGCCGGATCGTGCCGAAGCGGGGAGGGGGGTGATACCGATGGGTGATTTATCCGGGAACGAGGGTCCGGATGCGTGTGGGATCCGTACCCTCAGAGGCGATTCCGGGGTTCGTGTCCCGGAACCATCGGCGCACCAGGGGGGGGCAGGCGATGACGATCAGCGACGCACGGATCGACGCGGCGGTGAGTCCACCGGCGCCCGTCGAGATGGGGCGTCGGAGCGAGGGGCATGTGCTCATCGGCGACTGCGTCGTCTTCACCGGCGCTCCCCCCGCATTCGTGCCCCTCGCACCCGGCCTCGCCGCTCCGTGGGTCGTGCTCGTGCACACGATGGATGCGCGCACGCCCGAGAGCAGGCTGCTCATGGCAGAGCGGACGGCGGAGTGGACGCGCGGATGCGCGAACGTCGTGGTCGGACTCGCCATGCCGATGCGACGTCTCCTCATGCCGACGCTGCTGGAGTCCACGACGTTGGCTCGCACGACACTCGTGCGCGTCTCGCGTCACGTGCTGCCCGAGTTGATCGCGACGCCTCCGGCGTCGGGCGCGGTCGCGATGCCGGTCGAAGAGTTCCTCATCACGATGATGCAGGGCATCATCCGGGAGAACCCGAGGGTCGTCACCGGCGTGCGTCGCGACAACCTGCTCCCCGGCGACATCGTCGCGATGGTGGATGCGCGCCACCACGACCCCTACTTCGACGTCGCGACGATGGCGCGCGAACTGCACATCAGTCGCCGCCAGCTGTACCGGTATGCGCCCGAAGGCACCGGCCTGGCCGGCATGATCGCCGAGCGGCGGCTGCGGTCCGCGATCTCGGTGCTCTCGGAGCATCCGCACCTCACGCTGTCCACCGTCGCCCAGCTCTCGGGGTTCCGCGATGCGGCGAGCATGCGCGCGCAGTTCCTCCGCCGCCTGGGTGTTACGCCGCGCGAATATCGCGAAGGCGACTGAACTGAGCGGGCCGCTAGAATCCGGAAGTATGCCGGAGTGGATGAGCCTGGCCCGCTCCCGATTCGCGCAACTCTGGGCCGAACTGCCCGCCTTGACGGTGCTGGCGGCCACACCGGGGTGGGGCCGGACGACATGGATGCAGCAGTGCGATCACGCGCTGCAGAGCCGCGACGACCTTGTCACGCACTGGATCACCGGGCGTCGCGCCTTCGAGCGATACGCCCCCGATGGCGCGGACGCCGTCGTCTTCGTCGACGAGCTCATCCACACGGCGGACGACCCGCTCTGGGCGCAGATCGCCGCACGCCTCAAGACGGATCCCACCCTCCGACTGGTGGTCTCGACGATCGATCTGCCGCCGCGCGATCTGCTGGCCGGCATCGACATGCGCATCGTCGACGAGGCCGACCTCGCGTTCACGACCGACGAGATCGACGACCTCGCCCGGATGAACGCGCCGGAGGCGCTGCCGGACATGCTCGAGGCGATCGCGACGGATCTGCGCGGATGCCCCGTGCTCGCCCGTCGGCAACTGGAACGTGCCGGCGGCGAACCGGATCGTGCGCTCTGGGGTGCGCCGGGCGCGCCCCTCGCGCTCACGCGGCTCGCCGACATGGCCGCCTTCCCCGTCGCCATCCGCCTGCGCACCGTGTTGGGGCGCGTCCTCAAGCAGGGCGAGATCTTTCGGCGCTTCTCTGCGGCATTGGTCGCCCTCGGGCTCGGGGAGGATCTCGAGACGGTCGCGGCCGACTTCGCGCGCCTGCGGGTCTCGGCCATGGGGACCATGACGATCGACGACCAGACGGGGGAGGAGATCTTCGAGTGGACCCCGGGCGTGTGGGCGGCGCTCAAAGCCGCCCAGACGCCGGAAGAGCGCGTCGCGACCGCACGGGAAGCGCTCGAGCTCACGCAGCGCGCGGGTCAGATCACGATGCAGTTGTTCTATCTGCTGGAGGCGGGAGATTTCGCCAGCGCCGAGAGTCTGGTGTTCAAGAACTTCCGGCTGTTCCTGCTCAGCACGCATCCCGTGACCTATCGCGCACTCGTGGACGCCCCGTCGGATGCGCTCGCGCGGCACCCCAACCTCCTCGTGCTCGCCGGCGAGCTGCGCAACCGCTACGCGGGTGCGAACCCCGAGTCGGACGCATGGTTCCGGCTGGCGCGGAGCGGGCTGCATCCGGATCGCGTCGCCACATCCTTCGACCGCTTCCGCGTCGTGTGCCGTCACCTGCTCGCGGTCGTGTCTCTCGGCGACCGCGAGGGCACGCGCCGCGGGCTGCGCACCGTCCTGGAACTGCTCGGGGATGCCGACGACCCCGGGCTGCTCGCCCTCGCCGACCAGTACTCCACGATCGCGGAGCGGCTCGCCGCCGAGATGTACGTGCCGTTCTGGGCGGCGACCCAGATCGACGAGCATCAGTGGGCGCTCCGGTTCGCCGAGCTCATGCGGGCCTACGCGAACGACGCGAGCCCGACGACGATCGCGGAGATGTTCACGGCGCTGACCCAGGAGAACTTCGCGGGTGTCCATTCGCTCGGAGACGACCCGGTGTCGGCCTCCGCTCTCAGCCACTCCGATCCGTTCCTGCTGATCGAGGAAGGCCGGGACGAGGAGGCGCTCGCGATGGCGCAGGGGCTGGTCGCCCGCATCCGCGTCTCGGCGCCACCGAAGGCGACCGCGGAGGCGTTCGTCCTGCTCGTGCGTGCGCTGCTGGCTCCGCGCACGGTCGATGCGGAGGAGACGGATGCGGCGGTGCAGCGCAGCAGCCAATTCTGGAACGACGGGGTTCCGGGCACATTCCTCACGCTCGCAGCCGTCGTGGCGCACCTGACCGCGGGTGACACGCCGGCGGCGGCGCGCCTGACCCAGGCACACCGCAATCCCGACTGGTTCGTGCTCGTCGCCCAGGCTCTCGTCGCGCTCGCCGACGACGAGCCGAGCCTCGCGATGCAAGCACTCGGCGCCGCGCGGGAACGGTCGCCGCTGCCGCGCGGCCGGGCGATCGTGGAGACGCTGACGGCGGTCGCGCACAGCAGACTCGGCCGCGACGACGCCGCGATTGCTCTCCTCGAGTCGACGTGGCACGCCTCATCCGAACGGCTCATGCGGTTCGCGCTGCGGTTCGTGACACCGGCCGACTTCGACGTCATCGCCTCGTCGGAAGAACGGCTGAGCCCGCCGTTGCGCGCGGTCATCGCACACGCGGCCGACGATCTGCGGGCACTGCCCGACAGCGCCGTGCCCCGGCTCACGCCGAGCGAACTGGGCATCCTGACCCTGCTGAGCGAAGGGCTGTCGACCCCGCAGATCGCGACGCAGCGCGTCGTGTCGACCAACACGGTGCGCACGCAGCTGCGGATGCTGTTCCGCAAACTCGGCGTCGCCAGTCGAGCGGAAGCGGTCGCCCGCGCCGAAGAACTCGGACTGCTCAACCGTCGGGGCAACGGCAACCGCTGAGAGAAGGAGCGAGGTCACTGTGCGCGCCGTCTTCGAGGTCCTCGCAGCGCAGCCGGTGCTGTTACTCTTCCTGATCGTCGGCTTCGGTGCGCTCGTCGGGCGGATCCGGATCGGTGGCGTCTCCCTCGGCGCGGTCGCCGTGCTGTTCGCGGCGATGGGGCTCAACGCCTGGAGTGTGTCGCAGGGGGTGACGCTGGAGATCCCCGCATCCATGGGCGACATCGGCCTCGTCGTGTTCGCGTTCTGCACGGGGGTCATCGCCGGCCCCGGCTTCTTCCATGCGCTGCGCACGTCGTATCCGATGATGCTCGCGGTTGCGGGCATCCTTCTGCTCGCCGCTGTGGCCGGGGTGGGGCTGGGCCTGTGGATGGGGCTGACGCCGGTGGAGATCGCCGGAACGTTCGCGGGAGCACTCACCAACACGCCCGCGCTGGCGGCCACGGGCGGCAGCGCCGAGGCGACCGTCGGGTATGCGAGCGCCTACGTCCTCGGCGTCGTCGGGGCCATGGGCGCTGTCGCGCTCGCGTTGCGACACAGCCGCACCGACACAGATGCGCCGGTGCCGATCGTGGACAAGCCCATCGCGATCGACACGACCTCGCTGCCGACGGCGACCGAGATCGCGCGGCGGCACGGCAACCGCATCACGTTCTCCCGCATGAGCGCGGGGGAGGGCCCCGCGGAGGCGGTCGGCCCGGAGACCGCGTTCGGACCGGGGGACGTCGTCAACGTCGTCGGACCACGCGACGAGGTCGACGCGGTCGCCACCGAACTCGGACACACGAGCACGATAGACATCACGCGCGATCGCACTCACCTCGACTTCCGGCGCATCATCCTCTCCGATCCGCAACGCGCGGGCCGCAGGATCGGTGATCTGGGCCTGCGGGAGCGGTTCGGGGCGAGCATCGTGCGCGTCCGTCGGGGGGATGTCGAGTTCGTCGGAACCCCCGACTTCGAACTGCACCTGGGTGACCGGTTGCGGGTCGTCGCGCCGACGGCCACGATGCCCGAGGTCACGGCGTTCCTGGGAGACTCCGAGCGCGGGCTCGCCGACATCAATCCCACAGCACTCGGCCTGGGAATCGCGATCGGATTGCTGATCGGGTCGATCCACATCCCGATCCCCGGCGCGCACTTCTCGATCGGCTACGCCGCCGGCGCGCTCGTGCTGGGGCTCGTGCTTGGTCGGATCGGCCGCATCGGTCCCCTGGTCACGTCGCTGCCGCACACCGCCGCGACGGTGCTCGCCGAGTTCGGGCTCCTGGTGTTCCTCGCTTTCGCGGGGACCAAGGCCGGGTCTCTCATCGTCGCCGCGATCGTGTCCGGTGACGTGCTGCGTCTGCTGGGACTGGGCCTGGTGATCACCGTCATCGCGATGCTCGGCGTCTACCTCGTGATGCGGCACGTGTTCCGCGTCGGCGGAACACGGCTTGCCGGTGTCGTCGGCGGCGCGCAGACCAACCCGGCGGTGCTCGCGTTCGCGAACGGACGCACCGGATACGACGTGCGCGTCGCCCTCGGGTATGCGCTCGTGTATCCCGCCGCGATGGTCGTCAAGATCCTGCTTGCCCAGGTGATCGTCGGGCTCTGAACGGGACCGGCTCGAGGTTCGTTCGGGCTGGGGTCGGGCTGGGGTCGGGTCGCGCTGGGTGGGCTCAGGCGAACGCGCTCACGCCCGTGATGTCGCGTCCGATCAGCAGCGCCTGGATGCTCTCGGTGCCCTCATACGTGTGGATGGCCTCGATGTCGGCCATGTGCTGCATGACGCCGTTGTGCAGCAGGATCCCGTTGCCGCCCAGCAGGTCGCGCGCGGTCGCCGCGATCCGCCGTGCCGCGCGCGTGTTGTGATACTTCGCGAGCGACGCCTGCGTGGGACGCAGGCCGCCCCGGGACTCCAGATCGGCCAGGTGCCGGCAGTACAACTGCATCCCGGTGAGTTCTTCCAGCATCTGTGCGAGCCGTTCCTGCACCATCTGGAACCGGGCCAGCGGCTTGCCGAACTGCACGCGCTGCTGCGCATACTGCAGGGCTGCCTCGTAGCAGGCCGTCGCATGCCCGAGCGCCGACCAGGCGACGCCGGAGCGCGTCGAGTACAGTACGGTCGAGGCGTCCTTGAAACTCTTCGCTCCGGGCAGGACGGCGTCGGCCGGCAGCCGCACGTCGTCGAGGGCGATGTGGGCCTGGTGGATGCCGCGCAACGAGCCCTTGCCCGTGATGACGGTGCCGGTGTAACCGGGAGTGGTCTGCTCGACGAGGAAGCAGCGGACGGCACCGTGGTCGTTGGCGCCCTCGTCGTCGACGCGCGCCCACACGAACGTGATGCCGCCGGATGCGCCGTTGCCGATCCACTTCTTCGCGCCGCGAAGCACCCACTCGTCGCCCTCGCGGCGGGCCGTCGTCTCGAGCGACACGGAGTCGGAGCCGTGGTCGGGTTCGGTCAGCGCGAACGCCGCGAGCACATCGCAGCGGGCGACCGGGCCGAGCCAGCGGTCCTGCTGCTGCTCGCTGCCGAAGAGCGCGAGCGTGCGCAGCGCGAGGCCGCCCTGGACGGCGATGATGGTGCCCAGCGAACCGTCGCCGCGCGAGACCTCCATGTTCACGAGCCCCGCGGCGAGGGGCGAGAAGCGGGTGAGGGCGGGGTGCTCGATGCCGTCGTTGAGCAGGTCGAGCTCGCCGAGCCGCCGCGCGACATCGAGCGGGTAGTCCGCCGTGTCCCACGCGTCGATCATCCGCGGTCCGACCTCGTCGACGTACGCCTGCGCTCGCTCCCACACCGCGCGGTCCTCCGCATCGATGTCGGCGAACACCGCGTAGTAGTCGGTGCCCAATCGTCCCGTGACGGCGTAGTCCTCCGCGCGATCCCCCGGCAGCTGCTGTTCGACCATGCCAGGACTCTAACACTCAGTCCCATACCGCACGATACCCAGTCCCACGTGCGGACACCGGGTGGATAAAAGAACGGCGAGCGGCAGAACTCACCGTTGAAGCCGGTGGGTGCGGCGGGGCGTCGCGGGGCTCAGATGTCGAGGCGGGCGCGCACGCGGCGCGCGATCTCGGCGGCGGGCATCCTCCGGGGGAAGACGGCCACGACGACGTCGTCCTCGGCGACGGTTGCCGCGTCGTCGGCGTGCGTGCCGGTGGGACGCACGCCGTAGCGGTCGAGCACGTCGTCGAGCGCCGCCTGCAGCGCGGACAGCGGCACGCGCTTCGTGCCGCGCAGAAGCTGGCGCAGGACGTGGTTGTGCACGGCCGTCACAAGTGCGGCGAATCCGACGGCGTCGAGGGGGTCGATGCCGGGCAGCGCGCTGCGCAGATACTCGTCGAAGAGCCGCTCGTACCGGAACACCGTGACGATCTCGCGCTCTCGCAGCGCGGGCACCTGCCGCACGATCTCATACCGGCGGCGCGCGACGTCGGGGTCACGGGCGAAGTGCTGGAAGACGCGCTGGGATGCCTCGCACACGGCGACCCACGGGTCGTCATGTCCCGCGTACAGCCAGTCCCGCAGTTCGCCCAGCAGCACTTCGTGGTCGGCGAAGACGACGTCCTCCTTGCCGCCGAACTGGCGGAAGAACGTCGAGCGGGAGACACCCGCGGCCTGCGCGATCTGCTCGACCGAGGTCGCCTCGAACCCCTGGCGGGCGAACAGGTCCAGCGCGGCGGCGACGACGGCGGTGCCTGCGGCGGAGGGGGACGGGGATTGGCTCATGTCGAATGAAGCCTAGACGCTCGCCCCCGCGGCCGCCCGTCCGAAGATGTCGCCGGGCGGTAGTAGGCTGGAGTGCGGTTCGATATCTCGACGTCAAGAGATATTTCGGTCGCCCCAGGCGCCGCATCCGGCCACTCCCACCCGCAATTCGCCCCGCGAAGGACTGCAAGGACTGCACTGTGGATCTGTACGAGTACCAGGCACGTGATCTGTTCGAGAAGTACGAGGTGCCGGTGCTCGCCGGCATCATCGCCGACACCCCCGAGGAGGCGAAGGCCGCGGCGGAGAAGCTCGGCGGGGTCGTCGTCGTGAAGGCCCAGGTCAAGACCGGTGGCCGCGGCAAGGCGGGTGGCGTCAAGGTCGCCAAGAACCCCGACGAGGCCTACGAGGCAGCCAAGGCCATCCTCGGCCTCGACATCAAGGGGCACGTCGTCAAGCGCGTGATGGTCGCCGCGGGTGCCAAGATCGCCCGGGAGTTCTACTTCTCCGTGCTGCTGGACCGCGCCAACCGCTCCTACCTGTCGCTCGCGAGCGTCGAGGGCGGCATGGAGATCGAGCAGCTCGCGGTCGAGAAGCCCGAGGCGCTCGCGCGGGTCGAGGTCGACCCGATGGTCGGCATCACGCCGGAGAAGGCGCTCGAGATCGCGCAGGCCGCGAACTTCGAGCCGGGTCTGGCCGAGAAGGTCGCCGACGTGTTCGTCAAGCTCTACGACGTCTACAAGGGCGAGGATGCGACGCTGGTCGAGGTGAACCCGCTCATCCAGTCCGAGGACGGCGAGATCATCGCGCTCGACGGCAAGGTCACGCTCGACGAGAACGCGGAGTTCCGTCACGCCGGGCACGCGCTGCTCGAAGACAAGGACGCCGCCGACCCGCTCGAGGCCAAGGCCAAGGAGAACGACCTCAACTACGTCAAGCTCGACGGTCAGGTCGGGATCATCGGCAACGGTGCGGGCCTGGTCATGTCCACGCTCGATGTCGTCGCGTATGCGGGGGAGAACCACGGTGGCGTGAAGCCCGCCAACTTCCTCGACATCGGCGGCGGTGCGTCGGCCGAGGTCATGGCGGCCGGGCTGGACGTCATCCTCGGCGACCCGCAGGTCAAGTCCGTCTTCGTCAACGTGTTCGGCGGCATCACGGCGTGCGACGCCGTCGCGAAGGGCATCGTCGGCGCCCTCGCCGCGCTCGGGTCGACCGCGACGAAGCCGCTCGTGGTGCGCATCGACGGCAACCGTGTCGAGGAGGGCCGCCGGATCCTCGCGGAGGCGAACCACCCGCTCGTGACCCTGGCCGCGACGATGGACGAGGGCGCCGACAAGGCCGCCGAGCTCGCTTCCCGGTGATCGAGGAGACCGCGTAGCGGTCGTATCGAGATCCCACACGCAGACTCACAAAGGACTCAAGAGAAATGTCGATCTTCCTCAACAAGGACTCCAAGGTCATCGTCCAGGGCATCACCGGCGGCGAAGGCACCAAGCACACGGCGCTCATGCTGAAGGCCGGAACGCAGGTTGTCGGGGGCGTGAACGCGCGCAAGGCCGGCACGACCGTGCTGCACAAGGACAAGGACGGCGGCGACGTCGAGCTGCCCGTCTTCGCGTCGGTCGCCGAGGCGATGGAGAAGACGGGCGCGGACGTGTCGATCGCGTTCGTCCCCGCCGCTTTCACGAAGGATGCGATGATCGAGGCCATCGACGCCGAGATCCCGCTGCTCGTGGTCATCACCGAGGGCGTTCCCGTGGGCGACACGGCCGAGGCGTGGGCGTACGCACAGAGCAAGGGCAACACGACCCGCATCATCGGGCCGAACTGCCCCGGCATCATCACTCCCGACGAGGCCCTCGTGGGCATCACGCCCGCGAACATCACCGGCAAGGGACCCATCGGTCTCGTGTCGAAGTCGGGCACGCTGACGTACCAGATGATGTACGAACTGCGTGACCTGGGCTTCTCGACCGCGATCGGCATCGGCGGCGACCCGATCATCGGGACGACCCACATCGACGCGCTGGCCGCGTTCGAGGCCGACCCCGAGACGAAGGCGATCGTCATGATCGGCGAGATCGGTGGCGACGCCGAGGAGCGTGCGGCCGACTACATCAAGGCGCACGTGACCAAGCCGGTCGTCGGCTACGTCGCCGGCTTCACCGCGCCGGAGGGCAAGACCATGGGCCACGCCGGCGCGATCGTGTCGGGCTCCGCCGGCACGGCACAGGCGAAGCAGGAGGCCCTCGAGGCCGCCGGCGTCAAGGTCGGCAAGACGCCGTCCGAGACCGCCGCACTGATGCGCGAGATCGTCGAAGCGCTGTAACCGATTCGCTGTCCCGGACGGGGTCGGCTGCGTTCGCGCATCCGGCCCCGTTCGCGTATGCGTCTGCGTCCGCGCATCCGTCTGCCTGTCACGGCGACGGATGCGGGCTGCCAGACCCGCCCGGAATCAGGCCGGCCCGATGTCAGGCCAGCAGGGCTTCGACGGGGCCGCGTGCGAAGTATACGACGAATCCGGCGGCGACGATCCACAGCAGCGGGCTGATCTGCCGGGCGCGGCCCGACAGCGCGCGGATCACGACCCACGACACGAAGCCCGCGCCGATGCCGTTCGCGATCGAGTACGTCAGCGGCATCACCGTGACCGTGAGGAACACGGGGATCAGTGCGGAGACGTCGGTGAGGTCGATGTGGCGGATCTGCGCCATCATCAGCGCGCCGACGAGCACGAGCGCGGCCGCCGCGATTTCGGTCGGCACGATCGTCGTCAGCGGGGTGAAGAACATCGCGAGCAGGAACAGCAGTCCCGTGATGACGTTCGCGAATCCCGTGCGCGCGCCCTCGCCGATGCCGGCACCGGACTCGATGAACACGGTGTTCGACGACGACGAGGTCGCCCCACCCGCGATCGCGCCGATGCCCTCGACGACGAGCGCCGACCGCAGGCGCGGGAAGTCGCCCTTCGCGTCGGAGAGTCCCGCCTCACGGGCGAGTCCCGTCATCGTGCCCATCGCGTCGAAGAAGTTCGTGAACACGAGCGTGAACACGAGCATCGTCGCCGCGAGCACGCCGATCCGCTCGAACGATCCGAAGCTCACCTGTCCGATCAGGCTGAGATCCGGAAGGCCGACGAGGGATGCGGGCAGCTCCGGCACCGTGAGCGACCAGCCCTGCGGGTTCACACCGTCATCCGTGAAGCGGGGTCCGAGCTGCCAGATCGCCTCGACGATGACCGCGACGACCGTGCCGGAGACCAGGCCGATCAGCAGCGCAGCCTTGACGCGCAGCGCCATGAGGATCGCCGTCAGCAGCAGCGTGCCCACGAACAGCAGCGTCGGCACGGTCGCGATGGACCCCTCGATGCCCAGCCCGACGGGCGGTGAGTCGGCACCCGTCGAGGTCACGAACCCGGCGTTGACGAACCCGATGAACGCGATGAAAAGGCCGATACCGACCGTGATCGCCGTCTTCAACTGGATCGGCACGGCGTCGAAGATCATGCGTCGCAGACCCGTGGCTGCCAGGATCACGATGATGGCGCCGTTGATGACGACGAGCCCCATCGCCTCGGCCCACGTGACCTGACCGACGACGGACACGGCGAGGAACGAGTTGATGCCCAGACCCGCGGCGAACGCAAACGGCAGACGCGTGACGAGGCCGAACAGGATCGTCATGACTCCGGCGGTGAGCGCCGTCGTCGCCGCGACCTGAGCGAACCCCAGGTTGTCGCCCGAGATGTCCGTCCCCGATGACAGGATGATCGGGTTCAGGATCACGATGTAGGCCATCGTGACGAACGTCACGACACCGCCGCGGACCTCCGCGCCGACGCTCGACCCGCGCCGCGTGATCTCGAAGAACCGGTCGAAACCACTCGACGAACCCGTCGCCTGCGGGGCGGGGGACGGCGTTTCGCTCGTTGTCTGCTCGGGGGGAATGCTGCTGCTCACGGGAGACCTCCGACGAAGACGCTAGCGGCATACGCCACGTGCACGGTAGTCCGCGGGTGGGCAGGGCGTGCCGGACATCTGCCGTCACCCGTCGCGGGTAGGGTCGGATGCGCATGAATCGCGCCCTCGTCGCCCTCCTCTCCGCCTTCGACGCCCTCGTCCAGGCGGCCGTCGGCCTCGCCGTCGTCGCCGCCACCCTGGTCCTGCTCTGGGCGTTCGGCGCGGACCCCGCTTGGCACGCGCTCTGGCCGGCCACCGGAACGATCTGGCAACTCGGGCAACTCGTCCCGCTGGAGATCACCCTCCCCGAAGATCTCATGGTGCTGCTCGGCGCCCCGGATGCGGCCGCACACTTCACCTTCTCGCTCGCACCCCTCGTGCTCACGCTGTTCACGGCCGTGTTCGGGCTGCGCTCCGGCGCGCGCGCCGCGCGCGCCGGAGCCTGGGGCACGGCCGCGCTCGCCGCGGTGGTGATAGCGGCGGCCGTGGCCGCCGCGATCGCGCTGACGACGAGCAACGACGTCGCCGGGGTGCACCTGGCCGCCGCCGTCGGGATCCCCGCGGCGCTGTACGGGGTCGCCGTGCTTCTCGGCGGTGTCGTCACCGCGTGGCGGATCGGGGACGACGGCGTCATCGACCGGATGCGCGCACACATCGAGGCGTTCCCCGGGGCGTGGCCGGCTGTGCTGCGAGCCGGCGTGCGCGGCGGAGTCGCCGCGCTCGCCGGGGTCGTCGGGGTGGGGGCCGTCACCGCGACGGTCGCACTGTTCACCGGTGCGGGAGACGTCGTGGCGTTGTTCCAGGCCGGCAACGCCGACCCGGCGGGTGTCGTGGTGCTGATGATCGCCCAGGCCGCATACCTGCCGACGGTGATCGTGTGGGCGATGTCGTGGGTCGTCGGACCCGGTTTCGCGGTGGGTGCGGGCACGTCGGTGTCGCCCGCCGCGACGGATGTCGGCGTGCTCCCCGGCATCCCGTTGCTGGGCGCGATCCCCGAACTGGAGAGCACCTGGCTGCTGCTCGTCGTGCTGGTCCCGGTCGCCGCCGGGGCTCTCGCGGGCGCGATCGCCCGCGAGAGCTTGTTCCGCGAACGGCTCGCGCCGCGCGGGCCCGCGCACAGCAGCGAGGCATTCCTGCCGCGACTCGCCGTGAGCGGTCTCGTCGCACTCCTCGCCGCCGGGGGCGCCGCGGCGCTGGCCGCGTTGGCCTCTGGCTCGATCGGCCCGGGATCCCTCGCCGACGTCGGACCTCACCCCGGCCCGGTCGCCCTCGCGGTCGGCGTCGAGGTGCTCGTGGGCGCGAGCATCCTGCTCCTCTCACCGCAGCCGCGGCGCTGAACCCGTACCCCGCGGCTGCATACCTGCATCCGCCCCGGCCACGGAGCTCGGTGGTTCGCGCGAGGGCACTGTCGCGGAGTTCGGTGGTTCGCGCGAGGTTCGGAGGATTCGGGGGGATTCGTCCGACGTTCGCGCGTGTCTCCGAGGTTGGTGGGGTGGATGCGGGGGTGCCGCACCGGCGGCGTTGCAGCGCGAGCGGGTGCAGTCCCGCTGTGCGGGCGACGACCCCGGGGCGTGCGCGGGCCGCCGGTAGACTGGCGCGGTGCTGACCGTCGCCGTCCTGATCTCGGGCACGGGATCCAATCTCCGCGCCCTGCTCGAGGCGGCGAGCGATCCTGAGTTCCCCGCGCGCGTCGTCGTCGTCGGCGCCGATCGCGAGGCCGATGGCCTCGCCCACGCGGAGGACTTCGGCATCGCGAGCTTCATGGTGCCCTTCACGGCGTTCGCGACCCGCGCGGAGTGGGGGGAAGAGCTCGTGCGGCAGCTCGAGGTGTGGCAGCCCGACCTCATCGTGCTGAGTGGCCTCATGCGCCTGCTGCCCGCCGCCGTGGTCGCGCGCTTCGCGCCCCGCATCCTGAACACGCACCCTGCGTACCTGCCCGAGTTCCCGGGCGCCCACGGTGTCCGCGACGCGCTCGCCGCGGGAGTCGCCCAGACCGGGGCGAGCGTCATCGTCGTCGACGACGGCGTGGACACGGGGCCGATCGTCGCGCGCGAACGCGTCCCCGTGCTGCCCGGTGACGACGAGCACACCCTGCACGAACGGATCAAACCCGTCGAACGACGCCTCCTGATCGACGCCGTGCGACGCGTCGCGACCGGCGAGCTCGCACTCGACACCGCTCGCTGAGCCCAGACCCGAATCCCAACCCGAACCCCAACCCGAGACCCCGACTCCGAGGAGACCGCCCATGGCCGGACCCCGCCACGACCCCACCCTGTACCGCGAGCGCGATGTCGTCCCGATCCGCCGTGCCCTCGTGTCGGTCAGCGACAAGACCGATCTGCTGCGTCTCGCGGATGCACTGGCCGCGGCCGACGTGGAGATCGTCTCCACCGGTGGCTCCGCGAGCATGCTCCGCGACGCCGGCTATGCCGTCACCGACGTGTCGGCGGTGACCGGGTTCCCCGAGTCGCTCGACGGGCGCGTGAAGACTCTGCACCCGGCCGTGCACGCGGGACTGCTCGCCGACCTCCGCCTCGCGCACCACGAAGACCAACTCGCCGAGCTCGGGTTCGCCCCGTTCGAGCTCGTCGTGGTCAACCTCTACCCGTTCGTCGAGACCGTCGCATCCGGCGCCTCGGGAGACGACGTCGTCGAGCAGATCGACATCGGCGGGCCGGCGATGGTCCGCGCATCCGCGAAGAACTTCGCCAACGTCGCGATCGTGGTCTCGCCCGAGTCCTACCCGGCGATCATCGACGCGCTGGGCACGCAGGGCGGCACCGACCTCGGTCAGCGTCGCGCGCTCGCGGCCCGCGCCTTCGCGCACACGGCCGACTACGACCGCGCCGTCGCACAGTGGTTCGCGGAGGAGACCCTCGCGGTCGACACCGACCTGCCGCAGCACCTGACGATCCGCGCGGAGCAGCTCGCGACTCTGCGCTACGGCGAGAACTCCCACCAGCGCGCCGCGATCTACGCGCGCGCGGGCGGCCACGGGATCGCGCAGGCGACCCAGCTGCAGGGCAAGGAGATGTCGTACAACAACTACATCGACGCGGATGCGGCGCTGCGCGCGGCGTTCGACATGGTCAAGCCCGCCGTCGCGATCATCAAGCACGCGAACCCCTGCGGCATCGCGGTGACCGCGCCGAACGCTCTCGACCCCATCGCGAGCGCGCACCTGCGCGCGCACGAGTGCGACCCGGTGTCGGCGTTCGGCGGCGTGATCGCAGCCAACCGCACCGTGACTCTGAAGATGGCGGAGAACCTGCGCGACATCTTCACCGAGGTGATCGTCGCTCCCGACTTCGAGCCCGAAGCGCTGCGCGTGTTCTCGGAGAAGAAGAACCTCCGCATCCTGCAGCTGCCCGCCGACTGGCGCCAGGAGCAGATGGACGTGCGCCTGGTCTCCGGCGGTCTTCTGCTGCAGGACGCCGACCGGTTCCCGGAGGACATCGACTCCGTCGCGAAGGACTGGGAACTCGTCTCGGGCGAGCGTCCCGCCGAGATGGAGGGCCTGATCTTCGCGTGGAAGGCGTGCCGCGCGGTGAAGTCGAACGCGATCGTCCTGGCCCGCAACTCCGCCACCGTGGGTGTCGGCATGGGGCAGGTCAACCGCGTCGACTCCTGCCGGCTCGCCGTCGAGCGGGCGGGGGACCGCGCCGCCGGCTCGGTCGCCGCATCCGACGCGTTCTTCCCGTTCGCCGACGGACCCCAGGTGCTCATCGACGCGGGTATCGCGGCGATCGTGCAGCCGGGCGGGTCGGTGCGGGATGACGAGGTCATCCAGGCGGCGCGGGATGCGGGTATCCCTATGTTCTTCACGGGCGAGCGGCACTTCTTCCACTGAGCACGATGTCGGATCTGCGCGAACAGGTGCTCGACGCCTCGGCGATCGAGCAGTGGCGGGCGTTCTTCGCCCGCGGCGAGGTGTTCGCCGTGCCCCGGGAGACCGACCAGCTGCGTGCCCGCCTGCGCGCCAACACCGTGTTGCTCGCGGTCACAGGCGGCCTGGTCGTGCTGTCCGGTATGGGACTGATCGTGCTGAGCGCGATCGGACTCGCGCGGGCGATCACCATCGTGCTGATCATCGTGTTCGCGGTCGTCGTCGCGGGCGTGTTCGTGCGCTTCGCGCTCGTGCGCCGGCGGCTCCGTGGCGCGGCGGATTCCGGTGCCGAATACCTGCGCATCGGGGCGGCCGGGCTGCGCTTCGGTGACGCTGTGGACATTCCGTGGTCGTCCGTCGTCGGCGGTGTCGGGTTCGACCACCGGGATGCTCCCGTGCACTGGTTTCACCGCCTGGCCGCGCGCGTCTCACCGCGCGCGGGTCTCGAGCAGTCGGAGCTGTGCCTCGGGCTGCGCGGAGCGCGGGCGCTGCGCGGGACGGCCCCGGGCCGCCTCGGGAAAACGTTCACGGTCCTCGGAGACGAGGGCGCGGTGCGGATCGCGCTCGACACGGCAGTCTCACCCGACGGGGTGCGCACGGTCCTCGCGGCCGCGCACGTGGCCGCGGCGATGGCGGGCGTCGACGTGCTCCTGTCGAACGACCCGGCCGTGATCACGCAGACGATCGTCGATGTGACCAACGGGCGCGCGCCGCGCCACGCCGGGTAGCCGCCGCGCTGCGTCTCCGCCGGGCTCGTCCGCCGGGCGCCGAGCCGCGGGATGCGCACAACTCAGGAGAATCGCGGGATTGTGGTGCCCGAAGCCGTCTCAGAGCGGCGTTCTTCCTGAGTTATGCGCAGCGTGCGACGGGGCACTCGTGTGCGAGCGACGAGTGCGGGCACGTTTAGGCTGGTCTGCGGCCGTGAACGAGCCCGCCCGGAACGGACGCGGCGAGTGAGCCCAGCGAGTGAGCCCCAGCGAGGAGATGACGATGAGCGATGATGTGCACGCGCTGCGCTGTGCCGAGTTGGCGACGCCGGTGACCGAGCTGATGGCCGCCGTGCTCACGGCGCAGGGCGGCGCGAAGGCCGCCTTCGAGGAGGTCGAGCGCCTCGCGGCGCAGGTGCGCGACATCGCCGCAAAGGGTGCTCTGGGGATCGACCAGGCCGATTACGTCTCGTGGGCGGAGGGTGCCCCCGCCGTGCTGGGCCGGATGATCGAGGCGGCCGAGCAGTCGGACAAGCGCGGCGTGTGGGAGGCGTTCGCCGACCCGCAGTTCGGGCTGCACCGCATCGGTGCGGCGTGCGCCGGTCAGCCGCGGTGGTGAGTGCAGTGGTGGCCCGGCGGTAAGCCGGACGACCTCAGCAGCCCTCGCCGGGAGCGGCGACGTCGACGGGAACACCCCAGTCGGCGAACTCCAGGATGACGCTGCCGGCGGGATCGGCGCGCACGAGGCTCTGGGGCAGCGGGGCGCCGGTCGCGGCGACGACGAGCGCACCCTCGGTGGCCTCCGTACCCAGGACGAGATCGACCACGCCGTCGTGCGGCGCCCCGACCCCGGACGCATCCGCCGTCAGCCGGGCGACGAACGAGGCCGGATGCAGGAGTTCGGCCCACCGATCGAGGACGGGAGCGTCGGCGGGCACACACGTCGCGGTGTCGGCGGGCAGTCCGTACTCGGCGGCGATCGTCGCCGACGGCTGCACGAATGTGTCGCCGGAGACGAACTGGATGCGGGTCTGCGCGCCGCCGACGTCGATGAGGGCGTCGTAGGTCGCGCGATCGCCCGCGACGCGGACGTGCGTCGTGACACCGGCGGCGTCCGTGAGCGTTCCGGTCATGACGACGGGACCGGCCGTGCGCATCGCGTCCAGGATCGCGGCACGGGCGGTCGTGCCGGGCACGAGGGCGAGACCGTTGTCGGCCTCCGGGTCCCACGTGGACAGGTCGACGCCGGGAGACGGGACCGGATCCGCCGCGGTGGCCGTCGTGCACCCCGCGAGGAGCAGGCAGAGCGCCACGACCGCGCCCGCGGCCCGCATCCGACCGGCCGACACACGAACGCCCGACACCCTAACGCCCGCCACCCCAACGCCCCAGTGGCTACTCATCGACGGAGTCGGCGACGCACGCGGCCGCACCGCCCTGGCCGTCGACCGTGCCCCGGTCCAGGCTGACGGGCGCCTCCTCGTTGCCTTCCGCGGGACGCACGACGACGCACGACCGCTCGTCGATGATGCGTGCGGCACGCGGTAGCCACGCCTCCGCGCCGGTCACCCGCTGCGACACGTCGAGGGCTTCGCCCGCGGGTCCGTCCACGACGATGACCTGGTACGGCACGTCGGGGCCGCTCCACACGAGGCGCACCGCGTTGTCGGTGACCTCCACCTGCAGGCCGGTGACCTGAGCGCTGGGCGCGAAGAACCCCGTGACGAGGAAGAACACGAGGGCGGCCAGGGCCAGCAGCGTCGTGGCGGCGGACACGATCGACGCCGGATGCCGCCACAGGGGTCGCCGCGCGGAGGGGGCGTCCTCGAGTTCGGGGAGCACGTCGCCGAAGCGTTGCAGGGGGCGCATCTCGCCGTGGACGGTGTCGAGGCTGGGGTGCGGTTCGTCCCATCCGACGCGCGTGGCCGTCGGTGTGAACGCATGCGCGGAAGCGGCGTCGGCGCCCACGACGACCGGGGGAAGCGTCGCGGCGGCCTGCGTGAACCCGGCGGCCTGCGTGAACGCGGCGTAGGCGGGCGGGGCCTCGGTCGCGGCCGCCGGGGTGGCGGGTGTCGCGGCGGATGCGGCGTGCCCGGGCGTCCGGGAGGCGAGGGAGGCGTCGGCCGCGTCGCGCCGGCGGCGGCGGGTGCGCGGCGTGTCGGTCATGAGGCCGGTTCGGTCCTGTCGGTTTCCGGGGCGATGTCTCGCCGGGGCAAGCCCGATTATCATAGTCGGGTTCGCCCCCGCCCTCTGGAGACCCATGCCTGCATCACTCGCGCGATGGGCGCGTGGGGCCTTCTCCGCACGATCGGCGCGGGTCGCGACGGCGTCGCTCGCCGCCCTCGTGCTCGTGGTGTCCGCCGCGGATGCGGGCGGCTCGGGCGACGAGGAGGAGCCCGAACCCGACGGGTCCGTCCAGATTCCGTACCTCGAGACGGGGGACCTGCGCCCCGGTGCGGAGTGGGTGATCGACTGCGCCGACACGGGAACGCTCCCGGGCGTCCAGGTCGGGTGCACTCCCGAGGGGGTCGCGCTCACGGCGGACGCCTACGATCCGGAGTGGGGCGAGCATCCGCTCACGGTCACGCAGTTCAGCGGCGGTACGACACTCACGGTCACGTATCGCGTGCGGATGGCGCCGCCGCCGGCGCCGGAGGTCTCCGTGACCCGCATCGACGTGCCCCTCACGGTCGGCGCGCAGGCGATGATCCCGTTGTCCATGCTGGGGATCGTGTGCACGCTGTGCACGGTCGACGGCGGCGCGACGATCGCGATCACCGAACCCGACCCCGAAGAGGACCAGGCGTCCGCACGCTCGGGCGCGTCCGCCGAGCCCGAGCCGCTCACCGACGTCGCGATGGGTCTGAGCGCGACGCACCTGTCGCTGCGCAGCGATGAACCCGGCGAGGCGGTGGTGCCGCTGCTGCTCACCGACGACGCCGGACAGCAGGTCACGACCGAGATCGCGGTGTCGTTCGTGCCCGCCGCATCCGCTCCCACTGTCGTCGAGGACGCCGTCGAGGGGGCGGGCGAGGAGACGGGCGCCCTGCACGTGAACATGCCGGGCGACGCGTGGGATCTGACGGCGCTCGCGTGGGGCGAGGGCGTGACGTTCACGTGCCCGCAGCCGCGCCCCGACGGGCTCGTGTGCATGCGCGACGGTGCCGCGACCTTCACGCCCGTGCCGCCGGCCCCGGATGCGGCGGATGCGACGGTGGCTGCGGATGCGGGAGCATCCCCGCCCCAGTTCGCCTTCCGCGTCGTCGACGCGGCCGGGACGGTCTCCCTCGGCAGCGTCACGATCGGGGAGGGTCCCCTGCTCGCCGTCCCGTCGTGGGAGACTGAGGCGCCGCTGCACATGGTCTTCGTGCCACTCACGGAGGAACCCACGCCCGTACCCGCCCTGGACGCCCTGTTCCGGCTGCTGGAAGGAGTGACCGGACGATGACGCTCCGGCTGACGATCGCCGACCGACCCGGGTCACCCCGCCGCGAATCCTGGCTGCTGAAGGTCGACGAGGCGACGACGCTGTCCGAACTCGCCGAGTCGATCGACCTGCCCGCCGAGACCCTGACGCGCGGCGCCGACGGCGCCGAACCGTTCGGTCGCTCGAACCTGCGCAGCGGCGCCGTCATCCCCTCCGCGGCGCCGTCCGAGCTGCCGCCCGGGACGACGCGCCTCGAGTTCGTCGGCGGCCCGTTCGCGGGAGAGTCCGTCGCGGTCGAACCGGGGCGTCCCGTCACGATCGGCAGTGGCCAGGGCGCGGGCATCAGCGTCGCCGATCCGCACCTGAGCGCCGATCACGCACTGCTCACCGTCTCCGGCGGAGTGGGCGCCGACGGGCGTCCCGTGCCGCTGAGCATCGAGGTCGAACTGCGGGAGGCGCCCGGCGCGCTGCTCGTCAACGGCGAAGACGTCGGCCGTTCCGCACGGCTCGTTCCCGCCGACCTGCTGCAGTTGGGCAGCAGCGTCCTGCGCGTGGGTGTGGTTCCCGTCTCGGATGCCGACATCACCGTCGACGAGCTGGGGGTGCGCGAGTTCAACCGACCGTCCCGCATCCGTCCCACCCAGGTGCCGCCGGTCGTGACGCTGCCGGGCGACAAGCCGGAGGAGGCGGATGCGTCGCCCCTCCCGTGGCTGTCGGCGATCGTCCCCGTCGTGCTCGGCGTCACGCTCGCGATCGTCTTCCAGCGTCCCGTCATGCTGCTGATGGCGGCCGCGTCGCCGGTCATGGTGATCGGATCCTTCTTCGCCAACAAGAAGATCGCCCGCCGCAAGGGCGAGCGTACTGAGAGCGAATGGATCGAGGAGATCGGGGCGGCGCGCGAGCGCATCGCGACGCACGTGCGCCAGCAGCGGCTGGACACCTGGTATCACCACCTCGACCCCGTGTACATCCGCGACGTCGTGCTGCGCCCGCTCTCCCGGTTGTGGGAGCGACGGCGCGGCGAGTCGGACGCGCTCAAGGTGCGCGTCGGAGTCGCCGACGTCCCCCTCGATGTGCGCTTCGAAGGCGGGCCGCAGAAGGAGCGGCGCGAGGAGCGCGCCGTGGGCGTCTCGCCCGCGCCGGTCGCCGTCGACCTCGCCGCGGGGCCGGTCGGAGTCGCCGGCGCCCCCGATGTCGCCTCCGGCGTCGTGCGCGCCATGGTGACCGGTCTCACGGCGCTGCGCTCGCCGCGCGATCTGCAGATCGTCGTGCTGTGCGATCGCGAGCAGGAGCACGCCTGGTCATGGGTGCAGTGGCTCCCGCACGCGCAGCCCGCCGTCGGCCCCGTCGCGCTCATCGGCAACACCGACCTCACCCGCCGGGAGCGGGTGCGCGAGATCGGTGCCCTCCTGGACGTGCGGATGCGCGTCGGCCGGGACCGGCAGTTGGACTCGGAGACGCACGTCGTGGTCGTCGTCGACGGCGCGCGCCGCTACCGGATGCTGCCGGGCATGGTGACCCTTCTCGAGCAGGGCTCGAAGTACGGCATCCATGTGATCGCGATCGACTCGGATCGTTCGCGACTGCCCGAGGAGGCGGCGAGCGTCGTCGTCGCCGACCCCGGCGATCCGCTGCTGGGCCGCGTGGAGTCGGGCGACGCCTACCATTCGCCCGTCCTCCTGGATCAGGTGAGCACCGGTTACGCCGAGCAGCTCGCGCGCGCCCTCTGCTCGATCGAGCACGTCCGGGGTGTGGGCGACGACGCGACCCTCCCCGCGAGCGTCCGCTACACCGAGCTGATGGGCATCGACCTGTCCGATCCGCAGCCGATCGTCGAGCAGTGGAAGCTCGTGCCGCGTCAGTCGTACGTCGTCGTGGGCGCGGGCGCCGAGGGCGAGTTCGCGATCGACATCGCCGCGGATGGGCCCCACGCGCTCGTGGCCGGCACGACAGGCTCGGGCAAGTCTGAGTTCCTGCAGGCGCTCGTCGTCTCGCTCGCGCTCGCCAACCGTCCGGATGCCCTCAACTTCGTGCTCGTGGACTACAAAGGCGGCAGCGCGTTCGCGGACTGCGCCCGGCTGCCTCACACGGTCGGCATGGTCACGAATCTGGATGCGCGCGAAACCGAGCGCGCCCTCGCATCGCTGGACGCGGAGCTCAAGCGGCGCGAACGCGTCCTTCGCGACGACATCGTCGCGAAGGACGTCGACGCGGCGTGGGAGAAGGACCCGGAGGCCGCGGCCCGCCTCGGCCTCGCACGGCTCATGATCGTCGTCGACGAGTTCGCCGAACTCAAGACCGAACTGCCCGACTTCATCAACGGACTCGTGCGCATCGCCCGCGTCGGCCGCTCGCTGGGGGTCAACCTGGTGCTCGCGACCCAGCGTCCGTCGGGCGTCATCACGCCGGAGATGCAGTCGAACATCAACCTGCGCGTCGCGCTGCGCGTCACCGATCGGGCCGATTCGGTCGATGTGATCGGGGTTCCCGACGCCGCCCTCATCTCCGCATCCACCCCCGGCCGAGGCTACGTCCGCGCGGGGCTGGACGCGGCGCCCGCTCCGTTCCAGACCGCGCGCGTCGCGGGGCTGCGGATCGGTCACCAGCGCACGACGCGCGTCCTGCCGCCCGCGGCGAAGTTCGACTGGCAGAGCGTCGGACTGCCGCCGCGGTTCCCGGTCGCCGAGAAGGCCACGCACCGCCCCGACCAGGACGACACCGATCTGCGCGGGCTCGTGCACCTCGCGACGCAGGCGGCCGCCGCACTCGGGATCTCCCGCAGCCCGTCGCCGTGGCTGCTGCCGCTGCCGGATGTCCTGCCGTTGGATCGCTTCGACGACGACGCGGCCGCCGAGGGCGCGCTCGTGCTGGGCCTCGTCGACGTGCCGTCCCAGCAGCGTCAGCAGCCGCTCCTGTGGAACGTGCTCACCGACTCGCACCTGCTCTTCTTCGGCGGCAGCCGCTCGGGGCGGACGAGCGCCGTCCGCACGATCCTCGCGCAGGCGGTGCAGCGGTTCACTCCCGCCGACCTGCACGTGTACGGCATCGACTTCGGTACCGGCGCGCTGCTGCCCTTCGTCGGCGCCCCGCACACCGGCGCTGTCGTCACACCGCAGGATGCGGCCCGCCTGCCGCGTCTGCTCGCGCGCATCGGGGAGGACCTCTCCCGCCGACAGGCCGTGCTTGCGCGGGCGGGCGTGGGGAGCATCGCGGAGCAGCGGCGGGTCGCCGATCCGCGCGACGCCCTCGCCTACAGCATCGTCGTGATCGACGGGTGGGAGCGGCTCGGGGCGTCGATGAGCGCGGACGACCTCGTCGCCGTCCGCGATCAGGTGATGAGACTGCTGCGCGAGGGACCCGCCGTGGGTCTGCGGCTCATCCTGACCGCAGACCGTTCGGTGCCCGCCGACAAGGTGTCGAGCTTCATCGACACGCGCTACGCGCTGCCGATGCGCGACATCAACGACTACCGGGGCGCGGGCATCATGATCCGCGACCTCGCGCCCGACATGCCGCCCGGACGCGCGCTGTTCGGCCCCGAGGGCACCGAGGCGCAGTTCGCGGTCCTCTCCGCCGACACGAGTGGCGAGGGGCAGACCGCCGTCGCCCGCGGGATCGTGGAGCACGTCGCCGCGCACTTCGCGCAGTTCCCGCAGCTGGCGGAACTGCCGCAGGCGATGCACGTCGATCCGCTGCCCTCCCGCATCGGTCTCACCGAGGCGTTCGCGCTGCCGCTCATGGATGCGCGCGCTCCGGAGTCTCCCGTCGTCGCGGTCGGCGGCGATCGCCTCTCGCGCATCACGATCGATTGGCCCGCCGTGGGCGGATTCGTCGTCGCGGGCGATCGGCGCAGCGGCAAGACGCACACGCTCGCCGCGATCGCGCACCAACTGGGCTGGCAGGGGGTGCGCATGGCGGTCGTCGCGCGGGAGGGCTCCGTGCTCGCCGAGGTCGCGCGCGCCCACGGGGCTCCCGTGTTGACGACGCAGACGCCCGACGCGGACGTCGCGACGGCGCTGCAGCCGACGGATGCGGAGCCGCTGACGCTCATCGTCGACGACAGCGAGTCGATCCGCGACTCGACACTCGACCGGGCGCTCTCCGCCGTGCGGTCCACCGCGCGGTTCATCGTGAGCGTGGCGGCGGACTCGGCGGGCTCGTCGCTCACCGTGGCGCTGACGGAGGCGAAGCGTGGGCGCACGGGCATCCTGCTCTCCCCGCCCTCGACGATCATCGGGACGCAGGTGTTCGGGGTCCAGGTTCCGCGCAACCTCACGGGACGCGCGGCCCCCGGCGCCGGCGCGTTCTTCAGCGACGGCGCGTACCAGCAGGTGCAGGTCCCCGACCTCACAAGCTGATCCCTCCCACATGATCAAGATCCGTGAAGCAGCCAAGACGCTGGCAGCTCGCGGGCTCGCCGCTCCAGCGGGGGTGAGTTGGAGCGACGCGGCGCGGGGCACCGGGTGCTCTCGCGGCGACTAGACTGGCGTGTCGGCGGGGGAGACGCCCCCGATTCCGCATGCGCGTCGATCGACGGGGGAACCCTTAACCATGAGCACCCAGTGCCGCTTCTGCGGTGCGGCTGTGCGCCCGGACAGCATGTTCTGTCCCGCGTGCGGTCAGCTCGTGGGAGCATCCGCCGGTCCCGTCCCCCCTCCGTTCCCCGGTGTCGCGGCTCCCGAGCACGCGCCCGTCGCACCCGCCCCGCCGGGCGAGATCGCACCCGTTCCGCTGCCCGTGCCCCGTCGTCCCGCCACGCCCGAACCGGCAGCGAACGAGCCGGGCGCGCCCGCGCAGCCCGCACCCGCCGCGCCCGCACCCCCCGCGCCTGAACCGGCCACGCCCGCACCGGCCGAGGCCCCCACGCCTGCGGCGCACGGCACGCTCGTGCTCGTGCTGCCCGGAGGCAGCGCCGTTCCCGTCGATCGGATGCTCGTGCTGGGCCGTGCTCCCGAGAGCGGCTCGGCGGGGCATGGCGGAACGGCCGTGCGTGTCGACGACCCCGGTCGCTCGATGTCGCGCGTGCACCTCATCGTGACGCCCTCCGCATTCGGAGCGTCCGCCGTCGATCCGGGCTCGGCGAACGGCACGCAGCTCACGCGCGACGGCGCTCGATACCAGCTCGTCGCGGGCGAGGCCTGCGATCTCGTGCGCGGCGACAGGCTGGAGCTCGGCGACGCCGTCGTCACGGTCGCCTGACTCCTGACGGTCCGCCGAGCGGGGGCCATGGGGAGTTCTCCCCATGGGGTCCCGCTTTGCCGCTGTGTTAGGAATGTACGGGACATTCACGTCCACGCAGCATTCAACCCAAGGGGGACACGTCATGGCCGAGATCAAGGTCACTTCCGAATCACTCGCCGGCGTCGCCAACCAGCTCGCTTCGGGCGCCACGTCGATCGAGTCGCAGTTGGGCAACCTGAAGTCGCTCGTTCAGGGACTCATCTCCGGCGACTGGGGCGGTAGCGCATCGCAGACCTTCAACGAGCTGTACGAGCAGTGGGATGCTGCTGGTCTGCAGCTGAAGGAGTCGCTCAACGGCATCAGCGACCAGCTCTCCAAGGCCGCCCTCGCCTACGAGGAGTCCGAGAACAACATCGGCAACAGCTTCCGTTCGTAGTCGAAGCGCCCGGATGCCCGGGTACTGCCGAAGAGTCCGGGCTGACCGGGCCGTGTCCGAAGGTCCGATTGTCCGGGCCGTGCCGCCAGAGGTGAGGGGGGATACCGCATGGTGCAGGTATCGGTGACCACTCCGGCGCTGGGGTTCTCCGCAGCGTCGATGACGGGCGCGTTGGCGAACTTCGACGCCCAACTCGCGCAGGCAGCCGCCGCCGTGAACGCCGTCGTCGGGTCGACGTGGACGGGGAGCGCGGCCGACGCGTTCATCACCGAGTGGAACGCGTTCCTGCAGAGTGCGAACCTCACGCGGGACGCGCTCGCGAGCATCGCGATGCGTCTGCACGGCGCGCAGGCCGCCTACGAGAGCAACGAGGCGGTGTTGGTCGCGGCCGCGCGATCCTCGCGGGTCAACGCACAGACCCGGACGGGTGCCGGCAGCGGCACCAGCGGCGGCGAGCAGGCGCCGCCGAGTCCGCCGACGCAGGAGCGGCCGAAGCCCGAAGGGTCGGTGCCCGCATGACCGGTGTCCACAGCTACGAGACGGCCGACATCCGGGGTCTCGAGACGGCGCTGCAGCAGTTGCAGGGATACTGCGCCGAACTTCAGGCGCACGCATCCGGCGCGACGGCGGCACTGAGCGCCCAATGGAGTGGGTTGGCGAGCGCGGAGTTCATCAACCGGGTACAGACGTGGCAGGTCGGCGCCGGCGTGCTGACGTCGCACGCCGAGTACCTCGCCCTGTGGGCGGGCATCGCGGCGACCCAGTACGAGGCCGCGCAGGCGGCTACCAAGAGCATGTGGTCCGGCGGCGGCGGAAGCGGCGGCGGCGGTGGCCCGATGATTGCGGTGTGACGGAATGGTACGAATCGATCCCGCCAAGTTCGTTGCCGCGGCGGATGCTTATGACGGCGTCGCCCAGGAGGCGCTGAACTACGCCATTGCAGCGCGCGGCACGCTCTCGGGCTACCGCGGCGCGGCCGGCACCGACCCAGGCGGGGAGAAGTTCGCCGAGTCGTACGACAACATGGCGCACGCGGCCCTGCAGGTTCTCTACGACGTCGGTGTGACCACGCGCGGCTTCGACCGGCTGCTCATGGCCAGCGCCGGCACGCACGCGCAGGCCAACGCCAACGCGGAAGGCATCGTCTACGACGCATCCGGTGCGTACCAGCTGCGCACCGAGATCCCCCCGACCACGGTCGCGAAACCGCCGTCGGTCTTCGGCGGACGTCCCGACACGCAGGTTCGGGGACTCGACGACGTCGGGCAGTGGATCCTCGATCAGGTCATCAACGCGTACGGCACGTTCTTTCCCGACGGCGACCCCGAGAAGCTCGAAGACCTCGGAGCCGCGTGGGAAGGGATCCTCGCCGACATACGGGCTCTGCGCACGGGCATCCGCCAGGGCGACAACTCGCTCGCGGGCATCGACAGCGGTGAGGTCACGCTCATCTCGACCAAGGTCGAGGACTTCGCGAACGGATTGACGGAGTTCCTCAGCACCGAGGACGGCATCGGTGCGATCGACGACATCTGCACCGACTACGCCCAGACGATCCGCGACACGATCGAGGAATCGTTCCAGATGATCGCGCAGCTCGCGATCGAGATCGCCGTCAGCATCGGCGTCAGCGCGGCACTGTCGTTCTTCACGTTCGGTGCGGCGGGTGTCGCTGGTGCGGGCTTCGTCGCGGCTCGCGTCGCGTGGGTCGCCGGCCGGATCGGGACGCTCGTCGCCAACGCCGTCGCGCGCGGATCCGCCCTCGCGATCCGCCTCATGTCCATCACGACGCGCGTGCGTGCCGTCGCGGCCAACTTCCCCCGCCTCACGCGCGCCGCGATCGAGGTCACCTCGGGTACCGTCGCGAGCATCACCGCCGAGACGGTGCAGGGTGCCGACGCCAACTACGGTGTGGCGGCGCTGAGTGGCTTCGCGGGGGGTACCGTCACGACGGCGATCGTGGCGCCCTTCGGCAAGCACGGACAGCGGTTCGTGGTGCAGGCGCTGGCCAACACGACGGGCGGTGTCGCCGGAACCGCCGTCGACATGGGCGCCCGCGGCGAGGACATCACCGCCGCATCCCTCGCCCTCGGCGGCGGACTGGGCCTGGTCGGGTCGGCGCGTCTGCCCGGCCGACGCACGCCCGCATCGACGGGGTCGTCGGGTCGTTCGGGCGGGGTCGAGACCCCCGAGATCAACGTGCCCACCGGGACGGGTGCGACCACCGGCAGCGCCGTGGACGGGACGGCGCCGCGTGCGCAGTTCGACGGCCCCGCCGGACAGGGCGGCGAGATCGGAGGCAGCGGCGGCGACTCCGGGGCGGCGCCGACCTCGCACGGCGAAGCTCCCGCCGAGCAGGAGATCGTCGTCACACGCACGGATGCGGATGATGCACCCGGTTCGTCGGCGGAGTCCTCGGGGGAGACGCCCGGCCAGACACCCGCGAATCAGCCGGTGACCCAGCCCGAAGCACCCGTGCAGCAGCCGGAGGCACCCACGCAGCACCAGGAGACGCCGGGCACGGGATCGTCCGCGGAGACGTCGACGGGTGGCGGAAACCAGGCGGAGACGCCGGCCGGCACGGGGACCCCCGCTGTCGATCACTCCGGCACGAACCGTCCGCCCGCCGATCAGAACACGGGAGCCGAGGGGCGCGGCGACGCCGACGACCCGGCCGTCCGTCGTCCTGGCAACGAAACCGAGCCCGACGCTGAGGCCGATGTCGACGCGAAGGGCGACGATCCGGACGTCGATCCGGACGCAGACCCCGATGCCACAGCCAAGGGCGACGAGCCCGAGGCAGAGGGCGCGCACGCGGACCCGGAGCCCGAGGCCGTGCAGCCCGACCCCGACCCGGAGCCGGTGCAGCCGGACCCGGAGCCTGAGGGCACACAGCCCGACCCGGACCCGGAGGCCACGGGCGACGGTGCCGACGACGCCGGCTACGTCGTCGACAAGGTGCGGACGCAGGTCGACGTGCCGCCGAGCCCCGAGTTCACCGACGCCGTCGAGGCACGCCGCGACGCGGTCGCCGCGCGCGACGACGCGCTCGCCGCGCGCAACGACATCATCGACAGCCTGCACGCGCAGGGGATCGACGTCGACCCGAAGCAGCTCACGGTCAAGAAGATCGACGACACGATCGCGGGCCTGCAACTCGAGGTGCAGTCGCGCACGGATCTGACGCCGCAGCAGCGCCAGGAGGCACTCGCCGACCTGAACCGTCTCTCCGACGCCTCGTTCGCCGAGCGCGCCGCGAGCAACGATCTGAACGCGGCCTCCCAGGACATGGGCGAGATCGCGGCACGGGACGCGATCGAGGCGCAGGGCGGGACGATCCTGCACGACGGTCGCGGCGAAGGACCCGGACGCTTCGACACGATCGGCCTCTCCCGCGACGGACAGACGCTCATCCTCATGGAGGCGAAGGGCGGCAACGCCCGCCTGAGTACGACCGGCCGCCTGCTGCCCGACGGGACGCGCGCCCCGCAGGGCTCGACGCACTACTTCAACGACGTGTTCCGCGTCGACCCCAACGTGCGCGCGCTGCTGGAGGCGAACCCGGCGCTGCGTCAGGGTCTCGCCGACGGCACGATCAAGGTCGACTACCAGCTCACGACCGCCTCGCCCACGGGCCGCGTGTCGCTCTTCGACCTGCAGCTCGACGCGAACGCGCTGCATCTCGACCTCGGACCGGAGCCGCCTTCGGGCACCGGATCGGGGGATGGTTCCGGTGGGGGCGGGCCGTCGTCGGATGCCGGGGGGACTCCGCCGGTCAACGAGCCCGCCCACACCGGTCTGCCGGTGCCGCCGACGTCCGCTGCCGCGGGCGGCGAGGGGCTGAGCTCGGTGGACTTCTCGCAGATCGACGCCGAGTACCGGCTGCCCTCGGGTGAGGTCCCGCCGGAGCGGCTGGCGGAGTGGTCGCAGGCCGTGTCGGATGCCTACCCGACGCTCACGCCCGAGCAGGTGCGCGGCATCTACGACTACTCCACGAACGACGGCTACACGACGATGAACCCGTACCTGCGGGATCTCACGACGCCGACGGACGTGCCCTCGGTGGAGGCGCGCATCACCGCCGCGACCGACGGCATCGCCGCTCTGCCGGCTCAGCCCGGCACGACGTACCGGGGCGTGGGGCTCGACGATGCACGCCTGGCGGCCTTCGAGCCGGGCACGACGTGGAGCGACCCGGCGTTCGGCAGTTCGTCCAGCCGCCTCGGGGTGGCCGAGAACTTCCGCGATCAGGCGGGAGCCCGCGGCGAGATCCCGGCTCTCATCGAGATCCACGGGCTCAACGGCAAGGACGTCCTGCCGATCTCGCAGTACCCGGGTGAGGCCGAGCTGCTGTTCCAGCGCGGCACCGTCTTCGACGTCATCAGCAAGATGCAGGATGCGTCGGGCTCCTGGCACATCGTGCTGCGCGAGACGACTCCGTGACGTCCTCTTCTCTGAGCGACTCCGACGCGACGCATCTTTGGGACACCCTGCAGGAGCGCGTGGCTCGCACGATGGGGCGCGTGAGTATTGTGAAGTTCATGCAGGCACGTGACACCGACACGGCACGCGCCCAGTGGATCGAGCGCGTGCGCGCCTACACCGAGGCGTTGCCGCGCACCGGCACGCTGCGCGTGGGAGCATCCACCGACGACCCGATCCTCGTGTGGGACGGGGTGCCGGCCGTCCTCGACGTGTCGACGATCGAGCCGTCGGACGCCGCCGACGGCGACTGGAGCACGCTGATCGTGCCGGAGTGGTCGCCCGTCCTCACCGACGCGGCAGGACGTCGGCGCTGGGGTGCGCGGTGGACGGACGCCGTGTCCGACCTCCGCGACCTCGTCGACGGCGGCGGCAGGCCGCCGGTGGTCCGCGCGGACGACGATCGACCCCGGCCCTGGTACGTCCAAGACCCCGCCCGCCGGGGACCGTGGCCCGCGTTCGCGACCCAGGACGGCGCAGACGCGGCCGCCGCGGCGATCGCGGTGGGTGTCGCGGGCCTCGCGGCGCTCTACGACCGCTGGAAGGAGACGGACGCATGAGCGACCAGTTGGCCGGGTTCCTTGAGGCCGTCGAGAAGCTGCCCGCGTACGCGGGTCT
>Ga0182739_1000931_pt1 | contig 33007 bp, 33 predicted proteins | sample eDN5th30CBELigBY_FD_128873 | JGI IMG/M metagenome (GOLD analysis project Ga0182739, IMG submission 128873) | Enriched backyard soil microbial communities from Emeryville, California, USA - eDNA 5th pass 30_C BE-Lig BY (version 2) (version 2) | ecosystem: Environmental > Terrestrial > Soil >... | reverse complement strand
GTGTATGGCGGCTACTGGCAGGAGATCACGCGCGTGGTGCTGCGTCACAAGGAGGCCCCGAATGGATAACCAACTCCGCACCATTCGCCTGTACGGCCTGCTGGGCTCGCGGTTCGGCCGCGTCCACCGACTGGCGGTACGCAGCGCCGCAGAGGCGGTGCAGGCACTGTGCGCCATCCTGCCCGGATTTGAAAAGGAAATGTTCGCTTCCGGGGATCGTGGCGTGCGCTACGCGGTGTTCCTGGGCCAGCGCAACATCGGAGAAGACGGGCTTGAGCATGCAGCTTCGGAGGAGGAAGAAATCCGGTTTGCGCCGGTCATCCAAGGGGCCAAGCGCGGGGGCGTTTTTCAGACCATCCTCGGGGCGGCAATGGTTGCCGTGGGCGCAGTGATCAACGTACTTAGCTCGGGCACGATGGCCGCGTTCGGGACTTCGCTTATGAAAATGGGCGCCGTCGTTGCGCTGGGCGGCGTCATTCAATTGGCGAGCCCGACGCAAACAGGGCTTTCCACGAAGGACGGTCCCGACAACGGCGCGTCGTACAACTTCAACGGGCCCGTGAACACGACTGCGCAAGGCAATTGCGTCCCGGTCCACTACGGTGAGGGCTGGGCCGGGAGCGCCGTGGTTTCGGCCGGCATTTATGCCGAAGATCAAGCATAGGGGGGGGCGATGCAACGTCTTCTTTCACCCGCCGAGGCCGGCGGGTTTTCTATTGATGGGCCCTTGCGCCACATCTCTCGCCAGGGCGGTATCACCATTGTGGGCCGCAAAGGCGGCAAGGGCGGGGGCGGCGCGCGTGCACCGGTGGAGGCTCCGGACAGCCTGCACAGCATCTCATATGCCAAGGTGCTGGACCTGATCAGCGAAGGTCCGATTTACGGCCCCGTGACGGGCGCAAACACCATCCTGCGTAGCATCTACCTGGACGGAACGCCGATTGAAAACGACGACGGCTCGCTGAATTTCCAGGGCGTCCGCGTCGATTTCCGCAATGGCACGCAGTCCCAGGACTATATCCAGGGCTTCCCGGCGGCAGAAAGCACCACCGGTGTGGGTGTGCAGCTCAAGTATGGGACACCATGGGTCCAGACCATTACGGACCGTACGCTGTCCGCTGTGCGCGTCACGCTGGAGCTTCGCGGGCTCATCCAGGTCAACACCGAGACGGGCGACCGCGACGGCGCGCGCGTCGATTACGCCATCGATATCCAGGCGGATGGCGGCCCGTTCCAGGAGGTTCTGGTTTCGGCGTTCGACGGCAAGACCACGCAGACCTACGCGCGGACCCACCGCATTGATCTGCCCCAGGGGGTTCAGACTGGATGGGTTCTGCGTGTGCGCCGGCTGTCGATTGAGTCCACCTCGGACACGCTGACCAATGCCACATGGATCCAGTCCATCACCACCGTGCTGGATGCAAAGCTGCGCATGCCCATGTCGGCGCTGGTTGGGATCCAGGTGGACGCAAGCCAATTTTCGGCCATCCCTACCCGGGCCTACCGATTCCGCGGCCGCATCATTGCCGTGCCGAGCAACTATGACCCGGCGACGCGCACCTATACCGGCGTTTGGGATGGCACGTTCAAGCAGGCCTGGACCAACAACCCGGCCTGGATCTGGTACGACATGGTGACAAACCAGCGGTATGGCGCCGGCGCATTCCTGGATCCGGCGCGCGTGTCCATGGCGAAATGGCAGCTCTACCCCATCGGCCAATACTGCGATGAGATGATCCCCGACGGGTTCGGGGGTATGGAGCCACGCTTTACCTGCAACGTCTACATTCAACAGGCAGCGGACGCATATCGCGTCATGTCCGATCTAGCCAGCGTCTTTCGTGGCATCGTCTACGAGATGAATGGCGCCGTTGCTACGTCGGCCGATATGCCGTCCGAGCCGGTGTACAACTTCACCAACGCCAACGTGTTGGATGGAAAGTTCGGCTACACCGGCAGCCCGCGGCGCACGCGTTACACCGTGGTTCAGGTTTCGTGGAACGACAACACGAACCAGGGCATCGCGAAGGTGGAGGCGGTCGAGGACCGGGACGCGATAGCCCGCTACGGCGTGCGGATGCACCAGCTGACTGCCTTCGGCTGCACGTCGCGCGGGCAGGCCGTGCGCGTAGCAAAATGGGCGCTGCTCACCTCTCAACGGGAGACGCAGGGCGTCACCTTCGGCGTAGGGCTTGAACAGGCGGTGGTGAAGCCGGGTTCTGTGATCCGGATTGCCGACAAGAACCGCGCCGGCCGCCGTATTGGCGGCCGAATTCATTCGGCCACCGCCACAACCATCAAGGTGGACCTGGCTATCGGGGTGCGAGCTGGCGACCGCCTGATCCTGAACATGCCGAACGGCCTGACGCAAACCCGCATTGTGCAGGGCGCGGTGGGAACCATGATCACCGCAGATCAGACGATCTGGACAGCTGACAGCACCGAGATTACGGCAGACATGATTGGGATCCAGGGGGCGACCCTGGAAATCACCGTCACCCAGCCGTTTACGGAGGTTCCAGAGCCGGAGGCGGTCTGGACCCTGGAATCTGAAGAGTTGTCGACGCAGCTGTTCCGCGTCATCAGCGTGGCGCGCGAGGATGTGTTGAACGCGATCATCAGCGCGGTGCAGCACGTCCCTGGCAAGTTCGACGCCGTGGACTACGGCACGCGCCTGGAGAACCCGCCGATCACGGTTATCCCGCCAATGGTGGTGCCCGCGCCTCAGAACGTGGCGCTGTCGTCGTATTCGACACTGGACCAGACGATAGCCACCCACAACGCGCTCATTACCTGGGACAAGGTGCAGGACGCAGTGGAGTATCAAGTCCAGTGGCGGCGCAACAACTCGGACTGGATTGAGGCGGGCCGGACGGCCTCCGCGTCCGTCGAAATCCGTGGCATCAGCACCGGGCGTTACCTCGCGCGGGTGCGCGCCATCAACGCCGCGAACATCCCTTCGGCCTGGGGAATGTCGGCGTCCACTGATTTGGAGGGCAACGTCCTGCCGCCGCCGCAGGTGACGCACCTGACCGCCCAGGGCATGGTCCTCGGCATCCGGCTCAATTGGGGGTTTCCAGCCGGCAACTACATCATCGAGCGGACGGAAATCTGGTATTCGGAATCACAGTCACAGGGAAGCGCCATCAAACTGGGCGAATTCGCATTTCCGCAAAACACCCATGACATGATGGGCTTGTCCGCCGGCAAGCGCCTGTACTTCTGGGCGCGATTGGTGGATCGCACCGGCATCCCGGGGGACTTCTTTCCTATCGGGAACCCCGGGGTCATCGGCACGTCCAGCAATAGCGCGGACGAGATCCTGGAATACCTCACTGGTCAGATCACCGAAACCCAGCTTGCCCAGGCGTTGCTGGATCGGATCGATGAAGCGGGCGACGCGCAGGTGCAGATTGACGCCATCGTGAACTCCCTGGCGGCGATGTACACCATCAAAACCCAGCTCACGGTGGGGGGCGTTCCATACCTCGCTGGCATCGGTGTGGGCGTCGAGAACAACGATGGTGTCATTACGTCGCAGATCCTGCTGGCGGCGGCGCGCGTGGCCATCCTGGACGAATCCACCGGATCCGTGAAGGCGCCGTTTGTGGTGCAGGGCGGGCAGGTGATCATGAACGAGGCAATCATCGGCCGCGCCACCATCGGAGCCCTCAACCTCAAGGACAACCTCAGCTCCGATGCTCTCAATCCTAACGGTGTGCCCGTGTTCAACCTGAACATGCGGTCCGGCCTTATGTCGTTCAACGGCACGGAGGCGGACGGTTCGCGCACCGAGATCACCAACAAGGGCATGCGGTACTACTACCCCAATGGCGTTTTAGGCGCGCGATTCGGAGGCTGATATGGCAGTGATGCCCCTTGAATTGTGGTCCTCCTCGGGCGTCCTGCTATTCAGTGCCGGGATGCGCATCGCGCGCCAGCTGGGAGAGTTCTACACGGGAACGACCAGCGGCAGCGTGAACGTGCCGCAGCTTGCGGACACGGCGAACTCGTGGTTTGTGGTGACGGCGGCAAGCGGCGGGGCCAACTACCCAACGATCAAGCGAAACGGCGCTGTTATCTCCTGGTCGTTTGTGGAGGAGCCAAACACGCAGCGGGCGAACATGCTCATTCTTTGGGGGGTCAAGTAATGGCTGATGCAGCATTCGAGCTGTGGGACCAGTCCGGGAACCTGCTTTGCGATAGCCGGAACGTCAATATGTTCCTGCGGTACATGGGCACGGCCAGCGGCGCGTTTTCCTTCGCTGCTGTCCGGCCTGTGGTGTTCTTCGTGCCCACCGGGGGCGGCTTCGCCACCATGCGCAACCTGGTGAACAACGGGAACGGGACCTTCACTGTCACCTTCGTGGGGGTGGCCGTCGAATACTACATATTCGATTGGCCGTGGGTCACTGGCGGCCCGATGGACATATGGGCGCAGGACGGCAGGCACATTTTCATGAGCACGGCCAGGCCGATGAACGTTCACGGAAACTTGCGCATTCCCCGATACTGGAATTCAGACGGCACCGGAAGCGGGTACATCAACGGCCTGACGGTGGGCGGTCTACCGACGCGCAAATGGGCCTACTGCCCGTCGTTCAACCGGCGCGGGTATCAGTGCTATCCGGTTCCAGGTGGCGGCTGGAGTTCGATCCTTTGGGGCGAGAACTACGCCGCGACAAGTACCGGCGTTATTTCAAAGATCCAGGATCAGGTGGGTACGTTCTATGGCTGGGCCCCGCTCTTTAATACCCGCTTCGTGAGTAGCGCCGAAGAGAACGATATTGCCGTGATCGACGTCACCGGCTGGCAGTAGCTTCTGGCCCCCAGATTCACATTTTTGCCCGCCATGCGCGGGCTTTTTTTCATACGGGAGGCAGCGATGCAGACCCAACACAGGAGCATTTCAATGGAACCGAGTTCTACGGGGCTGGGAGGCCTCGCGGCTTTGAAGGTCGCAATGGCGTATGGAGTCCCGGCCGCAATCGCGGCGATCCTTGGGCTTCTGATCATGCCGCCGCGGACGGCGCGGGAGTTCACCGTCCGCACCGTATCGACGGTCGCATGCTCGTTTATGTTCGGCCCAGCTCTCGCCGGGGCGGTGATCGCGTGGAAGCCGGGGCTGATGGATGCCATGACCTGGCTTGCACATCATGGGGCCGGCAGTGACGACGCGTTGCTGGCGAAGTTCTACGTTCTGGGGCCGAGCATGTTGCTGGCTGGCCTTCCGGCATGGTGGGTGTTGGGGGCGTATATGCGGTGGATGTCGCGCATGCGCGATCAGGGCGTGCTGCCGTGGTTGGATGAGGTGCTGGCGCGTTTGCCGTGGCGCCGGCCTGGCGGGGAGGGCTAGCCGTGGATCTCAAGACGGTAACTCTGACGGCCATCGATCCTGCGCTGACGCTCCTGCAGGCCAAGATGGACACGCCCGAAGCACGCATCATGCTGCTGGCCATTGGGCTGCAGGAATCGCGCTTCGAACATCGTCGCCAATTGGTGGGCAACCCGCCGCGCCCGAACGGGCCGGCGAAGAGCTTCTGGCAAGCGGAGGAGGGTGGCGGCATGGTGCGGGGCGTTCGGCAGCATGCAGCCACCAGCGGCGCAGCCGCGCGCCTCTACCAAGCCCGAGACGTGCCAGCGCGCGATGTGGACATCTGGAACGCCATCGAGCATGACGATGTGCTGGCGGCCGGGCTGGCTCGGCTGCTGCTTTGGTCGGACCCGATGAGGTTGCCCGCAGTTCGCGACGAAGAGGGGGCCTGGGCGCTGTACCTGCGCACGTGGCGGCCTGGCGCGTACGCGCGCGGCACGACCGACCAGCGAGCGGAGCTTCGTGCCAAATGGGCGAAAAACTACACCAGCGCAAGGATGGAGGTCAGCCATGCTCGCCTTGTTTGAGCGATTCAAGGGGTATCTGATGGCGGCCGGGGCGGCGATTGTGCTGGCCCTCGCGGCATATCTTCGAGGGCGTAGCGCCGGCGCGGGGGCGGAGCGCGAGCGGCGTACAGCGGAGGTAAATAAACAGGCCGCGCAGGCCCACAAGGAGGTGCGTGATGTGCAGTTGGAAACGGCCCGTATGGGCGATGATGCTGTTGCTGCTGAGCTTGAGCGGGACTGGGTGCGCAGTCCCGGAGCGGGTCGGCATTGAGTACTGCGAACACGCGCGGCCAATCTATTTCGATTCGGGGGAGCAGGTGAGAGCGACGCCAGCGCCGATTCGACGTCAGGTGCTCGAAGGAAACAAAGTCTGGCGGTCTCTGTGTGATGGCTAATGCGGAGTCTGCCTCCGGACGCGGGCAAAAAGTGGGATCGATTCTTGCAGTGTGCTATGTGGCCACATGGCCGGAATAGGTGACGCACATGAACGAACCGCAACCCACCAATATGCCCCCCAATTCGGAACCCAAGGCACCAGGCGAATCCAACCCGACGGATTTGCCTGGGCAGTCGGCCGACGATACGCGTCCGCTATTAGAGGAGGAAGATCAAGACGAGGATCTGGAGGATCTCGAACCTGAGGAGCCTGTCGGCACGCCAGAATCGAACCAGCAGGTCCCGTAAACCCATGGCCTGTGCCGGTACTGAAGTCTAGCAAGAGAGGCTTTGGTACCGGCGAAGCGGGAATCATCGTGGCAAGGGGCTGGTGCTTGAATGGGCCGATTAAGGCCCTGAGACACCACAAGGAGGTGTCGTCCAGGGGGTAGGCTGCGGTGGGCAGATGGGAGTGCGGACCACCTGCACGACCAGGGGACGGGAGTCGTTCCACCGCAGTGAGCGCGTATCAGCAAGAAGCGTTCCTTGCGGGCAGCTGCACTGGACTATTTTTTCCAGTCGGTATGCAAACGAGGGTTGGAAAGGGGCTGGGTCTTGGCTGGGCCTGTCTCTTTTTCACTTGCGCCGGTGGGCGGAGGTGATGAGGCGCGCCGCTGCGCCTCCGTTTGGAAGCCACTAACTGGCGGGTAGCTTGTCGGAATCACGGTTTTCACAATATTCACCTGATAAGCAGCGCATCCAGAGCGCCGCGTGGTCAGTCTGAATGTAAGAGTTCTCGCCGTCGCTGGAGTTCAGCCAGACGGGCGTCACTCTCTTGCTTCCATCCCGCCTCCCATGAGGCCAACTTTGCGCGCCATTTTCGGATTGGTTCGCCAGTATGGGCGGGCATGTTTCCGGCCTGTAGGAATGGGCATGCGGAGAGGGGCACGCCGTGTCTCGCTGCATCCTGGCCGGCTCTGCGGGTCGAGTCATCCATTTTGGCCTCCTACACGCGCTAGGCTTTCATCCAAAGATCCTCCCTCGCACAGTTCTTGTCCAGCCCTGTTACTGGACGAAATATGGGGGCGTGCACCCAAGAGTCGCGCGGTGGGAACGTTGCTTGCAGAGCGGGCCAGAGGGCGCCGTGTTTGGCGCGACAATCGGAGAACGAAATGGCTACCAACAAAAAGGGTGATGTTGCGAAGATCCACGACCTGCTCTATCAGGCGTTGGAGACAGAGCTGGGTGGGATACAGGTCTACACGGCAGCATTGTCCTGCGCAACGAATGACGACTTGGCGAAGGAGTGGCAGGAATACTTAGACGAGACCAAGACCCATAAGCAAGTCCTCCTCACTGTCTTTGAAGAATTGGCGCTGGACGCCAATCTGGAAGTGCCTAGCCGCGAAGTGGTGCGGCATCACGGGGAATCCCTCGTTGCGGCAATCGAGTTGGCGAAGAAGGGCGGGGATCCTAGTGCGGCACAAATAGTCGCTGCGGAATGTGTGGTGCTCGCCGAAACCAAGGACCACCAGAACTGGGAATTGATTGGCCTGGTGGCAAGCAAATTATCGGGGGCCGAGTCGAAAGTTCTGAAGAAGGCATATGACGCCGTCGAAAAGGATGAAGACCATCACCTCTACCATACGATGGGTTGGACCCGTGAGTTGTGGATTGAGGCCCTTGGATTCCCGGCGGTGCTGCCTCCTCCAGAAGAGGTCAAGAAGGTCGAGACCGCTATTGGCGCATCCAGGGCGGAGCAAGATCGGGACAAAATGCTCTAGCGCCCTCTCAGGTTTTGGGTAATTGGCCGCCCAGCCCTTTCTTTGTTAAGAAGGGGTTTTTTGTGTGGTCGCGGCGCCCGCTCTGGGGCCGTCGGGCTGTGGGGGGATTGACCCGATAGGTCTACGCGTCGTACAAGGAGCCAAGCTCGGGTGGCGATAGACTACATCGGGATGGAGCCAACCCAAATTCCGGAACGGCCGAGGAGGTGCCTGATGGTGAAAATTGATTGGAATCCTCTGGCTGCGGAAGCTGTATTGAGGTTGGCCAGTGCAGATCAGCGCCGCGTCGCGGACGCGGTAGGCGATTTTCGTTGGCGTGTGGAACATGAAAGTGGATCGTTTTCCGCCGCGGAGCAACACAGCATGACCGCGGGTAGTTTCGAGATCTGTTTTCGAGTGTGGGACGGCGCCGTGGAAGTGCGGGATGTGAACTTAAGAGACCAGGCGCGATGAAGGAAATCGGGCCCAATATTCTTTACGTTGATGACGTTCCGGAATTTGTAGTGCTGCGCTATGACGAGTACCAGCGCTTGCTCGAATTAGCATCTACTTCGCCCGCGAGGCTAGCCGATATTTCGCCTGCGGGCGGCCAGCACCCTGCGCCGGATGATGACTTAACGACGCCTGCGACTGACAGGTCGGCCCTTCCCTCGTGCGATGCGTCCCTTAGGCCTCGAATTCCTCCTGATGGCCTGATACCGCATGAAGTGGTCGTCGCCGCAGCCCATAACCATTGGTCGCTCGCACGCGCCTGGCGGGAGTATCTCGGCTTGAATCAGCTGATCATGGCGCAGCGCCTCGAAGTGAGCGTGTCGGAATATGTGACCATGGAAATGGAGTTCTCCCGCCTGTCCCCCGCCAGTAAAGAACGTCTTGCCGACGGGCTCGGAATCGGACTGGATCAGATCTTCGTGCGCCGGCGACGCTTGCGCCGGAAGGACTTTGAATAGGAGGGTTTGCTAGCGAGAGGCTGCGGCGGCTCAGACGGGTGTGCCGATCGTCTGAGGGCCCGAAGGATGTAGCCCACCGCCGCAGCGACGCTACTGCCGCAAGTGCCGTGCCGTAGTTACTTCCCGAGGTGCTTTTTGACAGCCTCGACGGAGACACCTACGGCTTTGACGGCCTCCCTAAGCTGCGCTTCGCTCACGGACAACTCTTTTGTCCAGTAGCGCACCTCATGCGCTTCATTGACATTGATCCGGGCACGGTCTTGGGGGCCTCGGTTCTTCAGATCGTCGGACATGCGCATTCTCCTTTGAATTGATGGCGAATTTGTCGGGGAGCAAGTCGCGTTCCTAGGAGTGCGCGATGTCATGGGGCTAGCCAGGTCATCCACCACCCCTGGTAGTAGCGCACGCCGGCGATTTCTTCGAAGCCACCGACCATCATGCCCCGGTCCTATCCAAAGGTCAGCAACACTGGGTCGAGCAGGTCAGGGATCGCGCTTGGAATCCGGGCGCCGAGCCTTGGCCAGGGCTTCCCTGATGAGGTCGTCCTTGCAACGGCTCGCGGCTCCTCTCGCTCGGGCGCGGCTTTGTTGTCCGAATCATGCTGCACGTAGGGAAGGTTCTTCGGAAAGGCTATCCCATAAAAATCATTTAGGTCACAGAGCTGCGGTAAAACGATTCCCTGGACGTTTGGATCGAAAGCGAAATGAAGATATTGACTCGCAGCTGGAACAAGTCGACTGAAGCTCTAGTGGAGTCAGAGCAGTCTACATTGACTCGCCTCCTGGAGGCGGAAACGCTCGTACCGCCCTATGTCCGCGGTGCAAGGAAAGGCGTCCATGTTGCCCTAAGAGAGCTGCAAGGAACTCTTCAATCGTGCGCCAAAGATCTGCTTGCAGCAGAGGCCGCTCATCTAGACACGGGGCGCAGACGTAAGTCAAAAGGCCCGACACTTGTGCTTGGCCATACCTGGACCGCTGCGGTACGAGAGGGACTGTTGCTGTTTCCGAAACACAAGGCGCATGCATTGCGGGTCACCCTTCGAGGCTGGGAAAGAGGGTTGCGAATTGCTGATGATTTGTTCACCATGGCTTCGCTTCGTGGCTATGAATCTGTTCCTTGGAAGAAGGGGGACAAGACGCTCAAGATTCGCGCCGTTGGGGCTGAGCTCGAATTCAGAATTATGGAGAAGCTCACCCGAGTGCAAGATGATGGCGACGGAACAGCGACCGGCAGGCCGTATGCAAACTACCTTCTGACGACAGGTTTGATGTCTATTCACCTGGAGCGCGGAGGGGGCGGAGCCGAGATGATGGATAGAGAAGGGGCTCTCCTGGAGGACCAAATTGAGGAGCTATTTGACCGAATTCCCCACGAGTTCGTGCTCGACTTGGCGCAAAATCGAAAGTGGCGGCGAGCGGAGGAAGCCTACGCTGAGGCTCGTGAAGCGGCAGCAGAACAGGCGAGGCTGAAGAACGAAGAGGCGGCTAGGCGAAAGCAGCTAGAAGTCGAGGCTCAGGATTGGCACCGTGCGACCATGATTCGGCGGTACGCAGAAGGGGTAGAACGATCGGTGCTGCCGGATGCCGGGGGGGCTGCGAAAGAATGGCTGGAATGGGCGCGTATGGTCGCTGATGGCATGGACCCTACTGCAACGCGTTGCAGTAGGCTTAGACAAACAGCCGCGGAGACGAAATCACAAAGCGGCACGGAGGGCGGAAGTGCGTCGGACGATACAGCGCGTGGAGCTATACGAAAGGGTGTGGGCAGTGCCGATTTCGAAGCTCTGCCAAGAGTATGGCCTCTCAGACAATGGCCTACGTAAACTCTGTCTTCGGTTGAAGGTCCCTGTTCCAGAGCGAGGGTATTGGGCCAAGAAGGCGGTTGGAAAGGCGCGTGCCCGGCCTCAGCTTCCCGTTCTGGCGGGCATGCCAGAGTCGGAGACGGTTACGACGAGGGCTGAGTCCACTCCATCACTTGCTATGAGGGCTGAGACCAAGACGACTCTGGCGCAGGATCTGGAATTTGAACAGGATGTTGGCCACCGAGTGGAAATCGAGGATTTGCCTATGCACAAAGCTCTGGTGCCCGTGCAGAAGCGCCTTGTTCAACGAATGAAGGACTGGCAGAAGGCTCGGAAAGATCACGAGGCGGCCCTGCAAAGATCTAAGAATAGGCCTTGGGAGCCAAATTGGTCCACGTTGAACTCCGGACTAAGCTGGCCAAAATTTCAAGAGAACGGCGGCTACCTGTTTTTGAAGAATGAACGATGCGTGGCTAGGGTGACCGAAAAGCAGACAGGCCGCGCGGTGGCCATCTTGAACGCAGTCGCGCATGCGGCCTCCAGCCGAGGGTATACGTTGTTGGTGCCGGACGGTGGGGCGGGCACTCTGACGCTTAGACGAAGAGGTATCGATACGCTCCTGCGCTTGACCGAGCATGCAACGGTCAAGGAGGTAAAGGACAAAAGCATCTTCTACGCGCACCTGGGCGGTATACGGAAAGAGCCGCATCCAACGGGGAAATTACGGATTCATTTCAGGATATCGACACGCCCTGAGAAGTTCGTGTCCGATGAAGACGGACGGCTGGAAGAGCGGCTAAACGACCTCTTCGCAAGAATCGCTAAGGCCGAAGCTGCCTATTCGGAGCATCTTCATCGCGAGGCGATCCAGGCAAAACTGCGCGAGGAGGCGCACACCCGATGGCTCGAAAGGCAGCAGAAGCTGGAAGAAGAGCGCAAGGAGAAGCAGGCCATTGAGCTGCAGCAACGGCGGGAAAAGGAGGAGCGGGACGGCTTTCTGCGCGATTTGTGCGATGAGGCTGATGCTTGGCGCAAGTCACGAACAATCGAGCAGTATTTGAGACATCTTCGAGAGCTGTCGGGCGGATCGGCTTCAAACGAGTTGCGCGAATGGTTCTCGCGGGCCGAAGAACTGCTTCGGGAGCTCGACCCCACTAGTCGACGATTGGGCAGCTAGGGCGTCTGAGCGAATGACGACGTCTATTGCGCTAACTGCCCGCAAGGGGCGCGGAGGAAAGCGCCTTTTCCAAGGCAGAGCCCAGGGCCGTCCACGCCGCACGCATCTGGCCTGAGTGATCGCTGTGCAGGTAGTGCCTGCGAATCTTGGCGTTGCCTGTATGAATCACGTGGTTTTGGCAAAGGTCGATGACTTTGTCTTCAATGCCGATCGTCTCCATTAGGGTCGCTCCGGTGCGACGCAAATCATGGGCGGTCCAGTTGCCTTTCTTGCCACCTGCAAGGACTAGGCTATTGTCATTGCGTCGACCTTTGAGAGGTGTGCGCCCCATGAACATCATTTGCCGATCTCCGATCTGCTTGCCTACCGTTGACTCAGAGACGTGGTCGTCCTCTCTCTGTCGTGCTGGAAAGCACCACTTCCCGGTGCCAGTTTTCGCGTGCAAGCGTTCGAACTGCTGGGTGGCGAAATCGGAAAGAAATATGGTCAGTGCTCGTTGACCTGCCTTGGTCCTCTTAACGTTCTCCTTCGGGATGTACCAGGTGCGGGCCTTAAGATCTACATGTTCCTACCGCGCCTTTAGAGTCTCACCTATTCTCGTCAACGTGGAGAGGCAGAGCCATATTGCCACCTGAGTTTCCATGGCAATAGGGCGTGTGGCGCGCCGTTTGTCGGAAGACGCTGCATAGTCGCGTTCCATCCGCTCGAAGATGTCCCTAAGTTCGCGTATTTCCTCCGTTGAAAGTACTCTTTCGCGGACGTTGGTCAGGTCGTAGTCCTTGTCCACGATTTTGCCAATTTCGACAAGATCGGTAGGATTTCCTTCGATCAGTAGGGCGCGCCACGGCTTTCGCTTCTCCCCCCATGCCAACATTTGCCGTATCGCGGTGAATATGACCACGGCCAAGCGGTTAGCTCCCCTAGCGACGACTTTCCGAAGCATGGCCCGGACGTCATGTTCACTGAGGTTTCGAAGCGCTAGGCCCCTTAAGTCGGTTAGAACATCTTTTTCGAAGATTCGCTTCAGCTCAACGTTGTCATCGGACCGGCGTACCCCGTCGGCAATCCACGCGTCATAGAGGTCAGCGAAAGTTAGGTCTTCCGCGTTTCTACGAACTTCTTCGGCAAGCGTGGCTTCCACCTTTCGCTGCGCGGCGATTCGTACGGCTCGCTTCTGATCGTTGGGATTGATCCCGCCCTTGACCCACTCCCGGGCTTGGTCCCTGTTGGCTCGAACCTGCTCTAGGGATAGCGTGGGCCAAGTCCCGCAGTAGTAGCGCTTGGTCTTGCCGCCCCATTTATAGGCATATCGCCAGGCTACGGACGCGGTGGCTTCGTTGACGCGGACGTCACCTTGCAGGCCGTCGCCGTCAGCAAGCGTGTCGCCTTTCCATGCCGGGCCTATGGCTTCGAGTTCCTTGACTGTCCATCGAAAGCCTTTGCCGCGCTTCGGGTATCTGTTCATGAGCAGAGGGTCGTTGATCGGTTTCCATGGGGCAACCCATGGGGCAACTTTTTGCCGGATGGCAGCGTACAACGGCGAACGTTTCCGAACAAGTGGGTGTCGATAACGTCAATAAAAACAAAGGACTAAGCGTCCGCAAACGTCCGCCTTGGTTCGCCATTATCTAATTTGGGAGCAGAGGGTCGTGAGTTCGAATCCCACCGCCCCGACCAAAAAAATGAAAGGGTTAGCTTACTTCTGGTGAGCTGACCCTTTTTCATTGCGCGGCGAATGGAGCAACACTGCGGAGGCAACCCGTGGAACTGCCCATGCCACTGCCCCCTGTTGCGCTACGCCAGCGCCGCCTGCATCTTCTTCAAATCGCTTTCCAGCTGGATGCGCATGACTTTCAGCAGTTCGCGGGCGTTGCCCGACAGGGGCATGCCCGAGCGGAACACCAGCAGGCTGGTGAAGCTGACGTCCAACGACAGGCGCTTTATCGTGAGCCCGCGCGACAGATAGTCCAGCGCCATGATGGGGTGCACCATGCCGATCCCCGCGCCATTGAGCGCAAACTCGCAAACCGAGTTGGAATAGGGGGTTTCAAGCATGGGCCGCAGATTCAACCCGACCGTCTGCATCGCGGCTTCCAGGCGGCGCCGGCTGGCGTCTTCCGGATTGAGCGCAATGAAGGGATGTTCGACCAGGTCGCTGGCGTCGATCACCTTCTTGCGGGCGAGCGGATGGTGATGGTGCATCGCGATCACACCAGGCGTTCGCAGGAATTCCGAGTGTTCGAGGCCCCGCACCGACAGCTCGTCGGCCATCAACCCGAAGTCGAGCTGGCCCGCCGCGACCTGGCGCAGCACCTCGCGCGAACTCATGATCTGAAATGACATCTGCAGGCGGCGGTCGGCCAGGCCGAAGGCGGCAATCGCGCGCGGCATGAAGCCGGTGCCCAAGGCGGGCAGTGAGCCGATCGCCAGCCGGCCCACGCCAAACGATTTGAGGCTGCGGATGCGGTGCTCGATCAGTTCGAAACCTGCGAAGCAGCGATCCACTTCTTCCATCAACGCGCCGGCCTCGGGCGTGGGGACCAGCCGGCCGCGCACCCGTTCAAACAGACGTAGCCCGGAGGTGTCTTCGAGTTTGCGGATCGACTGGCTGATGGCGGGTTGTGACACCCCCAGCAGGTTGGCGGCCTTGCTGGTCGTGCCGGCCTGCATGACGGCGCGGAAAACCTGGATCTCACGCATATCCATATATAAGTCCTGCTTATTGACTAAGTCAGTTCAATTGTTGAGGGAATTGGTCTGAACGTCCAGACTGCACGGCATCGAGACCTTTCTCACGCGCCGAAATTAGTCTAAATGAACAACACCAGCCCCTCGAATACCGATTTCGCCAGCCTGTCGCCGGCCGTCCAACGTGCTTCCACGGTGGTGTTCGGCTCACTTGCCGACTTCGTCAACCGAAAGCAGCGCCAGCCCGACGGTTACAGCTACGGCATTACCGGCACGCCCACGGCGCGCCTTTTGGAGCAACGCATCGCGGCGCTCGAAGGCGCCCGCCACTGTGTGATCACCCCCTCTGGCGCGTCGGCGCTGATGACCGTCGTGATGGGATTCGTGCGCGGCGGCGATCACCTGCTGGTGTCGGCGGCCTGCTATGGCGCGCTCAAGACCTTTGCCGAGAAGTGGCTGGCCCACATGGGCGTGGAGGTCGAGATCTACCGGCCCGCCATCGGCGCGGAGATCGAGGCGCTGATCCGGCCCACCACGCGCATGATCTGCATGGAAGCGCCCGGCACCGTCACGATGGAAATGGCCGACATCCCGGCGATTGCCGAGGTGGCGCGCCGCCATGGCGTGCTGACGATGATGGACAACACCTGGGCCAGCCCGCTGGGGTTCCAGCCCTTGGCGCATGGCGTGGATTTCAGTGTGGAAGCGGCCACCAAGTTCTTCAGCGGCCATTCCGATGTGCTGATGGGCAGCGTCAGCCTCAATGATGCCGGCCACTACGCAGTCCTGCGGGAAACGCAGAGCATCCTGGGCCAGCAGGTCAGCCCGGAAGATTGCTTTCTGGTGCTGCGCGGCCTGGAAACCCTGGATCTGCGCGTCCGCGCGCAAAGCGCTGCCACGCTGGAGATCGCGCAGTGGCTGCAGGCGCAACCGCAGGTGGAGCGGTTGCTGTATCCGCCGCTTGAAGGCGATGACGGCCATGCCCTGTGGCGGCGCGATTTCCGCACCAACGGCTGCCTGTTCTCCTTGATCCTGAAGCCGGCGCCGGAGCAGGCATTCAACGGCTTCTTTGACACGCTGGAGCACTTCTCCATCGGCGCGAGCTGGGGCGGAGTGCACAGTCTGGCCGCCTACTACCCTGCGCCTTTGCAGGCCGGTCGCGTGCATCCGGCCACGGACCAGCCGGTGGTGCGCCTGTCGATCGGACTTGAGGGCGTCGAGATCCTGAAAGAAGACCTGCGCAGGGCGCTGGACGCCTACGCCCGCCAGGCACGCTGATATCCATCCTGGGGCCAGCCGCCGACAAGAGCGCCATGGCCCGCCAACACATTGCAAGGGGAATTGCCATGTACCGTATCCATACCGTTACGCGCGCGCTCATCCTGGGCGCCGCCGCCATTCTGCCCGCCTTTGCAGGCGCGCAGACTCCCGCACCGGCCAGCCCGGCCACACCGGCGGCTTCCGCGTCCAGCAACAGCCCGACCGTGGACCAGATCCGTGCCCGCGGCTATGTGATCTGCGGATCCGGCCACGGCACCACCGGCTTTTCCGCGCCCGACAAAGACGGCAACTGGAAGGGGCTGGACGTGGAAACCTGCCGCGCCATCGCGATTGCCGTGCTGGGTGACGGCGCCAAGGTGCGCTTCGTTCCGTTGACCGGTCAGCAGCGTCTGACCGCGCTGCAGACCGGGCAGATCGACGTGCTGCCGCGCACCACCTCCTGGACCCTGCGGCGCGATGCCAACGGCATCAACTTCACCTATCCCAATTACTACGAGTACGACGCCTTCATGGTGCGCAAGGATCTGGGCATTACCCAGACCAAGGACATGCAGGGCGCCACCATCTGCGTGCAGACCGGGTCGACCAACGAAGTGACGGTCGCCGACCTGTCGCGCAAGTTCAAACTGGGCCTGAAGACGGTCTTGTTCGACAACGTGGCCGCCTCGCGCCAGGCCTTCTTCACGGGGCGCTGCGACGGCCTGATCACGGACTCGTCGGCGCTGGCGGCGGTGCGCGCCACGCAGGCGCAGAACCCGGACGACTACATCATCTTTCCAGCCAGCGGCAACAGCGAAGCTCTGACCCCCGCAGTGCGCCATGGCGATGACCGCTGGTTCGACATCGTCAAATTCGTGGTCCAGGTGCCGATCGCGGCCGAAGACATGGGCATCACGCAGGCCAATGTGGACGCCATGCTCAAGTCGGACGATCCGCGCATCGCGCGCTTTTTGGGCGTCGAACCGGGCAACGGCAAGGCGTTGGGCCTGGACGAGCGCTGGGCCTACAACATCGTCAAGGCGCAGGGCAACTACGGCGAGATGTTCGAACGCAATGTCGGCAAGAACAGCCCTTTGAAGCTTGAGCGCGGCTTGAACCGGCTGTATCGCGACGGCGGCCTGATGTACCCCTACGTCTTCAACTGACCCGCAAGCCGGGCGGGGCTGATTCATGTTCAAGCGACTTTGGTACGACGCGCGGGCGCGATCCGTGCTGGCGCAGGGGCTCATTGCCTGCGTTTTCTTCGGGACGCTGTCCTGGCTGGTGTGGAACGCGCACGACAACCTGACCCAGCGCGGCATCACCACCGGCTTTGGCTATCTGGGGGACGCCGCGCGCTTCCCGGTGTCGGAAAGCTTGCTGGCCTACCGGCCTACCGACAGCTATGCGCGCGCGTTCGCCGTCGGGCTGGTCAACACGCTGTATATCTCGGTGCTGGTGATCGTGGCCTCGACGGTGTTGGGATTCCTGCTGGCGCTGGCGCGCCGCAGCCGGCATCCCCTGGTGCATGGCATCGCCACGCTCTATCTGGAAATCACGCGCAATACCCCGTTGGTGGTGCAACTGCTGTTCTGGTATAGCCTGGTCACCATCAATCTGCCCTCGCCCAGGCAGGCGCTCAATCCCTTGCCGGGCGTATTCCTGTCGATTCGCGGCCTGTTTTTTCCCAGCGTGCAGTCGCAGGGCGATTGGCTGCCGGTGGCGGGCGTGCTGTTGGCGGCGCTGTTGGCGTGGTGGGGCCTGCGCCCGCTGCGCAGGCATCGTCCCTCCCTGCCGCTGGGCCGCATCCTGATCGCCGTGACGGCGTTGGCGGGCGTCGCGGCCTGGCAGTGGGGGGGCCTGACATTAAGCACCACCGCGCCGCAACTGCGCGGACTGAATTTCGTCGGCGGTACCGCGCTCACGCCTGAATTCACCGCGCTGCTGGTGGGCCTGACGCTGTACTCGGCGGCGTTCTCGGGGGAGATCATCCGTGGCGGAATCGAGGCCGTTGCGCAAGGGCAATGGGAGGCGGCGCAGTCGCTTGGCCTGCGGCCCTGGACCACGCTGCGCCATGTGATCGTGCCGCAATCGCTGCGCGTGATCGTGCCGCCCATGACCAGCCAGTACCTGTCGATCGTGAAGAACACCACGCTGGCGCTCGCGGTGGGGTATCCGGACCTGTCGTTCGTGATCACCACCACCATCAACCAGACCGGGCAGGCCATCGAAGGCTTGGCGATCCTGATGGGCGTGTATCTGTGCATCAGCCTGAGCGTGTCGCTGTTCATGAACCTCTACAACCGGCGCATCCTGCGGACCGAACGCAAATGAATACGACCGTGATCTCTACAGACATGCCTTCCCGGCCGGCGCCGGTGGATCGCCAGGCGGGCGTGGCCCAGCGCCTGTTCGGCAGCGTTTCCAGCAGTATCGCCACCGTGGTGGCACTTGGGTTGGCGCTCTATGCCCTGGGGCGGTTCATTGACTGGTCGCTGTTGAATGCCGTCTGGCCGGGTGAATCCGGCGCCATGTGCCGGCAGGCCAGCGGAGCCTGCTGGGCGTTCCTGGCCGAAAAGCTGAATCAGATTTTGTTCGGCATTTATCCGCGCGGCGAGCAATGGCGGCCGGCCGTGGTGTGCGTGGTGATTCTGGCGATGGTGGTCGTGTCGCTCGACCCCCGCCAATGGCGGCTGCGCACGGTCTGGCTGTGGCTGGCGGGCATGGCCGGCTCGTTGGCGCTGATGCAGGGCGGGTGGGCGGGCCTGACCCCAGTGCCCACCGCATCGTGGGGCGGCCTGCCCGTGACGCTGCTGCTGGCGGTATGCGCGCTGGGGGTGGGCATGCCGCTGGGCATCCTGCTGGCGCTGGCCCGGCGCGGGTCGCTGCCGATGGCGCGCTTCATCGCCACGTGCGTCATCGAGCTGATCCGCGGCCTGCCGTTGATCAGTCTGTTATTCATGGCATCCATCGTGCTGCCCATCATGCTTCCGGCCGGCATGACCATCGACAGCCTGCTGCGCGCCGGCATCGCGCTTACGGTTTTTTCGGCCGCCTACCTGGCCGAGGTGATCCGTGGCGGCCTGCAGTCGCTGCCGGCGGGGCAGATGGAAGCCTCGCGCGCGCTGGGCCTGTCGTGGTGGCAGATGACGCGGCTGGTGGTGCTGCCGCAGGCCGTGCGCAAGGTGATCGCACCGCTCACCAACACCGCCATCGTGATGATCAAGAACACCAGCCTGGTGCTGATCGTCGGGCTGTTCGACCTGCTCAGTTCGGGGCGCGCCGCCTTGACGGATCCGGCCTGGCCCACGCCCTATGTCGAGACCTATCTCTTCATTGCCAGCATCTATTTCTGCATCTGCTTCGGCCTGTCGCGCTATTCGATGTGGCTGGAGCGGCGCTTCAAAAAAGGGGAACTCCGTTGAACCAGCAACAAGGCGGCGAGGCCGCGCCCATGGCCGTCAGCATATCCGGCATGAGCAAATGGTATGGCGATTTTCAGGTGCTGCATGACATAGACCTGCAGGTGGCGGTTGGTGAGCGTCTGGTGATCTGCGGGCCTTCGGGGTCGGGCAAGTCCACGATGATCCGCTGCATCAATCGGCTGGAACGCCATCAGGAAGGCCGCATCGTGGTCAACGGGGTGGAGCTGGCCGACGACCTGCGCGCCATCGACGAAGTGCGCGCGGATGCGGGGATGGTGTTCCAGCACTTCAATCTGTTTCCGCACCTGACCGTGCTGGAAAATTGCATCCTGGCGCCCATGCACGTCAAGCGCATGGCGCGCCCGCAGGCCGCCGAACTGGCGCTGCAGTACCTGGCGCGGGTACGCATCCTGGACCAGGCGGACAAGTATCCGGGCCAGTTGTCCGGCGGGCAACAACAGCGCGCGGCCATCGCGCGCTCGTTGTGCATGCAGCCGCGCATCATGCTGTTCGACGAACCCACGTCCGCCCTGGACCCGGAAATGGTCAAGGAGGTGCTCGACACCATGACCTCGTTGGCCGACGATGGCATGACCATGCTGTGCGTGACGCACGAGATGGGCTTTGCACGCAGCGTGGCAGACCGGGTCGTCTTCATGGACGGCGGCCGTATCCTGGAATCGGCCGCGCCGGACGCCTTCTTCGACCGCCCTCGGCACGAACGCACACGCGCGTTTCTTGAGCGCATCCTGCATTGAGCGCAGGGCAGGCCAGGCGCGATGCATCTACGTCGGCAGGCGGCACACATCATCCCGGCCTTTCGCGATGGCTGTTAGCGCCACCCGATCGACGATTTTCAACTGCCTGCCCTGTACATCGATGATGTCTTCGCGCTTGAGGATGTTAATCAGCCGGCTGACGGTGGCCAGCGTCATTCCCAGCATGCTGGCGATATCGCTGTACGTCATGCGTAGTGAGAAGCTGTCGGGCGCATATCCGAGGGCGGCGTGCCGCTCCGCAAGGTCCAGCACAAACGACGCGATCCGTGGCCCGGAGCGCTGCCTTGTCTGGGCCAGGAGCTTCTGAAGCCGTATCAGTTCGCCGCTCATGAATCCCCGGATCTGAGACTGGATTTGCGGGAATTGCGGCGTCAGGGCGTCCAGGGTGTCCAGGCGTATCACGCAGACTTCGCTGGATTCCAGCGCTGTCGCCGTCATGCCGTGGCGGCGCTCAAACAGGCCGGAGAAACCCAAAAGATCCCCGGGAAGGTGGACAGCCGCCACCTGGCCAGGCTTGCATGGGTCTGCCCAGTGCGTCTTGAGCGAACCGGCGCGAACGGCAAAGACCGCATGGTGCGAGTCGTGCTGGCTGAAAAGCACTTCGCCTTTCTTGAGCCGTACTCGAGTATCGATGCAGTCGCTCAGGCTGGCGACCTCGGGATCGTTCAGACGGCGCGGCAGGCAGCAGCCGCGCAACCGGCAGTCGGTGCAGCTGACGCTGGGTTTAAAGGGCAGGGATGCCGCAGGCTGCACGGAAGCAAAGAAAGTCATCGTCATGTTCGTTTGCTCGATATGAATGGGAGGACGGCGATGCGGAATGAGTCGCGCGCCGTCGAGCCTCGCGGCCGGTTGCCCAGGAAAGCAACGCGTCGCGAAGATCGTCTACGTCAGTGAAAGAGGGGGAAGGCGGGTCCGATCAGGCCCGGATCAGCGGGGCTGGATCCGGGCACGAGCCGGTAGGCGTGGCCGCCAGAACCTCGGCATCGACGGGCACCGTGGCATGCGCTGAATCAGCGCGTCGCACGGGCGGCGATCAGCCGAGCAAGGAGGGAGGGGCGCGGGATCCAAGCGGCGGACCCTGCGCGGGCAAAGGAGGAAGCGCGCGCGAGACGTCGAAGGGAATCGACGGCGCGGCCTGCACGGGCAGTGCAACCGGTGGCGCTGTCGCGGGCGGGGCCGCCGCCACATGCGTCAGCAGGCCGAAGGGGCACTCCATCCCGAGGGCTGCCTGGTTGCCATGGTGCGAGGCATCCGAGCCGTCGTCCGTGAGCGAGAGGGAAATCTTCGAGACCGTGCCCGCTGCCGTACAGAACGTCAGCTGGACCCGGCCTTTTTCCAGCGCGCTGGCGTCCGGCATATAGCCCGCCGGCACCAGGCCGCGCACCGTGATTGCCAGCAACAGCATCCACAGCACCGCACGGGCGTGCCGGAAAGTCAGCGCGAAGGTGGGGCCCCACGGGGCGTGTGCAGCCAAATGTCGCGGGCATTCGCGCGCAGACTGGGCGTTACACGTATGTCGATCCGGGGCGCGGCCAACGCCGCCGCGCGTGAGACGTAGGGGGGCGCTCCTGTGAGCTCCCGTCATCGCTGCTCTATGACCGTCAGCGGCAGCCATTCAGATGCTGCCTTTTCTGCGCTGATCCGGATCCAGCCGTTGTGCCTGCGATATGCCGTCATTTGGCTCCCCGCACCGACAACGCGGATGACCGGAGCACTGTGCTCCGGCCATTCAAATACCGCAGCGTCCACGCGAACGCGGAGCGTTGCTGCGGACGCCGCTCCCGCGGCTGGCGCGAGGGTCGAACTTGGCGCATCAGGTCTTATCTGGCTGAGGCCGGTACTTGACGGTGAGGAAGGTCCCACAGTTTGCGGAACAGTGGCTGAACGCGGAGCGGTCGGACGAGATGTTCCCGTTCCCACCCGGCAGACCTTGCTCCAAGAAATGCATGAACCACCGCATGGTTGTCCCTTGGTGCAGTTTCGGGCGTGCGCATTCGTTAACGCCATTATGCTCAACAGCACCAAACAGATCAGTGCCTGCAATTTGTTTGCTTTCATCCGCATGGCTCCGTCGTAGAAAAATTAAGCCGGAGAAAGTGTCATTCCACTCTTTTACTGACGTTCAGGCCAGTAGTGATTGATCTTTCACAAGGTCCCGCATCAATTCGAATGTGGGTCAATGCTGTCATTCTCGCGGATAGACCGCGCTGGCGCACGATACGCCTTGTAGGGATGGCGGTCTGTCCTTCAGGCGAAGGGGCCTCCTGCGAGGCTCGCGGCAGGGCCGCAGTCAGGCCGTGCATGCTGGCCGGCGGACGCAATTCTCTCGCCGCGCCTTTCGTAATCCTTCTACATACGTGCATTGGAGCCAGGCCTAAAGTCTCGTCCCAATGAGGCTTCGCCCTGCCTGAGGTGTACCCCTCGATTTCCGGGAGAGGTACCCGCCATGAATCACTTGAACCACATATTGAACAGAGAGTCGGCCCTGCCAGCTGTGCTAAGCGGTCGGCAAATGTCCATGGTCGCCTTCGGTACGGTCATCAGTTACGGGTTGGTGTCGGGCAGCGCGCTGCCGCTGCTGCTGGCCGGCCCGGCCGCGTTTCCCGCCTACGTGGCGGCAGCGCTGGTGGTGCTGGCCTTGATGGCCGGGCTCAGCCGCCTCGTCGCCCAATACCCCACGCCCGGCGCATTCGGTTCCTACGCGGAATGCACCCTGGGGCCTGCCATGGGATTTCTGGTGCGCGCGGCATACCTGGCCTCTCTCGTCCTGATCATCGGAACCGAAGTGTCCCTGCTCGTTCCCGTGCTGGCGGCCTGGCTGCCTCAGGCCTCTTCTGTTTGGCTGCTGGCTGGCGTGCTTGCAATGCTCACGCTCGTCAACATGGCGGGTGCGCATGCCTTCGCGCGCTGCGAAGTCGCATTGTCGACGCTCAAGATGGGGGCCCTGATCGCCCTCATTGGCCTGGCATTTCACTACGCCACGCAGGGTCCTTCCACACCTGCGCAATCTTCCTCCGAACTGACGTCCGTCTTCGGCTCCGTGCCTTTCATCAATGTCTGGCAGGCCTTCATGCTTGCGACGCTTGGCTTCGTCGGGATCGAATCCCTGGCCATCGTGGCCGCTGAAACGCGATCCACCGCCAAGGGGCTGCGCCGCACGCTGCGTATCACCTCCTTCGCCGTCGTGGGCCTGGCGCTGGCTGCGGTCGCAGCGGCGTCTGCGCTGCTCGACAGCGGCGTGAGCTCACTGTCCCGGCCCCTCTTCGCCACGTTGCTCGACTTGGCCCGCTTGCCTTGGTCGAACACGCTGTTTCGCGCGCTGGTGCTTGTGACGATCCTGTCGGTGCTCAATAGCCAGATCTATTGCGCCTCGCGCATGCTCTTCAGCATGGCGCGCGCCGGGCAGGCGCCGGCAAGGCTGGGCCGTTCATCCCGCCGGGGGCCCGTCCGCGCAGTTGCCGTGACCGGCGGGCTGTCCATCGCGGTGCTGGGGGTCAACACCTGGCTGCCCGGCGACGCCTACGTTGTGGCGACGTCGATCGCCATCAGCGGCTTGTTGTTCGTGTGGCTGGTCATCTTCCTGACGCATGCCCGCCGCGACCTCGGCCGTGATGCCATGTTCTTGCGTGCGCCCATGCAAAGCCGTCTGCGTGCCGTACCCGCCATCGTTGGCGCCGTGGTGGTGGCGGCCATCGCCGGCTCCACCCTGGTGATCGACGAATTCGCCGCCACGCTGCACATCGGCCTTCCTTTCCTGCTGCTGCTTTGGCTCGGCTACGTGGGCTTCACATTCCTTTCCCGTTCAACGCGCCCGACGGGCCGAGCGTCTGCCATGGCAGACCGCCTGTCCGCGCCATTCCAGGCGGAGTGATGTCCATGAGCAATCACGCCTATTGGGTCGACTACGACAGAAAGATCGTGTGCAACGAATTGCGCCGTCAGGAACTCATTTCGTTCCAGGACTGGGTCTACGACGCAACGAATTGCGCGCGACGCTTCTCGCCGACCAGCTACCTCGGCTATCGGCTCTGGGCAAAGCCATGTCTGCGGCTGATGCACAGGCATCCGCCGCTGGCGAAAAAACTTGCGGTGGTGGTTCGCTGGATGGTCGCCGACCTGAAGCACGAACTGGGCGTTAGCAAGCAGCGGCACCTGCTGGGCAGGATCGTGCGGCGCGGCATTTTCTGGCCCGCCAATCTGCTCTTGGGTTGTCTTGCGCGACTAGTTTGGATCGATACCGGCGTCTGCGCCGGCCGGACCCGAAGGCAAGCACTTGGGCGGTAGTTCAATCCGCCATTTCGTTGTTTTTTTCTTCCACTTAGATAGGTCTTTACGTCATGAAAAAGCTCGTCATCAACGCCCTGATCGCCTCCGCCTTCGCCGCCTTCGCGGGCGCCGCGTCGGCCGATACCGGCAACATCTCGTTCCAGGGCGAGATCACCACTTCGCCTTGCTCGATCGGTGGCGGCCAGCAGGGCGCAGACATGGTGGTGTCCATGGGCTCCATCTCCACCAACTACTTCACCAACGCGGGCGACCGCGGCCCCGCCTCCGCGTTCAGCATTTCGCTGCTGAACTGCGACGTCACGACGCTGGGGACGGCCACCATCGCCTTCCGTCCGGGCGCTGGCAGCGTCGTCCTTGGCCGCCTGCTGGGTCTGGAAAACGGCTCGGGTGCGCAGGGCGTGGCCATTGCGCTGGAAGATATCGAGAGCGATAGCGACGTGGTCGTTGGGGGGGCCGGCAAGAGCTTCACGCTCGCCGAAGGCACCAACGTTTTTCGCTTCAACGCTTACTACGAAGCGATCGATTCGACGGTGACCGCGGGTTCCGCCAACGCGCGCGCGGTGTTCGAAGTCACGTACTCGTAATTCGCGCAGACGCGCGTACGGCGGGCTGGGAGTCGCTCCCGCCCGCCCGGGTTCTACGCAAGGCCGCCCGCGTGGACGGCGTTGCGACCCTCTGAACCTCGCCCGCCTTGTGCGCCCTGGGCGCACCGCCGTAACGCTGCTTGTCTGGATGGCGGCGACGCTCCATTACCGCACGCCAGATCGTACTGGGCGTGCTTGACGACATGAAACTCAACAAAGCAAAACTCGCTGTTGCGGTGGTTCTCGTGGCGGCGTCCTGGGTGGCGCATGGACAGTCCGTGACACTCAGCATTTCTGGGCGTATCACGAGCACCCCTTGCACCGTATCGGTGGACGCGGTGGTGATGGGCGATGTGCCGATTTCCGAGTTCAGCGCAAGCAGAACGCCGGGTCAGCAGTACTGGAAGGATTTCTCCGTGACGTTGGGCGGGTGCGAAGTCTCCACCCTGCAGGCCGCCAGCTTGCGATTCAACGGCACCACGGCGTTTGGCGACGCAGGCATTCTGGCCTTGACGGCGGTCCAGGGCGCCGCCACGGGCTTCGGTGTGCAGGTGCAGACCAAGGATGCCACGCACGGGTCCGGGCAGATCGTGCGCATGGATGGCAGCCAGTCCTACGCATTCAACGTGAACTCAAGCAAAAACACCTTTCAGTTCACCAGTTCCTACATTTCTTCTCCCAGCGCGACCGGCATCCGATCAGGAACGGCCGACGCCACCGCGACGATCACGCTGACCTACTCCTGAATCATCCTGGGGATCCACCCCGCCATGCGTCCGATGCGGCGGCGGTCCAACTCAACCTGAACATCAGCCGGCTTGTCCGCAAAGAGCCGCGCGCCAGCATCATGAACATTCTCTCCAAGCGCATTCTTTCTGTCGTGGCCACGCTCGGTGCGCTGGCCTTCAGTTCCGTCCATGCGGCCGTGCAGTTGTCCAGCACGCGCGTCATCTTCAATGAAAAGGAAAAGAGCGTCTCGATCAACGCCAAGAATCACGGCACGGATCCCTTCGTCGTGCAGGCATGGATCGACGGCGAGTCCGAGGAAATGGAAACGCCGTTCTTCGTGACGCCCCCCTTGAGCCGTTTCGACGGCGGTACCGAACGCAGTCTCACGATCACCCGCGTGGGGGGCGGCATGCCCGTCGATCGCGAGAGCTATTACTGGCTGAACGTGCTCGAGATCCCGCAAAAGAAAAAGGGCGCCTCGGAAAACAGCCTGACGCTGGCCACGCGCACCCGCATCAAGCTGTTCTATCGCCCGGAAGCCATCCAGAAGATGCCCCGCGATGCGTCGCTGGTGCAGTGGTCCTGGCAGAAGGACGGCAAGGGCTGCCAGCTTGCGATCAAGAACACATCGGTTTTTACCGTCAATTTCTCGGGCATTGACGTCCCGGGCGAAGCGGATGGCTTTGGCCGCACTGTCGTGGCCAAGCCGTTGACCACGACGCTGCTGCCGTTGGCGAAGTGTCCCAGCGGCGCGACGAAGGCCACGGCGAAAGTCGTCAACGACTATGGCGTGGTGGAATCCTGGGCAGAGGTTGCGGTGCCCGCTGGCGCCGAAGCACAAGCGCGCGGGCAGTGAAAATGAACGCGAATCAGGCCCGCGCCGTTTTCTCGGCGGTCGTGATTCTCGCCGCTTGTCTCGTCGGCCGTGCGGCAGAGGCCGACCAGGACGCGGCAACGTTCGATAGCAGTTTTCTGTATCAAAAGGCGGGCGCAACCGGCGTCGACCTGTCGGTGTTCGCGTTTTCCAACCGCGTTCTGCCGGGCACGAAGTCGGTCATGATCCAGCTTAACCGCCAGGCTTTCGGCATGCGCGAGATCGATTTCGCCGCCGTGGAGGGCATGGAGGACGCGCAACCGTGTCTACCCGTGCCGTTGCTGAAGGAAATGGGGGTAAAGATCGAGGCCTTTCCCGCGTTGCAGACCGCGACCGGCTGCACCGGCGCGCTCAAGACGCTGCCTTCCGCCGAGGCGCGCTACGACCAGGACAAGAACATCCTTGACGTTTCCATCGCCCAGGCGGCGTTGGATCGCAAGGCACGGGGCACCGTTGCGCCCGAACTCTGGGACAACGGCGCGACCGTGTTCTGGTCGTCCTATCGTTTGTCGCACAATGCCTCCCGCTTTTCCGGCGGTCAGGGCAGCAGCACCAGCAGCACCTTCGCCAGTTTCCGCAACGGCTTCAACCTGGGGGCATGGCGCCTGCGGGCCAACGGAAACTATTTCCAGAGCGCGGGAAGTTCCAGCTTTGACTGGAGCGACCTCTACGCCGAGCGCGACGTGGCACCTTGGCGCGGGTGGTTGCGCATGGGCGACAGCGCCACCCCGGGCAACATTTTCAATGCGACGCGGTTTCGCGGTGTGATGCTTCAGTCCGACGATGGCATGCTGCCGGACAGCCAACGCGGGTTCGCACCCGTGGTGCGCGGCATCGCGCCTTCCAACGCCAAGGTGACCGTGCGGCAGAACGGCTACGCGATCTACACGACGTTCGTGCCGGCCGGGCCTTTCGTCATCGACGATCTTTACTCGACGCCGGGCGGCGGCGACCTCGAAGTGACCATCGAGGAACTGGGCGGCCGTACCACGCGCTTTTCTCAGCCGTTTTCGGCCCTGCCGACCATGTTGCGCGAAGGAACCTGGAACTACAGCTTTGCCCTGGGCCAGCATCGGCAGAGCTACGTGAACGAACGCCCGATGATGGCGCAGATGACGCTCGCGCATGGACTGCCTTTTGGGGTGACGGCGTACGGCGGTCTCACCGGCGCGCAGGGTGCGTACTACGCGGGAGCCGCCGGGCTGGCGCTGAACCTGCGCGAACTCGGCGCGCTTTCCACGGATGTGACGACCTCTCACTCGCGCGGCGCCGACGGAAAGAAGCGGGTCGGCACGGCGGCGCGTATCCAGTACGCCAAGGCCTTTCCTTCGCTGGGTACCGATCTGACGCTGGCGGGCTACCGCTACAACTCGGATGGTTACCGCAGCCTGGACGACGCGGTGCGGGATCGCAGCTCGAACAACGCGTTTCGCGGATACGAGCGAATGCACGAATACCAGTTGTGGCTCTCTCAACGAGTCGGAAGCATGAGCTCCATCTCGTTCAACTACTACGGCATCGTCTATCGGAACGCTCCCCGCGCCGCGTCGTTCGCGCAAGTTTCCTATTCCAGCGGTTTTGGCCGGTTGGGATACTCGCTCAATTACGGCATCAACAGCAGCCCCTGGCAGAAGCGCCAGTCGACATTCATGCTGACGCTCAGCATACCGCTGGGCGGCACGCATAGCGCGAGCTACTCGCTGTCGCGCAACCAGGGCCAGGGAGTGAGCCAGGACGTCAATCTCAGCGGGGCGCTGACCGACGACTACGCGATGACCTATGCGGTGCAGGGCGGCGTGACGCAGGGGGCGCCGGGCGGCGGCAATGGCGGCCGGGGATATGCCGCGGTGGGCTACGCGTCTCCCGTGGGCGTGGCCAACGTCAGCCATGGCTACAACGCTGGCGCCTCCAATACGAACATCGACTTCAGTGGGGCGGTCGTCGTGGACAAGAAAGGCTTCCTGCTCGGACAGAACATCGGCGAGACCGCCGTCATCGTGGACGCGCCAGGTGCAGCCGGCGTGGAGGTCGAGTCCTATCCCGGCGTGCGGACCAACAGCGCGGGGCGGGCATTGGTACCGTCCGCGACGCCGTACCGCGAAAATCGCATCTCGTTGAAGCCCGACTATGACGATACGCATGCGACGCTGGGGCAGAACGTCGCCACGGTCGTCCCCAGCCGCGGCGCGATCGTGGTCGCGAAGTTCGACACCGAATTGGGGCGCACGATACTGGTGGTGCTCAAGGATGCGGCCGGCGCAGCCTTGCCTTTTGGGGCGGCGATCCACGAACCGGACGGCAGGCAGCGCGGCATCGTGGGACCGGTGGGGCGCGCCTGGCTGACCGGGTTGGAAGGCGTCAGCAGGTTCACGGTGCAATGGGGCGAAGCGCAGGCGCAGCATTGCGCATTTGAAATCGACGCATCTTCGGTGGCATCCGGCGCCGGGGAATCGACCAAGGAGCTGACATGCAGCTAATCCATGAAAAGGCTCAGAGCATGCCTGGCCCGCCTAAGGGGGCGGGACGCGTCTTGGCAGGATGTTGCCTCGCATTGCTCGGCGCCGCCGGCGGCGCGCCCGATGCGCAGGCGGGTCCGCTCGACGCGAGAGCAATCCGATGCTATGTCAACCAAGGGGGCATGGGGCCCAGCAGGACAATGTACTCCGCGTATGCCGGCAACCAGTATTCGATTTACGCGGGAAGAACTTCCGTGGCTGTGCCGGCCAACCCAACGCGTGGCCAGCCGTTGTTCGCGGTGGAGCTGGCGCTGCCGCGTCTGGAGGGTGGGGAGCGGGGCAAGGCGGCCCCGTTGTACGCCTGCCCGCCAGGGGCCTCGGAAACTTTTGCCAGCTCAAGGCCCTTGATCGGGGGCACCGACATCTACAAGACCAGCCGCCAGGGCATCGGCTTTCGCATCTTTTACTATGTGACCGACAGCTCGTCCCAGACCGCGCCGATCACCTACATCAATAATTTCTCGAGCGGTGCGCTCGTATTTCCGTTCAACAGTTCCGAATACCTGCCCAACGCCCGGACGCGCATCGAGGTCGTCGCGACCGGCGACCCGATCGTACCGGGCTCACTGAACACGACCGAAATATCCGCTGTTACGACGCTGGCGAACCTGGGAATGACGTCGCCGCCCGTTAACCTCTACGCCGTTTCCATGTACGGCAACGTCTCGTTCTCCGTTCCGACCTGCAGCGTGTCCAATCCGAGCGCCCTGAGCATCACACTGCCCGACGCCAACGTGGCGGCATTGAAGGCAGGCACCGCCGGAAGCGTCTCATCGACCACGCTGCAGGTCATGTGCACCAGCAGCAGCGCGCAGGCGCCGACGCTGTCCATCGCCGGATCCACGGTTCAGGGCTATGACACGACGCTGAAAAATCAGGAAGCTGCCGCCACGGCCGCGAAGGGGGTCGGCGTGACATTGTGGGTATACGACACGCAGACCGGCACCTTCCGCCCGCCCACGATGGGCGTGGCCGACAAGAACCTGGGCTCGCCCGTCGGGGCGGTTCCCACGGCGAGCTGGTCCTATCAGATCGGGGCCAGCTACCAACAGGTGGAGCCGACGCCCACGGCGGGGGCGGTGAGCGCCAAGGCGATGCTGACCTTCAGCTATAGCTGACACCGCCCGGGCGGATCGCGGCCGCGGCAGCGTCCTGCCGACGGTCGTCTGTATTTCTCCCGCCCGTCCCTCGCCTATGTCGTCGCCTGTGTCATATAGTGGAACCGTCTGGTTTCTGGAAGACGGCGCCTTCTTCGCGACGGTGGCGGTTCATTTTTTTATGGGGCCATGACCATGCAAACCCAAGCGGCATCTCCCGTCCTGCCGGACGACGCCATCCTGCGCGAAAAGCTCGCCGACATCATTTCCGACGTGTGCCGTTGCGACCGCGGCCCGCTGCTGAATGACGAGCCATTTTCCGCCGTCATCACGCAATTCGACTCGCTGGCCATCCTGGAGATCCTCCTCGAGATCGAGACCCTGTTCAGCATCCCGACGGACGAAATGCTGCCCGCCGATCATGCGGTGGGCGCGCAGGAGATTACGAGCGTCTTTCCCTCGGACCTGTCCGCCTTGATCGTCTACATGCGCAAGGTGGTCGACCGCATGGCTGCCGCCCCCGTCGCGTCAGCCGCCTAGCCGGAGCTGCGCCATGACGCAACGTCGATCTGTCGTGGTCACCGCCATCAGCATGGTGACGCCCGTGGGCGACAACGCCGAGCAGACCTTTGATGCGCTGATCGAAGGCCGGTGCGGCGTGGCGCGCTCGCCGGACGGCGGCATCGACCGGCGCGTGGGCCATGTCCGGACCGATGTGGCCGCGGGGCTGCATCCCGCACAGGTCCGCATGATGGACCGGGTGACGTTGATGGCGCAGCATGCCGCCGCCGAGGCGATGGCGCGCGCCGCCCTTGAGGACCGCCACAAGACGCAATGCGGCGTTTTCATCGGCACCGGCATCGGCGGCGTGTCCACGCTGTGCGAGGCCGTCGAGGCCTATCACGGCGTCGTGCCCCGACGGACGGTGCTGGTGGTCCCCGCGACCATGCCGAATGCGCCGGCGGCGCACATCGCGCAGCAGCTCACCTCCACCGCCGAGGCCCAGACCTACACCACCGCCTGCTCGGCGGGCGCCGTCGCCATCGGCGAAGCCTTTCGACGCATCCGCGACGGCTACCTGGACGTGGCGATCGCGGGCGGCGCGGAGGCCATGCTCACGCCGGTCATCATGGCGGCGTGGAAGCAGCTGCACGTATTGTGCGCGGACCCCGAAATCGGCGATGAAGGCAGTTGCCGCCCGTTCAGCCGCCGGCGCACCGGCTTCGCGCTGGCCGAGGGCGCCGCGATGCTGGTGTTGGAATCGGCGGATCACGCCGCGGCGCGCGGCGCGACGCCCATCGCGGAACTCTGCGGATACGGCGTCAGCAACGATGGCACGCACCCCTTGCGTCCCGACCCGGAAGGCCAGTCGCTGGCCATGTCCCGATGCCTGGCGGATGCCGGCCTGTCGCCCGGCGAAGTCGGCTATGTGAACGCCCACGCGACGGGCACCTTGGTGGGCGACCGGATCGAGACCGCGGCCATCAGGCGCGTTTTTGGGGTTCAGGCGGACGCGTTGCCCGTCAGCAGCATCAAGGGCGCCATCGGCCACACCATCGGTGCGGCGGGCGCGATCGAAGCGGCGGTGACCGCGATGGCCGTTGCGCGGGGCGTCGTGCCGCCCACCTTGTTTTTTGAACCCGGCGATGCGCAATGCGACCTGGACTACGTGCCCGGACGCGCGCGCCAATTGCCCGGGCTGCGGGTGGCGATCAGCAATTCCTTCGGCATGGGCGGCAACAATGCCGTGCTGGCATTTCGACAGGCGGCCGGGACGCGGGGGTGAGCGATGCGGCTCGCGCGGGCGTTCAGCGGGCAGGCAGCAACTGCATGCCCGTGCGCCGCTGGAACTCGTCGTAGCTGATGGGCGCGCCCGCCGTCGTGTTGGGGCTGTTGGCCTGCCAGTGCACCCACGAACGCCCCGTGGCCGCGTCATAGACGACCTTGAAGAGATGGCTGGGCACCGCCACGCCCGAGCCGATCTCCTTGGGCTTGTCGCCATAGTACGGACCGGTGAAGACGTAGACGTCGCCCGAGGCGCGCATGACGTACTTGCGGGTGTCCTGTTCGATCTGGCTCCACGGGCCGCCATTGTGCCGCTGGTCCTGCGGCACCATGTTGGCGAGCGAAAAGCTCTGCGCCATGGCCTCGTGCGTTGACATGTCGCCCGCCGGCGCCATGTGGCCGCGCGAGTAGCCCGAGCCGCGGTAGTCGGCCAGCTCGGCGCGTTCGGCGCGCGGCACGCGGGCCTCGGCATAGAACTTGTCGGACCGCTCCATGCCTTGCGCCTGCGTCAACACGCTGCGGTTCAGGCGCTCGGCAACGAACACCGGCGTCTTCGTCTGGCCGTTGTGCAGGATGGCGAAGTTTGAAAAGCAGAGTTCGCGCAGCGCAAGGCTGGCGGGCACGACAGGGGGGCGTTGCTGCGGAAAGAACTGCGGGCAGTCGGCAAAGCGCGTGTGGGCCAGGCCGCCCGCCGGCACCGCCGCGGGCGCGAACTGTTCCTGGGTCGGCCAACCGACGCGCGCGAGGAGCTCGTCAAGCGAGAGGTTGGGGCGCCACTGGGGGTTCAGCGCATAGGTGGCGGCGCCGAACGTGGCCAGCGACGTGAGCGCAAACGTACGCAGGAATCGGTAGATGCGGCCGGGGCTGGCGCTCTTGCTTCTGCCTGCCGGGGCTTTCCTTCTGGGTGCTGATTTCTTCGCGCGGGTCATACTGCCTGTGTGTTGCGGGCCGGCGCCTCTTCGCGCTCGGCAACTGGCGGCATTGTAGATGACCGCAACATGACGGCGCCGTCGGCC
>Ga0182739_1000930_pt1 | contig 33033 bp, 21 predicted proteins | sample eDN5th30CBELigBY_FD_128873 | JGI IMG/M metagenome (GOLD analysis project Ga0182739, IMG submission 128873) | Enriched backyard soil microbial communities from Emeryville, California, USA - eDNA 5th pass 30_C BE-Lig BY (version 2) (version 2) | ecosystem: Environmental > Terrestrial > Soil >... | reverse complement strand
GCGGATTGATGCAACGCTACACATCTTGGCGGACAAGAAATTGCTTAATTTGACCCACGAGAATACTGGCAGCTCAATCGAATCAATCGCACAGGAAATCGATCTCCTCTTTAATGAGTGGTCTGAGCAGGCAGCAACGAACATGAAAGAGCAAATGTATACGGCAGAAAAAGAAACAGCGCTGAGGCTGAAATTCGATGCAGCTCGGCTTCTTATTGATCAATTCGGAGAAGTTCTCGATGCTTACGCCTTGAACGAGGTTGAGACTATCACGACTCAATCTAGCAAAACGACTACGATAATCTACACGATCCTCATTTTAGAATGGATCCTGTTAATTTCCTTCGGCGTATTGTTAATTCGCAAGATTAGCCGAACGGTAGCCTTAGTCCAATTGAAAACAAGCCAAGTAGCTACAGGCGAGCTGAAGTATGAGCCGCAACAAAAATATGATAAAAATGAACTAGGCCAAATCCTTTTTTCCGTGGACAACATGATCGGTAAAATGAGAGAAACGATTGGAAACATTGCCGCTGGCGCCCGTCAGGTCGCTAGCTCTTCCGATGAGCTGGCACTCAATGCGCAAGAGTCCTCTTCCACCTCTAATCATGTAGCTGCGAACATTCAGGAGGTTACCTTGCTTGCGGAAATTCAGTCAACGATTGCAGAGGAAGCTAGCAAAGCGATGGAAGAAATGACAGTAGGCGTGCAAAAGATTGCGGAAAGTACGAATCAGATTTCCGACCATGCTGTTCAAACCCATCAGCAAGCAGATCACGGTGCTGAAGTATTGCAGCAGCTGAAGCAGCAATTAACCGAAATGACCGACACTATATCGGAGCTTAACCGAAGCATCGCCGTATTGAATCATAAGTCAGAGCAGATTGGCACTATTACAGACAATATTACGAGCATCGCGAATCAGACGGGAATTCTCTCGCTGAATGCTTCTATTGAAGCGGCAAGAGCCGGTGAGTATGGACGCGGCTTCGCTGTCGTCGCACAGGAAATCCGCAAGCTGGCGGCGAATTCACTTGAATCCGCTCAAAGCATTAGTGAGCTCATCAATGATACGCGCGGCGAAATTCAGCAAGCTTCCGAATTGATGGGCACAACTGTCTTACAGTCCGAGAGAGGCTCTTCCATTATGGAGGATGTCGCTGACAGCATTAATACGATCGTCGCCGCAATCAAGCAGGTTTCAGAACAAATTCACGACACCTCGGCAGTGACGCAGCAAATGTCCGCAAGCTCTGAGGAAGTATCCGCCAGCATGGAGCAGTCCTCATCCTCAGCTAGAGAAATCGCCGGCAAAGCACAAAATGTCGCCGCCGCCACCGAGGAACAGCTGGCTCTTGTCGAGAATATGGCGAACGCCTCCGAGCGTCTGCGCGACATCGTGCATAACTTGGATTCATCTGTCGGCTACTTTAAGCTATAGTGGTAACAGCAAGATTGGTCCTATCATTATAAACATAGCGAAGCCTCTGCAAATTCGGGTAATGAATGCAGAGGCTTCTTTTTTATTTTCAAACACTATAATCGTATCCCATACTTCTTCTTAAGCCGCTCTAATTTATCGCCAATAGGCTTGGCCAGCAGCCATAGAAAGATGACGTTAGATACAGCGTACATCATCGTAAATGGCAGCGCAGTTGCGATTGCCGCCATATAAGCTTCTGTCTTGAACATGCCCGAGGCTGAAACAGCGCCCCAAATATCCATGCCTAGCGAAAAAAATATACCTGCAAAAATCCCGAATAGAGCAAGCGGAATTTTACGATGCATCATACCTGTCTTGCCAAGCAAGCCAGCAACAAATCCAATCATTCCCCATGTGAACATTTGAAAGGGCGTCCATGGACCTTGTCCGAAAAAAAAGTTCGATACTAGGGCGGTCGTCGCTCCAGTCAAAAAGCCTGCTTCCGCGCCAAGCGAAAACCCGGTTATTGCCGTAAAGGCTGTAACAGGCTTAATGCCCGGCGTCACTGCAAACAGGCAGCGGCCTGCAACTGAAATTGCCGCCATAACGGCAATTGTCAGAATTTCGCGCGGCTGCGGACGACGGCGCTCAAAAGAGACGAAAAATGGTACGCATGCTAATAACACTAGAATAACCGATACTAGGTAATATTTTCGGTCTTCCATTACGGTCATGCCTAAATAAATAACTAGCGGCATAATAACAAAAAAGATAAGGCTTGAAACAATTACTCGCATATTATTCTTTACGCTTTTCTGCATGCAGCAATCACATCCTCACATGTAATCGCATAATCAAGCACATGTCGCGACATCCTATGGGCAGCCGTTGTATAAAAGCGATTGCCGCTGTAAAAGGCTCGCGGCTTATCCGATGACACAATATTCCCATCAAAAAATAAAGCGCAGCGCTCGCTGTACATCGCCGAAAACTCAATATCATGCGTCACAATAATTATCGTAAGCCCTTTTTGCTGCAATGCTTTTAATATATTGGACAGGGATTGCTTCGCCGATGCATCGAGCCCTTTGGTCGGTTCATCCAGCAGCAAGATTTGCGGCTCTAGCAGCAGCACTTTGGCCAGCGCTGCCTTTTGCGTTTCGCCGCCGCTTAGATCATAGGGATGGCGCTCCAGCAGATGCTCGATTTCAAGCAGCCCAATCAGCTCACGCAGCCGTGATTCCCCTTCTTGTACAGACTTGCCGCGCAGCATTCCGGTAAGCTCATCACGTACTTTTTTCTCCACGAACAGCACTCGCGGGTCCTGAGGCAGCATGCCGATTAAATTCCGATACAACTCATCGCTGGAATAGGTTTTCAGCTTTTTTCCCCTTATAAAAACATTTCCCTGATACGGCTTCTCCAGACCAGCCAACACCTTCAACGCCGTCGACTTGCCTGTCCCATTGCCGCCCAAAAGAGTCACAATCTCTCCTTCAAAAACTTGAAGACAGAAAGCTCGCAATACATCGTCTCCTTTGGATTCATAACGAAAATGGATATCCTTCGCTTCCATTATGATTGATCGTGTCGTCTCGTTCACTCGTCCAAGCGACGAAGACTCGATTATGCTGTTCGCTTGAACAAGCGATTGAGCTTCCAGCCATCTCTGGCCTTCCTTGATCGTTAACGGAGCTTCTCCACTCTGTCCAGACGCCTGGTACACTCGCATAGCTGTTGGCAAGGCTTGAATCATAGGATGCTGCTGCGGCAGCGAGAGGGGAACATGCCTAGGATTCCCTTCGAAAATAATACGCCCTTGCTCCATTACGACGACTTTGTCCGCAAGCGGCAGCACTTCTTCAAGCCTATGCTCAACAATAATAATCGTGATGCCAAGCTCCTCATTTAATCGATGCAGTGTCGCGATGAACTCCATTGCCGCAATCGGATCAAGCTGTGAAGTAGGCTCATCCAGCAGCAGCACCTTCGGCTGCATAACCATAATAGAAGCTAGATTAAGTATTTGCTTCTGACCGCCCGAAAGTCCCGCAGTCCCTTTCCGAAACCAAGTATGAATGCCGAAAAAGCTTGCCATCTCCGCAACTCTGCGGCGTATCGTTAGCGTATCCTCGCCAAGACTCTCTAATCCAAATGACAGCTCATGCCACACTTTATCGGTCACAATCTGATTTTCCGGGTTTTGCAGAACGAAGCCGATATCAGAGGCCGCGGTTGTCTGCTCAAGCTTTTCTAATAAAATGTCATTATAATGAATACTTCCGCATTGCTCTCCATGCGGAGTTAATTCTCGTTTTAATTGCTTGAGAAGCGTACTCTTACCACAGCCGGATTGACCCATTAAGACGATAAATTGTCCCTTTTCGATTGTAAGCTGTATATGGTCCAAAGCGGGCTGCTCCTCGTCCGGATATCGAAAGCTTAAATCTTTGATTTCAAATAACGCCACTTCATTCCCCCCGCGATCTCTATCCCAACTGGAATCATCATCAATAATGCGTACACGCTATAGAAAAATAAATGCGGCAGCGACCATGCTACCTCTGAAAAGGTTGGATAATAGTAAAATGTCGCTCTTCCGATCAGTCCGCCCCCTCCGCTTATAGCAATCAATATGATTAGAATAGCGAGCCATATGCCGTCTCGTTTCTGAAAAACAAAAAGCGAGAACGCTGTACGCTTCTGTAGCCCAAAGCCTCTAGCTTTCATTGAATCAGCCGTGTCTATCGCATTTTCCAGCGCCCATGTTATTAGAATGGATAGGATTTGCATAATGCACCGAATACGATGACGCAGCGAACCAACCGTATAATCCATTCCGATCGTTTTTTGCGATTGCGCAATAAGCTTCAATTGGTAGGCAAAGCGCGGAATTAGCCGCATCGTAATCGATAGAACGAGAGAGAAGACGGGTGATACCCGGCCGAATAAATAGAGAAACTTATCGGATGTCATAACGCTGTTATAGCAGCTGCACCAAAGCATAACCGAGACGAGCATGACAGCCATCGCAAGCCCATACGCAATCGCTTCAAGCGTAATCGGGTTGTAGTTGATATACAGCAACACGATCTCGCCATTATGGCTGATAAGCGGATTAACCATCATAATAAGCAGAAAAACAGGGACATACATTTTCAAGCTTTTCGCGAACATTCGGCCTTGCAGCGCTATATTTAGACTGACTGCCCCGAGCAGCGAAATCGCTAAATAAACGGGATGCATAAAAAACATCGTCATCATAACGACAATAGCAAAGTAAACAAATAATACGATAGGATGATATCTTTCGAATGTCTTCATGCCATGTTATACTCCAGCTCCCAAGTCTCGTCCCAGATCAACAGTGAAGTGCCATTCGATCACATCGCCATCCTCCAGCACATATTGATCGCAGCCAATGCTCGGAAAAACATCGTTAACCTGATACATCCAACCGCTTAGCGAGCCGGCGCTGAATTCATACAGATGATTGATGCCTTCCACATACACGCTGTTATAGATCGTTGATGAAGCGCCTTGGTACTCCAGCTGTATTTTATGCTCCTTACTCGCGCGAAGCAGAACGTCCCACACCGTCTCCTTCTCGGACAATAGCTCATACTTCGCCTCTGCCAATATGACACCGTCCTTCGGCACATATTTTTCATCCTGCAGCGCTTTGTCCAGCATATCCCAATTGTCCAAAAGCTTATCCGCATAAATCGCTATGGTGACATGCCGTTTTGAAGGCAAAGCAGGATCCGATTCGTCAGGCTTGCTTGGAGAAGTCGGCTTAGGGGACGGTTGTATGATCGTTGTAGCTGTCGGCTTAGGAGGTGGTAGTATGGTCGATATTTCCGTCTGCTTCGGACTTTCCGTAGGGATGCCCTTATCTGTATCCGTATCCTTTGACGGGTCTTTGGAGGACTCCGCAGCTGGGAAGTCGCCTTGCCCTTTCTCCGGCGGAGCTTCATCGCTTGGGCTGGAAACAAGCTCATCCTGCTGTTTAGACGACTCGTCTGCTTTTACCGCTTCACTTTGGGTCTCCGTCTTCGTGTCTTGCTCCGCTTTATTCTGCGCAGTCGCTTCCGGCCCTTCGACGCTTCTTTCCTCGTCGCGCATGCTTTCGTACTGCTCAACGGTTTGAATGGCGCAGGAAGCAAGCAGCATCGCCAGCGCGAATAAAATGAATCCTTTCCATATACGCTTCATTTCGCTCGCCTCAATTCACAAGTTGATAGAAGGCGACGAACATTTTTGCCGCATGGGCACGCGTAGTATAGCCGGACGGATCAAACCTTCCATTCGAGCCTTCAGCGATTTTATAGTCATAGAGAAAGGAAACCGCAAGCCTTGTCTCATCATTTAAGTCGGCAATGTCGATAAAAGGAGCTGCTGCCGCCGCTTCGTAATTATTACCTGTATGATAGCGGTAGCTTCTTGCCAGCATGAGAGCGAGCTCCGCTCTCGTCAGCTTATGGTCTGGATAAAAGCTGCCGCCGTTCAACTGAATAATTCTCGCTTCGTAAAGCGCGGCAATGTCGCCTTGCGCCTCTTCGTTATACTTCGATATGTCGCTATAAGGAGCAGCTTCCTTATGCTGCAGCTTTAATACTCGCGCGACTAACGATGCCGCTTGCACACGCGTCAGTTGCACCTCAGGTCTAAACGTCCCGTCCGGATAGCCCTTCATAAGTGCAAGCTCAGATGCTTCCTTAATCGCCTCAACTCCCCAATGCTGCGACACATCCGAATACTGACCCGCCATCGGCTTCGTATCCGTCATATCGTAAAGACTTGTTTGGCCCGCCAACATACGTTCATAAGCGGCAATGGCAAACGCAGCTTGTTCGGTTGCCATAGCATTGGACCCTTTCTCGCCCAGCAGATGCTTAAAGCCTCCGCCCTTGGTATCATAATATTGAAGCAGATCGTCCACGGTATCGCTAAGCTGCTCGTTCTGCACTGATTCAATCGATACGCTCGTCAGAGCTGCAATGAATTGAGAGATGCTTTCTGAGCTCCCGAGCTGGACTGCTCTTAAAGCGCTAATCGCATGATCGATAGCCTGCTCTATATGCTCGCGCTCCCGATAGGCGGACAACGCTTGGATGGCCATTGCTGTAATATCCGGGTCCATCGCCGTGCCTGCAAGCGCAAATCCCCCATTATCCAGCTGGTTATCGAGCAAGTAAGTAACCATCTCATCCCGGCTGTTCTTTGCCGTCTCAGGTATCTCATATTGCCAGGTATCAAGCGCAATCAGCGCAAAGATTGGTCCGTTAATGCCTTGCCAGCTCACATTTTTAAAATCATACAGCTTCTCGACTAGATTATAGCCTCCTACATTTCTCGCATCCTTGCCGATGGCGGACAGAGCTATAATGACTCGCGAATATTCTGTATATTTGCGGCTGTGCAGTTCTCCCTCTCGTTCCCGCACTTCTTTAACTAGATTGGCGTAATAGGTGTCGTAATAGTTTACAGGAACCTTATAACCGCCGCGGGCAAGCGCTATAATGAACCACTCGTCGCCGTAGGACGGATTCGGAGCCTTTTGAACCATATAAGCTCCTGCGGTATCATACGCCGATGCTTCAGTGAGAGCCTGCTCCCCCAGCGCATTCGCCTGCTGCGGCAGCAGCCCCGACAGTACAAATATAGCGAGAGCTATTAATATAAGCCTGCGTTTCAAACCATGCACGGCACTTCACTCCTTTTCAAAAAATAACGGAAGAGCTGCTCTTGCCACCGGCAAGAACAGCTCCGCCTCCCTTCTTACATAAGCCCGCTAATATTGAGCGTGCGTTTCAAAATTTTCGCCATTTGCGCGCGTGTAAGCTTGCCGTCTGGGTCAAATGATCCGTCAGACTTTCCTGTCATAATATCGAGCGCTTGAAGCAAATGAATCGCTTCTATAAATTCAGGACGGATACTGTCTGCATCAGAATACGCCGTCTCCGAAACCGCGCCTCCGTCATAGCTTATATACGCCAGTACACGAGCCATCAAGGCAGCTGCTTGCTGACGCGATATAGCCGCATCCGGATCAAACGTTGTTGCAGAAGTGCCGTTAATAATTCCTGCCTCCAACAGTGCTTGAATTTCAAGATCATACCATTTGCCTGCTGTATCCGTGAACGTACCTTCGCCTTCAGCCTGCAGCCCAAGCGCTCGCGAGATCATCGCCGCAAACTGTCCGCGCGTAATTTCGCCGGAAGGATTGAAGCTTTCATCATCCATTCCTTTTATGACTTGGCGTGCTGCTAAGTATTCGATCTCATTCCTGTTGTCTGTTCCATCCAGATCATCGAACGTCGGCTTCGCCGTGCTGATGACGTATTGTCCGCTCGTTTTCGTATATAGGACAATGCTATCACCCTCAATCTTATGCGGAACCGCGCGATGCTCGCCATTAATGATAGCTAACACAACCGTATCGGCAGCCAGATCGGATACTGGGATAGTCACTTTTACATAGCCTTTGCCAGCGGAATAAGAGAGCTGCTGACCCTCCGCGTTTTCTTGCTCGATAAGAACGGAGATCCCGTTGTCCTTATTCTTGATTGTAACCGCAACATTCGCCGCTCCTGACAACGAGGCTGCTGGAAGCTCAACCTTCGTTCCCGTCTTATCCTCGATAACTAATGTTCCATTTGGGTCTTCCTTAAGTTTCTGCTCAATAGCCTCTGCAGCCACCTGTACGGACCATTCGCCATCCTTGCTATCGATGACGATAGTTGAATCATTGATAGACGGTGATCCGCCGCCAACATCATTGCCGAGATCCTCCGTATAAACCAACTCGATACGGTCGCCGTCCTTCACTGTATAAGTATCCATCGAATATCCCGGGAATTCTCCGTTGACACGGTACATCCAACCGCTGAGCGGCCCTCTGTCCTTTTCCATCAGCCCATTAATACCTTCCACATATACACCCAGCGAGGTCATTTTCGCTTGGACAGTAATACCGTTTGCGTTAGCCGCTTTCAGCAACGCGTCATACGCCGATCCATTAGCTGGAACCTCGACTTTCGTCGAAGCTAGGAATGTGCTGCTGCCAGCTTGAATGGAAACGTAGGCGGATACGGCTTGGTTCTCTTCCGAGCCGCCGCCATTGCCATTGCCATTCCCCGGATTTCCGCCTTCACCTGGGTTTGTTCCAGGGCCTGGTCCTGGATTTTCTCCTTCACCCGGATCGGTGCCAGGGTTTTCGCCTCCGTTGCCTTCGCCTGGATCCGTTCCGGGGTTCTCTATGTTTTCTTTCACTCGTTCAAAGGTTGATTTCTGATGCAAAGCATCTGAGAAAGCAATATAAACCTGCTCTAGCGCCATTAGATCAGAGGTTGTTTGAGCTGCTTTCCAGCGAATGCCGCCATTCTCAAGCTGATATTTTTCCGCCAAGTAGCTGACGATGTTTATCTTCTCGCCGTCTTTTTCATACGTCCACTTATCCGAGAATAAATCCTCGCCAACTGACGCCAAGCCGGAAATAATCGCCGCCATGGAATTCGCGTTGTCTGTAAATCCTTTGGTTATAAAATATTGATGATAGCTTGCTACCGCTTTTTGGATAACTGCATCAACTTCCGGCTGATCGCGATGCGGAGCTAGCGCGATCAGTATCCAACCAGTTGCATCAAGGTCTTCGCCAAAACCGAAGAAGCCGGTAGTTGCGTTCTGCATCTTCAGAATGGCATTTATTTGCGCTGCTTGATTGTACTCAGCATTTACCAAGTCTAGCGCGATCAAAGCCCAGGACTCACCCCAAACAGTAGAGAACGTTCCGTTCGCCCGCTGCTTAACGACCAAATCTTCTACAATATTGCGAGACTTCACATTGGTGGGATCCAGTCCAAGAATAACAGAACCGATAATGGTGCCCGCATCTTTATTTGAATCGTTTGTCGGCTCCACCAAGGCCTTCATCCAATGAGTGTCAGCGCTCGTCGGTGCTGTTGTCCATGGGTATTTGCTAATATCTACTCCCGCTGCATACATCGCGGACAGCATCCAGTATCCGCTATGTAATCCATTGACACGGTTGCTTACGTTGCTCTTCTGATCAAGCAAGTAGGCTTTGCCCTTCTCAAGCGCCTGCTCTACCTTCTCGCGGCGGATAACTGCTTCGGGTTTATTTATCGTTAGTTCCTTGTACGTGCGAATGATTCGCGGATAGGACTCGATCTCTTTTGTTTCGCCCATGACGATCATTGTTCCCGGCAAATCTTTTGAAAATCTAAGCTCAAAAGTGCCCGCATTCATATCCTCAGCCGGGATTTCTACTTCGCCATTCTCATCTGTTACATACTTCTTGCCGTTCATTTCAATCGTTACTCGGTCTAAATTAGCGTTCAAATCGGATTGCTTAAGATTATAACCAAAATCAAAAATATCATATTTTCCAGTTACTTTAATCTTCAGCCCCTCACCTGCGGTAGCTTCCGAAGGCATATCGATGATTGGCTCAAAGGTTAACTTGTCGACTGTGTCGACCCCTGAGCCAATAAACATTCCATGGTACTCACTTTCGATAATTGACCAATAGTTCGTATAATGCCAAACAATTTCATCGCCATTCTTGATTTCGTAACTCGGTGAATATTCATTCGGATAAACACCATTTACTTTATATACCCAACCGCTGTATTCACTTAGCGCTTTCTCTTCTTCACCATTAATCGATCTAAAATACCCCGAGCCGGCTCCATCATCATAAGGGATTGCACCAGCATCCAATGCCTGAAGCGTAACATCTGTTGCAGTTACTTTCGAGAGGGCAGTCGCTTCAAAATCTTTTAAAGTTAGAACAGTTCCTTTATAGCCCTCTACGCGTATATCTACCGTTACAGATACTTGCTTCTCTTTTACATCTGCTACTAGACTTGCCGTCCCTTTACCAAGAAAAGCAGGCGAAAGCGCAGATATTGCGATCGAACCAGGCTGGGCTGTTCCTTCAAACGCAATGACCGCTTGTTGATTTGATGCTCGCGTTATTTCTTTTACAGTGAGCGCCGTATCGCCGACATCAATGGACCAATTGTTCAGCAGTTCCGCTTGCTCTGTAAAAGCATCGCCCACTAAATCAACCGTTACGGTCGGGTTCTCGGTAGTCTCCTCTAGTACGCTTGTCGTGCTGAATATGGGATATGTGCTGTAATAAACCTCGACCTTGTCGGCGTCGTTGAGCTCATAAGCACCTAACCCAACATCCGGGCTGACTCCATTGACCGAGTACATCCAGCCATCCCAGCCGCCCCAGCTTCCAGCTTCCAAGCCGTTAATAGCTTTTATGTACGCTCCATATTCGCTATTCACCACATCATAGCTAATTGAGCTTTCTTCTAAAGCACTCTTTACCAGCTCCAGCGCCGTCGTTCCTTCAGTTGCGGTATGAATCGCCGATGCTAGTATTGGCCCCGACAGTCCGTTTACTGCAAGCTCTACCTGGTAGGTAGCTTCAGTAACAGATGCTGATGCTACTGAGGACGCCGGTGCATAAGTATCGCCGCTCCCGCTCGCTTGTGCTGCCATCGGCGATATCATTGACAATGCCAGCATGAGCACTATGACGATATTAAACCATCTTCTGTTCTTTCCCACTTTCAATAACCTCCTAAATTGATTTAGTGATAGTCCTGCAAGATTGGCACAGCAAAAACCGCCATTCCTCATAGAGAGAAATGGCGGTAAACAGTAGAATCGCATATTTAAGAGAAATACCCGTTCATCTATTTGCCGTACATTCTCTTAGCTTCCGAAGAGAGTTCATACGATCAGAGAAAGGTAGGTCTCCTGGCTTGTGCTTCATTTTACTCTAACGCCTTCCCATCCTGTACGAAGAAAATATCTTCATAAGACAGTGGCTAGTGTTATTTCATCAGCACTTACAGTTGCGGAAACAGCTTCGGATTTTCACCGAATTCCCTATTAAGCTGAATAATCAGCGCCTTCATCCTGCAATCCTTATTCACTTAGAACTGAGTATATCATAGAATAAGAGCTTTGAGGGATATCATTCCATTAAGATTAGAGTGTTCACACAGCGTTCACACCCTAATCTTATAAATAATTTTTCTGACACTCTGCTCCTCCAGCTCATGTGCACCGACTAAATGCGCGTCTTCTGGAAAACAAATGAGGAAGCTCCCTGCTTCCAAATATCCTTTAAACTTGTTGTCGGAAGCAGCTTCGCCAAAGAAAATATCATTTTCCTCGTGATAGGGAGATAATTCAGTGAGCTGCTCGATATGGCAAACCTCCACATATTCTCTTCCCTCCAGCACGATATGGACATCGATATGATTCATATGTGCTTCATACCGCTTCTCTTCCTTGTTCACTGTCGTGAACTGAATAATCGTTTTACGGAACTCCGACGAATCTACAGATTCATCGGACAAGCTCTCTCTTATGTCCTTTATACAGCTCATTAAACCAGTATGAGGAAAAGCGTACTGCCCTATATTGTAAAGCTTGTCATAGATCATTTTGCTGATGCCTCCCTTACTTAGAGCTTTAACGAATAATTGCTTGTTTAATTCCGTTATTCCGCCGCCTGTATCCATTGTTCGATTTCTTGATTGAGCTGCTGCAGCGATTCATGATCCTCTGCCCTTACCGGCATTAACGGCGAACGCGGCTGTCCTGTCTCAATACCTCTTAGACTCAAAATATATTTGCAAGCGCCATATAGGGACGGATAGCTTAACAAGCGTCTAATAAAGTAATTAATTTGATTTTGCAGTTTTTGAGCAGAAGCTATGTCGCCTTGCTCAAACAATCGGTTTAGTCTGCAGAACAGCTCTGGCATAACGCCATAGGTACCGCCGATGCCGCCGCTGGCTCCCATTATTCTGCCTGCTAGAAATTGCTCGTCAGGTCCGTTGAACACAAGGAAGCCTTCGCCGCCTGCCTCTTTATATTGCTGCAAATCGAATGTGCTTTCGCCCGACATTTTCACGCCGATTACCTTCTCCTGCTGTGCCAGCTTTCCGCATAGACTTCTTGACAAGTTAAAGCCGGTTGTTTGCGGAATGTTATAAATAATGAAAGGCAGCTTTGTGCTGTCTATCATTTGCTGCCAATGATTCTCTACCGCTGCTTCTGATAAACGATAGTAGATCGAAGGAACAGCTGAGATCGCGTCCGCACCGAATTGCTCCGCATGCTTGGACAGCTCAACACTTTCTCGAGTCGAGTTAGCCCCAACATGAACGATGACCAATAATTCGCCCTTGACCTCTTCCATAACAGCTTCAAGAACTTGCTTCCGTTCTTCCGCATTTTGCAGCAGACCTTCTCCGGAGCTTCCGCCCACATACAAGCCTTTAATGCCTGAATTCACATAGTACCGAGCAAGCTTCCTTACTCGAGCGGCATCTACATTTCCCGCTTCATCATAGGCGGAATATAACGCTACATAAACCCCTTCAAATCTAGCAGTCGTATCTATTTTCATCGTAGTCACTCCGTCTCAGGTTAATAATGCTGAAATATAAAATATTATTTTACTGCTCCTAGTGTAATCCCTTGCGTAAATGCTTTTTGGAACAGTATAAAAATCGTCAGCATCGGGACTGAAGCCAGCGCCGCGCCGGCCATCATAACGCCGTAGTCTGTCTTATACTCCCCTTGCATCGTAGCGATCCCCAGCGGCAATGTCATCATTTCCGTTGAGCGCGTAATAATTAGCTGGCTGAAGTAATCATTCCAGCTGGTCATGAAAGTAAAGATCGCAAGTGCGCCTAGCGCAGGCTTCAATAACGGAATAACAATCGAAGCGAATGAACGTACTTCTGAGCAGCCGTCGATTTTGGCCGCCTCTAGTATTTCGGTCGGTATCGTCTGTGAAAACTGCTTCATAAGAAAAACTCCGAACGGCCAGCCAATAGCTGGAAAGATAAGTCCTTTATACGTATTGATCCAGCCCAAATCAGCCAGCATCGTAAACAACGGAACAAGAATGACTTGTTTAGGCAAAGCCATTGCCGCAATTAGAACGGTAAAAATAATTTTTCGTCCAGGAAACTCCTTCTTCGCAAGCACGAAGCCTGCAGTTGACGCTACAAGACAGATCGCCGCCATCTCGGCAACTGATACAAAGAAGCTGTTGAACGTCCATCTGCCAACCGGGTTCTTGAACAAGGTTACCCAGTTGTCCATAACCGGCCGAAGCGGAAACCATTCCGGCGGAATAGCTGTCGCAACAACCTGGAGCTTAAAAGCGCCCGTAATAATCCAATAGAATGGAAAGACAAACACGACTGCAGCTAGAATAACAAGGATCATTGAAGCTGCTTTCCCAACAGTTATATTCCGTAACATCCTATGATCCCTCCTAGTACTCAACGTCGCTGCCTAAAAATTTAAACTGTATGATCGAAATAATTCCGATAATGACAGCGAGAACTATTCCCATCGCTGAAGCGAGCCCAAAGTTGCCAAACTGGAAGGCTTGCTCATATACTCCGTACATAACCGTTGAAGTACTATAGATCGGTCCGCCAGAAGTAAGCAGCTGGATCAATGAGAAGCACTGGAATGTATTAATAGTCGTGATGACAATAACATATAAATTAGTTGGCATAAGCATCGGCCAAATGATTTTTCTAAATATTTGTCCTGGCGTTGCACGATCAATCTGTGCCGCTTCTATATAAGAGATAGGAATATTGCCAAGCGCTGCAACGTATAAAATGATCGGCTGTCCAACAGAAGTCGTAACCAAAATGGCTGTTATCGCCCATAAGGCTGTTTTTGGTTCTCCAAGCCAGGAAATCGGTTCTGCTCCAAATATACCTGTTAAGTAGTTCAATACACCGTAGTTCGGATGGTAGATCCAGCCCCACACTACCGTAACCGAAACGACAGAAGTAACTGCCGGCAAGTAAAATATGCCCCTAAACAATGATCTAACCGATTCATGCTTCTTATAGATCGTCATGGCTACAAAGATGGAAAAAATAATGACGATCGGCACACCGACAACAACAAGCTTTATCGTATTCCACATAGACTTGTGGAAGTTTTTATCCTCATACAATGTTCTATAATTATCAAAACCAATAAATTCAAAGCTGGTAAGCGTGTAATCGAAAAAACTCATATAAATGCCGCGCAGCATAGGGTAAGCGACAAACATGATGAAGAACGCAAGTGCTGGAAGTAAAAATATATAACTCGTGATCCATTCGCGTTTAAAGCGTGGTCGTGACTTGCGAGCCGCAGCTATCATAATCCTCTCTCCATTCTGCTCTTAATAGAAAGGAGCAGCGCGCAGACGCGCGCTACTCCTTTCCGAGCTATATCTAATCCAATTATTTATTTAGCGAGGCTTTCGCCTTTGCGATAGCGTCATTCGCCTTTTGCGCGAACTCATCAAGTGCTTGCTGCGGCGTTGCCACCTTCAGAAGCGTCTGTTGCAATGCAGGGAACCAATACGTACGAATTTCAGCATATCCGTCAGCTGTTACTGGAGGATTCGTAATGAAGTTACGAGCAAGCTCAGAGTACTCATATTCGGATCCTTCATACAGACCAGTAACGGAATTGCGTGCAGACAGGCCGCCTGTTTGGATAAGCGCTTTCTTGCTCCATTCAGGATCATTTACAAGGAAATCGATAAATGTTTTGGATGCCGCAATTTTATCCTCATTTTTATTGTTGAATACAGCTAAGCCGCCAATGAACGGCTCAAGCTTAGGATCGGATCCGTCTGGTGTTGGGTATGGAAGCAGAACGTCTTCAAATTCTACTGTTTTATTTGGTGCGAATTGTGCTTTTAGAACAGCCGAATAGTTGATAGCGAAAGCCATCTTGCCTTGCAGGAACAGGTCATTATGGTCGGAAGCGGCCAATGAAGCGGCTCCTGGCGCAACTAGTCCATCCTCAGCAGCTTGCAGCAGCCACTCAAGTCCTTTAACTCCGCTCTCAGAGTTAATAGCCACTGCGCTGTTATCTTCATTCAAGAATGTCGTTAAGCCAAGGTTCGTAAGATAGCCTCTTGTTCCTTGGTCGCCAGCTTGGCTCTTCGCAAAGAAGCCCGAAGGAATAACATCTGGTGCTTTCTCTTTAACTGCACGCAGGGCTGCTTCATATTCAGCCACTGTCCATGTTCTGTCTGGGCGATCAAGCGGCAACAGGTCAAGTGCTCCGATATCTTCAAATAATGTCTTGTTGACAGCCATCATGAACGGACCTGTATTGAATGGGTACATATAAATTTGATCCCCAGCACTGGACAGTTGCATAAGTGAAGGAGAAATATCATTCAATGTTTCTTGCGTAAACATGTCATTCAACGGCACAAGCAAGTTTTTCTTGCCCCAGTCAATGATACGTCCCGGTGCGTCATAGATGACATCAGGAGCCGTGTTCGTAGCGATCGCCACATTCAGCTTCTCAGGACCTCCGTCGAAAGTAAGCATTTCAAGCTTTACTGTAATTTCAGGGTGCTTTTTATTAAAGGCTTCAATAATTTGTTTTTCAAATTTGCCCACTTCGCCATCTAGAGCTTGGAAGTTCGGGAAGTTCCACCATGTAATTTCTACAGGCTTTGCAGCAGTGTCAGTCGCTGCCGGCTCTGCTGTTTTGGCAGGACTTGCAGGCTCATTACTGTTGGATGGAGCGTTATTGCCTCCATTGCTGGAGCAAGCGGCGATTAATAACAATACAAGAGCGCTTACAAATAACTGAACGAATCTTTTCTTAGTCGATATCATTCCTGTACCCCCTGATCTGTTTTTGAATTGAAATTAAAGCGCTGTCAATTCATAATTTAATGGTAAAGTGTTCTTCAATCATTTGAAATCCCTCTGTCTTTACATTCATGGTAGTAATATGACATCATGCTATTTATACAATATAACAGCTGCATAATAGCATTAACATAACTTATAGTTGAATAGAATACCTTTCAATTCCACATAAAGGATGATCAGGGGGTTGGCTGCATGTATAAGCTGATGATAGTAGAGGATGAGCCGCTTATTAGGATCGGCTTAAAGCAATATTTCAATTGGTCTGAGCTTGGCGTCCAAACTATTGTTGAAGCCGAGAACGGGCAAGAAGGCATTAGCGTCGCCTTGCGTGAACAACCCGATCTTGTCATTACAGATATTAGAATGCCGGAGATTGACGGACTTGAAATGATTGAACAGCTTCGGGCTAAGCTTCCTCACACTTTATTCATTATACTAACGGGCTACAGCGAGTTTGGTTATGCCCAAAGAGCTATTCAGTCTGGCGGTGTCTTCGAATATTTGCTTAAACCGTTGCAATATGAAGAGAGCTTAAAAACGATAAAGGCTTGTATAGCCGTTCTTGAAAACAGAGATAAAGAGCTGCAAGCACTATCTAGGCTGGAGTCAGAGTCTCAGGAAAACTTGAAATACAAAGCGAGCCAGATCGTCAAACAAATTGTTGAGGAGGATGCTCAGCTGGATGAAGCACTCATTCACTCACTTTTTGAACATAATTACGCAGCACATACCTATTTAACAATCGTTGCCGCTTATATCTCAAAATTCTCTGATGTAAGAATGTCTGTAAGCCAGAGAAGGCCGGCAATTGAAAACGCCGTAGAGCAAGTCATTCGAGCAGCGCTTCAGCCCGATTCGAGCTTCCAAACCTTCACTTATTATTCAAAATCAAAAATGTATGCGATTACAATTTGTGACAAGGCTGATTTTTTTCAAATGGACGACATGCAAATAACGACAATAAATACCCAGCTTGCTGACACAATCGCGGAAAAAGGCGACCTCCTCTATATGACCTTAGGCTGCCCGACAGATGACTATTCGAAGCTCGGAGCCATAATAAGAATGCTCGATAGAGATTTATATCAACGCTTCTATGTTCCAGGTCCTTTGTATCAATCTCTAACCGTTCCGCAGAGGCGAGGAACCGAAGCTCTTATTCAGCTTGAGGACATGGATAAGCAGATGCTTCTTGCATGCCTGGAAAATGGAAGTGCCGACCTCACGAAGCAGTCGATGCGGCTGCTGGCCCAGAAGGCCGCCAAAGGGACGCCTGACATGCTGCTTGTCTATTTACAGGAAGTAATTAGTGTTACGCTTCGCTTTGCCAATAAACATCATATACAGACAGAAGGAGTGTACAATGATCGTCTCTTCAATCTGTCCTTTGTTGATGATTTTCAGACCATAGAATCTTTATTCGACTGGATTGGCACCTGGATTGTTCACCTGAACTCCATTTATCTGCAAGCAGGGAACACCAAGGACGAGCCGCAAGACGATCAGCTTTTTGCCAAAATCGAAGACTTTATTGTTGCTCATATCGATCAAGATGTAACGCTTCAAATTGTAGCCGACCGCTTTTTCTATAATCCTTCTTATCTTAGTCGGTTGTTCAAGAGCAAGCTCAATCAAAACTATACCGCCTTTGTAACAGATATTAGAATCCGCCATGCCCAGCGAAGCTTGGAGCAGCCTCATTATTCGATCGCAGATATATGTATGATGTGCGGTTACAAAAGCTATAAGCACTTTGTGAAAACGTTCAAAAGCGTCACGCGCATGACACCGACAGAATATAGAAAGCAATTGGGGATACAGGGTTATGTATAGTGTGCAAAAAATAAAGCAAGCCTTTCAAGTCAAAAAGCTGAACCGCCAAATTTTATTGCTTATGATCGCGACGATCACTATACCGCTCCTGGTCATGTCCGCGTTCATCTACTTTACTTCTGTACAAGCAGTAAGAAGCGAATATCAGAACAGCTCCGGCCTTATTTTGAACAATCTCTCCTTTAACATCGATCAATATTTGCAAAGCATTGAGAAGGGCACGCTCGGCGCGCTTATGGACAGCGAGCTTCAAGTTGCCCTTGAGCACGTGTCGCAGCAGGATACGATCAATGCAAATGATGTAAGGCTGCAGCATGGGAATGTGATAGAGAGCTTCGTCAGTTCGATCGAAATGTCAATCAAAAATGTGGACAGCGTGCAAATTTACACAGGAGATCGTGTCTTTTATTCTGCTAACTTCAACAGGTCCGACTACAATATTGATGACGTTACGAATCAGGAATGGTACAAACAGACGATCGCTCATGAAGGCGGAATTGTTATTTTTGGCACACACAAGCCCTACCATCGTGTTAATGCTTCAGAGTCCGTCATCTCAATTGCGCGTGTCATCAACAAAATTGGAACGAAGCAGCCTTTGAGCGTCATGCTGATCGACATCCGCTTGGACTCGCTGCGTGAAATTTTAAATATTTCAGAGACAACTAATCGTAAATTTCTGATCGTTGACAACAAAGACAACGTTATATACGCATCAGATCCCTCATTAGAAAATGCTGATCTTCGAATGACTGATGATATTCTTAGTAATGGGATAGCGCTTAACGAGCAGACAGGCAGCTTCTATGCATCGGTTAACGGTGTGCAATCTTATGTTAATTTCGTAAGCTCCCCCTACTCGAATTGGAGAGTCTTTCAATATATCGCGGATAAAGAGATGATCAAGCATGCCGAAAGAGTGCAAAATATCGTGCTGGTTCTTGCGGTTTGTTCATTAGGCACAGCGATATTATTTATGTTCCTATTAACAGCGCGCGTGACGAAGCCTATCATTCAGCTAAGCAGACAGGTCAAGCTGGTGGGGCTAGGAAAGTTTGACGTGAATATTCAGAGCAATCGACGAGATGAGTTCGGTGTGCTTTATCAAGGCATCCGAAAAATGGTCGATGATTTGCAGCAATTTATCGAACGGTCTTCATTAGCTAAGGCTCAGCAAAAAATGGCCCAGTACGGCGCGCTTAAAAGCCAAATCAATCCGCACTTCTTGGCCAATACGCTTGAATCCATCCAAATGAAGGCTGTCATTAACGGTGACAGGGAAACTAGCGAGATGATCGGCCTGCTGGGTCAGCTCTTCCGCAGCTTTATACGGACAGGCAAAGAAACGGTCACGCTGCAAGATGAACTCAGTCTAATTCGGATCTACATTAAGGTTCAGCAAATGCGCTTCGGAAGCAAAATTCAATACAATGAATATTTAGCGCCAGCTAGCGAACAAGGGTTAATCTTGCATTTTTCACTGCAGCCTCTTATAGAGAATGCCATTGTCCATGGGATTGAACGTAAAATCGGTCCAGGCAGGCTAGAGATCACAACAACGATTACCGGCAATGATCTATTCATTATGATCCGCGATGATGGAGCGGGGATGTCGGAGGAGCAGCTGCAATTCCAGCTAAAGCGGCTCGATGAGCCTTCAGACACGCTGGATGAGGAGCATATAGGCATCAAAAATGTTCATGACCGCATTCGCTATTACTATGGAGAACAATATGGAATTACACTTCAAAGTCAGCCAGGCTCGGGCACGACAGTAACGCTCCGAATCCCCTATCGCCGAGCGTAAAAACAAGGGCCTCCCCTAAACGTATAAAACTAGGGGCAGCCCTTGACAGTGAACTATTATTTGCTTCAACTGCAGCTTAACTAAGCATTGCGCCGTTCCATTAAGTTAATGCCAATGCCCATACAAATGACGCCTATGAGAAGCAATTTAGTAATCGGAAGCCATATATCCGACATGCCCGCACCATACATCGAAATGCTCGTCAATGCCTCCATGGCGTGGGTCAGCGGAATGACTTCTGCTATAGCCAGCAGAATAGAACTCGTAATCGTTCCCGGCGGCATATAGACTCCGCTAATAAGCGGCATGATCGGTATAACAGCTGGGAACAGCATATGGAATTGCTCCGGCGTTCTCATCATACCGACCATCAAAATGGAAAACGCTACAATAGTCACCGTATAGCACACTATGACAAGCAGCAGCAAGCCGTATTGATCTCCCAATTTGACGTTTAGCCCATAATGAAAGACTAGGAAAATGACAACAATTTGGAGGATACCTGCTAATGCGCTGTATATGAGATGGCCTAGATAGATCTGAGTTTTACTTAATGGCGATAAAATGAGGCGGTTCCATATGCCCGACGTTTTATCCCCTGTAATGACATTGACCTTGTAGCCTACTGTAAACATCATAAAAAATAATGTAAAGCCAAAGAGCAGCTGTAACCCCATATCATAGGGTACATGCGCACCTCCATCAGATGCTTGCAGCTTTAGCTTCAATGGGGGCTGCTCCAATACGGACTGTACACTTTCTCGAAACTCCAGCTTATCTTGAACAGTCTCAGCTGCGGAACGAAGCTGCAGCTCCCGCTTATAGACGGAATAAATATACTGCTCAGCCAGCTGGACATTGGGTCCTTCCATTACCGCAATAATGCGGTAATCATCCGGAAGCAGCTTTAGAGTCAGGTCCGCACGCCCTTCACGCAACTTCTTTTTGGCCGCTTTCTCCTCCTGCTCGGTGAAAGCAAATGTATCGCCCGAATTTAATAAGCGGAGCCACTCCGTTTCGGAATCGCTGATCTCGCCGGATGCGCTAAATACTTCAATTTCAATTTTGCTTCCCCTGTCACCGCCGAACATCAACGTAGCCGCTATGCTCAGAATAATAAATATCAAGAGGACGAGCGGATTCCGTTTTTCCTTCATCCATTGCTTTAATAGAATAGAAGTCATTATAACCGCCCCCTTCTAGGGAATATCCACACACTTGCCCCGACAATTGCAACGCAGAAAATAGCTTGATAAAAGACAGGCTGCCACAAATCATCGAATGAGCTTCCCTGTATCCATTGAAGGAGCATGGACAGTGCCAGACCATTAGGTGTAACGTTACCCAAGCTTATTGCCCAGTCCGGTAAAATGTATATGGGCACCAGGTTGCCGCCTATAATGCCAAACACAATTAGAAGCAGAAATGAAATGCCGGATGCAACGTCCGCATCTTTCATTCGAAACAGCATCGCTGTATATAGCGCAGCTAAGGCGGCTATAGCAAGGCAAAGCATAATAAGAATAAACGACAGTCCTATCCAGAACTCAAGCGATTTTCCTGGGAAAAGATCATATATAAAATGCGAGATCACTAGCAATACAGCCAATTGCAGGACAGACATGCAAAAAGTCGAGGCAGCTTTTCCTGCTAAGTAACGCAATGGATGGGTTCCCGCTAGCAGAATTCGCATAAAAACTTGCTCGCGTTTTTCCGTTATCGATTTGGATGCAGTCGTCGTTGAGACGGACAGAGCAAAAAATATACTAATTGCGAGCGCGAAATACTGGAATGAAGTTATCATTTCGACGCCTTCCATTTGTTCCATTCCGCCAACAAGCGGCAAGCTAGCCTCCGCGCCGCTTATCTCTGCCCCGCCATAGCTGCGTGATGCGCTGCTGAGGGCCGCTTGGTTATTCACATCGCTAAGAAAGCTGTCCAGCATGTTCTGCAGCACTTGTACGTTAAGAGAATCTGTATCAGCAGTCAACGTTATCTCGGCCTCTCCGCCCTTACGGAGAAGCAGACTATTAAGCGCAGCCTCCGTATATCCCTCTGGTACTAATATGATCGCATCCACTTTTTCCTCATTCAGCTGCTTTAAGGCACTCTCTTCATCCAGCTGTGTAATGTTGAGAAAGCCTTTAGTCTCATCACTATTCAACATGTCTAGCAGCATGGCTCCTGGTATAAAAGCTTCAGCTGCTTTGCTTATAGCGGTCTTCTCATCAGCGGTCAACGGCAAGCTGTTCAGCTTATATTGGAATCGTTCAAGTCCTTCTTTGCTCTGATCAAGCATCACCAAAGCAGCTTTGATCTCTATATTCTCATTGGAATTCTCTACCCAACCGGAAAGCGCAAAGCCGAGAATAACGACCAATACAAGGGGGAGAATAAAGGCAATCAACATTTCCTTGCGGTCACGCCAATAGACCAAAAAGTCCTTTTTGAAAAAAACGTTCACAGCAAGCCCTCCCTTCAATCCCGAAGCGTTCGGCCGGTCAAGTGAAGAAATACATCCTCAAGAGACGGCGACTGTATGTGAATATTTAAAATTTGCACCTGATGCCCTTCTGCCGCTTGGACAATCTTTGACAGAATGCGGCTGTTCTTCGCTGCGATAAGCTTTAAGCCCTCACTCGTTTCCTCTACTTGTCTTACGTTCTCCATCGCTAGGAGCTCTGAAGTCAGATTTGGGTTTTGATGATTTAATTGAATAAGGAATGTATCTTCGCCTGATAAAATTCTCTGCAGCTCTTCCTTCGTGCCGGAGGCAATAATACGGCCATGGTCCATAATGTACATTCGGTTGCAGAGCTGCTCAACCTCCTCCATATAGTGGCTCGTATAGAGTACCGTTGTCCCTTTCTCGCGATTCAAGAGCCGAACCGTTTCAAGTATATGATTGCGGGACTGCGGGTCAATTCCGACCGTAGGTTCATCCATAATGACGATCTGCGGATCGTGCAGAAGCGCTGCTGCGATGTTAATACGCCGCTTCATACCGCCGGAATAAGTTTTGATTAATTCCTTTTGACGCTCGCGCAATCCAACCATTTCGAGCAGTTGCTGAATTTTCATATCCAGCGCCTTTCCCCTGAGACCGTACACATGCCCGAAAAATTTAAGATTCTCATAAGAGCTTAATTCTTCATACAAAGCAATTTGCTGCGGGACGACGCCCAGTACTTTTCGAATTTCCTGCGGATGCTTAATAACGCTCTTGCCGTTCAGACGAACATCTCCGCTCGTCGGTTTGAGCAATGACGAGATCATCGATATTGTCGTTGATTTCCCCGCGCCATTAGGTCCAATCAAGCCGACAGACTCTCCATGATCCAAATAGAGACTTACCTCATCCACAGCTGTCTTTCCTTTATATACCTTCCGAAGCTCGACTGTTTCCAGCATGGTTAACTCCTCCACTCTAATGATGAGACCTTTAATTTAGCAAACGTATTGCGGTCAACTGCAATCAGTGTATAAGAAAAAGAGCAGTGCCAGCACTGCCCTCGGTCATCGTTTTAAGCTGGAGCTATGACTTCAGTCATAGCTTCTATGTAAGAGGAAGTACTCATCCGACTTGATCACACCACATTATGCCGAATCGCGTATATAGCAAGCTGTGTACGATCACGTAAATCTAACTTGTCCATAATTTGACTGACATGATTTTTAACTGTTCCAACTGACAAGCCAAGCTCATCGGCAATCTCGCGATTGCTTCGACCCTCGCCGACAAGCCGAATAATAGAGAGCTCGCGAGGCGTTATGGAGTCGTCTACGGACAGCGTTTTCCTCTCTTCCAGCAGCTTGGGAATAACTTTAGCCGCAACATCTTCCTGCAAAGAGAGCCCTCCGGACAGGCAGCTTCGAATCGACCGAATTAATGCTTCCGGCTCCGCATCCTTCAGCATATACCCGCTTGCACCGCTTTTCAGAGCCTCCATCGCGTATTGATCATCATTAAAGGTCGTAAGAATGAGAACCTTTATCCTTGGCCAACGTGAACGAATAATACGTGCAGCCTCAAGACCATTCATCACCGGCATTCGAATATCGAGCACAACGACATCAAATATATGAGTCTCACATAAAGTCAGAGCTTCCTTGCCGTTAGCGGCTTCTCCCAAAACCTTCATCTCACTATCGCATTCGATCATCATTTTCAAGCCTTGACGAACCATCGCCTGATCTTCCGCCAGCAGAATTCGTATCATAATACCCCTCCTTTATTATGTTCGGGGAAATGGTTAAGGTACCGCTCACAACAAACTGACTGTTATAGCAATTAACTTCCAGATGACCTCCCGCTCCTTCCATCCGCTCGCGCATAGATTGCAAGCCGTAGCCTTCTTGGTAACAGTCCTTCAATTGCCGGCAATGATTAACAACCTCGAAGCGAAATATGCTTCCTCCAGGCGCTTCAAACATAATATGCACCTCTCGTGTGCTGCCATGCTTCATAGCATTGGTCATCGATTCCTGGACTGCCCGATAGACCGCAACGGATTGTTTAGTGTTCAAGGGGGCCGTAAGTGCTCCATGTCTAGCGGTCAGATGAACCCGCATGAAGCTTTCTGATTCCAAGCGCCGCAGCAGTCCCAAGATGGCGGGTAAACCGCCTGTTTCTTGCTGTTTCAATGCCTTCACGGCACTCCTTGTCTCTTCTAGACTATCTTTAGCAAGTGTTTTTAACCCCTTCAGCACTTCTGCGGTATTGTCATTGTCAGTCTGTATACGGTGCAGCTCCAGTTGCATAATGAGCGCTGTTAATTTATGGCCGACAGAGTCATGGATATCACGGCCCACCTGCGCTCTTTCCTCTTGTCTTGCTGCCTGCTCATCTTTTATAAGACGGCGTTTCATCGTCCGGTATTCGCTTAGCAGCGCTTCATTTCGCGCGGACGTCTCCTCATCACGCTTCCAGATTATACGAAACAAGACAAGCCCAATCGCCAACATAGCCGCGTATAAAGCCAGAAACAAGGGAGAAAGGCTGTTGGATCCTAACCAACTGGACAAGCACGCGCCTGTAAATAAAAAGAGGCCAACAATAGATGCATAAATAGGTGGAAGCCGATAAGCCGCTTTTCCCGCAATAATCGAATAAACTAACAAACTGTACGGATCAGGAGCAGCTGTGCTCGCGTTCGCTGGCCATAGGGATAGGATAGAACACATTGCAGCTAACAGTAAGCTGGCAAACAGCAGCGCAGATCTGTCTCGGAATAAAGGAACCATAAAAAATGCGGTAAAAAATAGTGCGCTGCTTCCGAGACGCCAAGACAAATGAACAGGCTCGGGTTGCTGAAGTACTGGATACATGGCAAGCAGCCAGCTTATAGCAAGAAAAAATAACCATATCCAGAATGTTCGCATCTCGTCCCTCGCATCCATAGAAATAATTGATAGTTATTTATATTATATGTTATATGAAAATGCAGGTATATCATTAAGAGGCAAGAAACTGACTATTTGGCAAACTTACTCTTTGCCCCTTCTTGCTTAACTTGGTTGCGATATTTTACCGGCGTCGTGGCGGTCACCGTTTTAAACAACTTGTAGAACTGCTTCATATCGGCTATTCCGACCCGTGAAGCAATTTCCGTCATGGTCATCTGCTCATGCTTAGGCTCGCTTAGCAGTTGGCAGCTTCGTTTAATTCGCTCCAGTGAAATGATTTCCGACAGGCTCATATCCGTGCTCTCACGTACGATACGCTGGATTTGGCGTACGCTAAGCTTATGCTTATCTGCAATATGCTGCAGCTTAATTTTCTCATGCAAATGCTCTTGAATATAGGTTTTGATTTGATGGATGACTGCAGCCCTTGCATTAGTTTTGCTGTCTGCCGGCATTGCCGGGGACAGGCCGCGTTCCAGCATAACGAGAAGCTGCACCAGCAGCCCGTACAAAACAGCCTCATAACCAGTACGCTTTAGCATAAATTCCTCATGCATCTGTTCAAATAAACGTTGAAGCTCCTGTCCTGCTTCTCTCCCCTGGAGCCAACCGGTATCCAGCGCATCGTTTATTTTCGTAATATAACCTTTGAACGGCAGCTGAGCAGTTAACTGCTGGAATAAGCTTTTATTAAAGATGCAATTTCCAACGACTAAATGCTGCTTGGCAGGCTTAGAGGTGGGCCTGAATATATGCGGAACGCCAATCGGTATAAGGAACCAATCTCCCTTGCTGACCCGCACGGTCTCATCACCTATGTAATGAAAGCCGCCGCCCTCCCAAACGTAACAGATTTCTATAAAATCATGCTGATGAATCGGCAAATCGAATTGCTCATATACACGATTTACATACATGGAGAATCCCTCATTGAAAAATTGATCTCCGCGCTCGAGCATTATCGATTTCATCATAATGGCCTCCTCATTTCCTATCTCACTGGCAGCAAGAGTACTTGTCGCAATTCACCTCAAAATGTCGTCATATACCCATAACATAACATACTTTCTTAGCTATAATACAGTCAAGCGATAACAAAAAAAAGCAATTAATGAAGAGTAAGGGGGATTAAACGATGGATTGGCAAGCCAACTGGATTTGGAATGAGCGACTGGACAGCCCTCGCAACGAATGGCATTGCTTCCGAAAGAGCTTTGAAATTACCGAAGCTGCGATCGAGGCAGCCATGCTGCATCTTACCGCTGATTCCAGATATGTGCTTTATGTCAATGGAGAACAAGTGGGCCGAGGTCCGACGCGTTCGTGGACATCCAAGCAATTCTATGACAGCTACGATCTAAAGCATGATTTGAAAGCCGGCACTACTAATACGATTGCGGTTCTAGTCATGCATTTCGGCGTATCCAATTTTTATTATGTGCGAGGCAGAGGAGGGCTGCTAGCCCAGCTGAACTATAATCAGAGCACGGTCGTCACCGATGACTCATGGCTTACCAGCAAGCATGAAGGCCAGCAATCTCTCACTCCCCGCATGTCCTGCCAGCATGCATTCTCTGAATATATCGATGCCAGACTGTGGGACTCGGATTGGATGATGCCAAGCTATAATGACCGCCGCTGGGAGCCCGCTTCCGTCATCGGCCCTGCAGGCATCGCGCCATGGACTTCTCTGGTTGAACGAGACATCCCGTTCCTAACGGAAGAGGCTGTCATGCCGTCCCGAGTAAGCTCCTTACACAAATTCACAACGTTTGATTTCACTGCATCACTAAATATAAGAGCCATTATGATGCCAGACAGCGTCGATCACGCCAACGTTATCGGCTATACGGGCTATATCGCCGCCTCTATATACAGCGATACGGAGACAAAAGCCATCATCGGCTTTATGGACAGCCGAGACTGCATGAAGCTGGTTTCTGTCAACGGACATTTATTCACACGTGAACAAATAACCGTTAAAGAGCCGGAGCAATATATCGAAGTGACGCTGAATGAGGGTGAAAATTTTGTGCTGATCGATGTATCGGGCAGGGTTCATCTAGGCAAGCTTCAAATCGGCATTAAGACCGAAAAACCATCTGCCCTGGAGCTCCGCGGTCCTTTCGAGGATGACCATCCCCTGGGCAACCGCATCTGCCGCATTGGGCCGTTCCATGCTGGCGTGCTGCTAGACCATCAGGAGGAGCCGCTCATCGATTATGAATATCCGCTGTACAAGGAGCTTATCCATCGGGTGAAGACGCCTTCCGGCCTTCTCGCCTATCAAGAGTGGATGAGTCCGGTCGATGAACGACTTATCTCTCCCGTAGATGTGTTCAGCTTATGCGTATATCGCAGCGAATCTGTACAACTGACTGTTCCGCGCGGGCTGCAGAAAGCCGTTATCGCCAATAGCGAACCGGCAGCTATCCCCGTCTTTGAAGGCTTCGATACAGAGCTAGTCATAGACTTTGGCAAGGAATATTCGGGCTTTCTGCAATTTGAATTCGAAGCGGAGACTGGAGCCGTTCTCGATTGGTACGGCTATGAATATGAGCGTCATGATTACAGGCAGGATACGTATGGTCTAGACCATACGCTGCGCTATGTCAGCAGCGGCGGCAGACAGTTCTATGAATCGCCGATTCGCAGAGGCTTCCGCTATATGGCACTCAATGTTAGAAACACATCCCAGCCTGTCAAGCTCTATCAGGTTAAAGTCATTCAAAGCAACTACCCGGTTGCGGAGGTTGGCCATTTCGAATGCAGCGATCCGCTGCTGAATGATATTTGGCACATTTCGCGGCATACAACCAAGCTCTGTATGGAGGACACCTTTGTAGACTGTCCGGCCTATGAACAAGTATTCTGGGTGGGTGACAGCCGTAATGAGGCGCTGGTCAACAATTATTTGTTCGGAGAAACCGGCATTATCGAACGCTGTCTGCGGCTGGTGCCGGACTCCAAGCATGAAACGCCGTTATACATGAATCAGGTGCCAAGCGGCTGGAGCAGCGTTATTCCAAACTGGACATTTTTCTGGGCCATCGCCTGCTGCGAGTATTATGAGCAGAGCAATGACTTAGATTTTGCTAAAGAAATGTATCCGCACATTGCCTATACTTTAGAGCACTATATGCTGAAAATCGACGAGCGCGGCTTGTTCAATGTAAAGGGCTGGAATCTGCTGGATTGGTCGCCTATCGATCAGCCTAACAATGGAGTCGTTACGCATCAGAACATGTTCTTGGTGAAAACGCTGAAGCTTGCTGCACAAATGGGACGTTTAGTTGGGGCGTCCGATTCCGGCAATATTTTTGACACAGCTGCCGACAAGCTGCGCGACTCGATCAACGCTCAATTGTGGAATGACGAGAAGCGTGTTTATATCGACTGCATTCATGCTGATGGAAGACGTTCGGATATTGTAAGCATGCAGACACAGGTCGTCGCGTTGCTGACCAATGTCGTCACGGAGGAAAGAAGAGCGGTTATCGAGCAGTATGTCGTAGAGCCGCCGACTCATTTTGTACAAATTGGCAGTCCTTTTATGTCTTTCTTCTACTACGAGGCTTTGAGCCTATTAAATAAGGGTCAGCTGATGCTGGACGATGTCCGCCGCAACTACGGTAATATGATTAAGCATGGCGCAACGACCTGCTGGGAGCAATACCCCAACTTCAAAGAGAACCGCGCTAATCCAAATATGCTCTCGCGCAGCCATTGTCATGCATGGTCGGCCGCTCCAGCCTATTTCTTGCCGCGTGAGGTGCTTGGCGTCAAATCCGCTGCGCCAGGCTGGAGCAGTGTCGATATTACGCCGCAGCCTTATGATCTGAAGTGGGCAAGAGGCAGCGTTCCACATCCTGATGGCGGAACGATCGACATAGACTGGGAGCTGGATCAAGCAGGCACAAGCCTGCATATCCGTATTGCTTATCCAGCGCATATTAAGGTGAACATCGTCGTGCCGGAAGGCTATCAAGCAACAATCGAAAAAGTCCCAATGGAATAGCAAATGAAACTCCGACGGAATCATTCCTAAAGAAATGGCGGTGCAGAGGCTAACCTCCCTGCACCGCCATGCTTTTAGCTTATATTACTTATCATATAATTCCGCTAGCCTACCAAGTTACACTGACTGTCCCGTTTACTCCCGTCGCTACAACCTTATCCCCTCGACGTTCATAAGCAATCGCTTTGCCTTCAGCGTGGCCTGCACGAAGCTCAAACAGACCAGTCTCCATTGCTGCAATAGGCGGATATAGCGTTAGCTCTGCATCTATCAACCCGCCTATGGCGAACTGCCTAACCGACTGCTTCTTGTGCGTCGGAAGCGGACTATGCTCGCGGCACCATACTTGTGTTACACTCTGCTGTTTAACGAATGCTCTGCACTCATCATGAAAGGTACGCTCCAGCGCAAATGCTGACAAACCGCGTCCAACTACGGCTGTTTGACCGATGATGACCGGCTCACCTTCCGGAAAGCTCATGCTAAAGGAAACAAGAGAATCCTTCTTGCAGCCTGTAAAGAAGAACGCATTGTCATGGCGCTTAACGAACATAAGCCCCGAGGCCGTGCTTGCATTAAACTTCTGCTGCAAAATCGTATAGTCAAAATGCTGCAGCATATATCGAAGAAGTACGGAGGAGTCCAGCCAATTCACCTTGTTCTGCATAACTGGCAAATTCGTAATACCTGAAGCTTCGAACGGCAGTGAACCTCTAACCCAGCCAGCTCGCCCGCCCTTCCACTCTGGCAGCGCCCTGCTCAGCGCAAAAACCCGACTCTCGCCTTCTTGTACGGCCTCTGCAGCTACAAAGGTATATGGATCAGAACGATCAGCGAGCTGATCTGATAATCCGCCATTTCCAATCGAAGAACGATGATTCAATCTCGCTGGCGAGCCTGCCGATTCGAAGCCGTCCTGCACGACCATCAGCTTGACATCAAACTCGCCCTCAAGCGGTTCTGCTTTCGCCAGCCCTAACAATTGAAGCAGCTGCGGATCCTTCACATCGCCATAAAGCAGCACTTTACCGCCAGCTTTAACATACGCTCCGATCTGCTCCGCCTTCTCTTCGGTCAGCCAAAAAGCAGCGATAAGCAAAATCGTCTCTTTCAGCTTAGATTGAGCTGTGTCATCCATGGCAAAGAACACGTCTGTGCCAACAACCGTATTAAGCGGCAGTCCTTCATTAATGGCGCAGCGGACAAACCAGTCATGGAACAACAGCGCCCCTGAATGCTCGTTGGATTGTGCTGCTGCATCGTGCAGTTCACGGAATGGATACAGCCAAGTCATCAAGCCTGGGTGATCGGGGGAATGCTGCAGCGCGCCATTAATATGAGAAATGACCTCAGCGGAGGTTGCTGCATTCAGCTCGCCTTTCTCCGTGTCAATCGTTAAGATCTCGACTATGCCCGGTCCCTCCAGCTCGCCTTGCTCATTCACTCTTGCGACAGCTAAAGGACAATAAATATCATGCGGCTCCCGGTCGTAAAGATCCTGCCAAGGGTTTTGCCAGAACCATGGATCATTAGGATAAAAGCGATAAGGATAAGTGTCGCCCGGCAGCTCGGCAATGCGCGACATATACCCTGTCATCTCCAGACCAAAGTCAAAGTTAAGCGCCCCCCAAGGCGAGTTCGGCGCGGGATACTCAATATAGCCCTTATCATACAGCTCCTTCATCGGGACATGATCCTTCGCCAAATCCATCGCTGTCCCAAAGTTCGTGCCGCGTATCTCGATTCTATAGCCGGGACATTCACGCTTGAATTCATCCCAGAACAGCATGACCTTAGCTGAAAGCTCGCTGTAGTCGGCTAGAGGAAGCGTCGTTCCGTCATAATTAGCGCCTAGATACGTCCATGGAAAATAAGATAGGGCAAAGCCGTTAGAAAACCAAATGTAGTCAAATCCTAAAGCAGGCAAATAGCTTGCGCATTGGCGTCCTAAAAACTGTCCGAAAAGGGTTCCTTCCGGAATGCCTGACGGATAGCCCGCGTAAGAATTGCAATCTTCGGTCAGCTTGGACCAAGTGCATACGACCGTGTAATCTGATTTCAAAGAAATATACTTTCCGCTGAGCTCAGCGCGATTTATTTCGGGATGTGTTTTATATTTAAAATCGGAATAGGCAAACTCCGGCCCTGCATCAAACGCTGCGCCAACCTCAAGCGAAATGCCAAAGCGCTGCTCGGCGATGCGTTTAAATATAGCAATGATTGTCTTCAGATCGCCATAGGTCATTGTTACAGGGTTATCGGTATACAGTCTTGCAATTCGAGGATTCTCCTCGTCCTGAATATGGCTGAAGCAATGCTCGTTGGCAAAGCCGATATATTTGGCCCATTCAAACTCCGTGTCTTCTTTGCCGTCCCATGTTAAAATCTCGCTTCCATCCGAAATCCACAGCAGCAAGGAAGCACTCTTCGACATTGCAAGCAGCGGCTTCCATTGCTCCAATGCTTCCGCGCAAATATTTTCGATATAGTCAGGCTCCAAGCTTTTAAAAGGCTTTAAGCTCATCTCTAATGTTGCGCGCTTCAATCTCGGATTGTCCAATGCTTGTGTCATAGTCTAAGCCCCCTTATACGATTTGAAGCTCGAGCTTCATCATTTTAGCAAGCTTCTGCAGCTTAGAGCTAACATGGCCTACACCTAGCGCAAAGTGATGGGTCGGTCCTGCTGAGCACCATTTCTCGATAAATTCAGCGACACTGCAATTAAAGCTGCAGCGCGTATTCGTGTTGCCCGTCTGCGGAATCTCACCCTTGATTGATTCTCCCTCAGTTGCGATCATTTTAAATTTCCCGTCAGCGGTCTGTGACACGCCCAGCAAGGTAACGGGACCCGACTTAATGCTAAACTCTACGCCAATGCCAGAGCCTGATTTGCCATGAAAAATATCTAAACCCCGAATGATGGGCTGACCGTCGGCAATTTTTATATTATGAGGACCGTCATGGCCTACAAGCACGATATCGTCAACAAAATCACACGGGTGAAGCTCCGCGAACGATCCGCCGGCATCCAGCCGATCCATAATTAGCATAGCCGCGCATGTCTTCAGATCGGCTTCTCCAGCAAGAGGTATTCCTTTGCCTGTCAATAATGAATTGCCTAGAACCATATTGGAGCCGATTCGTTCGTATTCATTATTGTCCAGCCCCTTGTAGTAATAAGCCAGTCCGGTCAGATCAAACTGCTCAACCAGCTTATCGAGTCCGACCGCTACCTTTGCTGACCATTCCAGATCCTCCTGCTTAATTGGCCGAGTTATCGGATCAATGAATGGATCGGAAATTTGGAATACGGATAAAATCTCTTCTATTTTGCCGGACACCTCACTAGCCGTGACACCGTTTACATGCTTAGCCAGATCGCACATCTCCAGCATTTGCACATGCGAGCCAAAGGCTGCCGTGAAGGCGGTTGGGTCAGAGTGCATATCGTACATGCCTTCATAGGTATGACCCAGATAGCCGATCTTCGCGTGCTTGAACGCTCGGCTTGCAGCCGCTGCTTGACACCATTCCATCAGTTCCTGCTGAACGCGCGCATCATCATACAGCGTTCCGACGATCATGCCGGCCGCCGGCTTGCCTGCGCGAATAAGGACGCCGCTAATTTCCGGAAGTGAACAAATATTATCGTTGGCAAGCTGCATATAGGTTGTCGTCTTTTGATAGTCCAAGCGAGCCAGCGGCTGCAAAGCGACCAGCACGGTCGGAACATCGACATTCATAATGGCTGTCGCTGCCGAAGATGAGGTCACATAAG
>Ga0182739_1000927_pt1 | contig 33081 bp, 29 predicted proteins | sample eDN5th30CBELigBY_FD_128873 | JGI IMG/M metagenome (GOLD analysis project Ga0182739, IMG submission 128873) | Enriched backyard soil microbial communities from Emeryville, California, USA - eDNA 5th pass 30_C BE-Lig BY (version 2) (version 2) | ecosystem: Environmental > Terrestrial > Soil >... | reverse complement strand
GGGCCGGGAAGTGTTTTCAATGATTGAGCGATTTGCAGGGGCCGATGAGTTTTCAAAATCTCGAAGCGACCGCGGTGATCCGTCGGAACTCGATTGCCTATATCGAGGAGATATTCACCCTCAACCAAGCGCGCCGGCCATTGGTCATGGTCAATGACGAGGCCGAGGCCCGAAACCTCGCCGGTATCACCATCGACCGCTGCATCACCCCTGCCGACCGGTCGGGCTGGTTCGGTGCCCGCCATCCGCTGATGGATGACGATCTGCCCGCGCAGGTCAGCTATACCTCGGGGACCGAAGGGAAACCCAAGGGCATCCTTCTGACCCATGCCAACATGGCCGACGCAGCCCGGCGGATCATCGACGCGATGCAGATGACGGCCGAGATCCGCGAATATGTCGGTGTCCCGGCGACGTTCAGCTTTGGCATGGGCCGTTACCGCGCGATCAGCGCCGTGGGCGGGCAGGCCTATCTGCCGCCGCGCGGCTTCGACCCGCTCGAGTTGGCCCGGATGCTGGCCGAGGGGCAGGTCAATGCGCTTTCCGCGGTGCCGACCCTGTTGCGCATCCTCCTCGACCAGCCGGAGCTGATCGGCGAGGCGGGCAGGAAGCTGCGCTGGATGGAAATCGGCTCGCAGCACATGACCGCAGAGGAAAAGCTGCGCATCCGCGCCATGTTCCCCTATGCGCTGATCGTGCAGCATTACGGCCTGACGGAAGCCTCGCGCAGCACGTTCCTGCAGATCTCGGGCACGCCGGAGAGGTTGCTGCAATCCGTGGGCCGGCCCATCGGGCAAAGCGAAATCCAGATCGGCGCCGACAATCGCATCCGCATCCGCGGGCCGCATGTTGCAGGGTCGCGCATCGACGCAGCGGGGCTGCATGACCTGCAGGACGCGGATGGCTGGTTGCAGACCAATGACCTCGGGCACATGCGGGACGGCTATCTGTTCTTCGACGGTCGGGCCGATGACCTGATCAATTGCGGGGGGGTGAAGGTCTCGCCGGACCAGATCGAGGCGCGCATCCGCCCCGGTCTTGAGGCGGGGACGAGGATTGCCGTCGCGAAGGTGCCCGATGCGCAGCGTGGCGACGGCATTCTGGTCGCGGTCGAGGCAGACCCGGCGGCGGTTGGGCGGGTGAAGGAACTGGCAATCGCCGCGCTTCAGGGCATGGGGGTCGTCGCGGGACAGGCCCTGCATGTCGTTGCGGTGGAGGCCATCCCGGTCACCGGCACCGGCAAGGTCCAGCGGGGCGTTCTGGCACAGCAATTCCTGTCGCATCAGCCCTTCGAACCCGCGAGGCAGAAGGCCCCGGCGGCCGAGATCAACGGCGTGCTTGCCCTGTTCCGGCATGAGTTTCCCGGCCAGGACGTCCGGCCGGAGGATTCCTTCGAGACCCTTGGCGGGGATTCGCTGCACTACATCCAGTTCTCGCTGGCCTTCGAGCAGCGCTTTGGCCAATTGCCGGACAACTGGCCCAGCCTCAGCGCGGCCGAGTTGCAGCAGAGCATCGGCACGGTCGAGCCGACAAGCTGGCGGCGGTTGGAGACGACGACATTGACGCGGGCCTTCTTCATGACCTGCATCGTCGCCCTGCACACGAATGCCTTTGTCTATAGCAAGAATTGGGGCGCAGCCTATTTCCTGATCCTTCTGGCCGGTTATTCGGTCGCCCGCTTCCAACTGCCGGAGATCCTCCGAACCGGCAGCGTCAGGACGCTATGGGGAACCGTGAGATATGTGGCCATACCGACGCTGATCGCGGTCGCCTTCCTGCAGGTGGCAACCCAGCGGTTCGAGGTCTTGCCCCTGCTTCTGGTCTCGAACCACCTGGATCCCGTCAAGCTGAAGGGGTTCATCATGTATTTCGCGGAATTCTACCTGCAATTGCTGGTGCTGGCCGCGATCTTCTTTTCCATCCCGAAGGTGCGGGATGCGTTCAAGGCGCGTCCGATGGTCAGCGCGATCGGATTGCTGCTGACGGTGGCCGCCCTCAATCAGTTGATCGAGTATTTCTGGAACGGAGAATACAACTATCACCGCACACCCTGGAACTATGCCTGGGCCTTTGCCCTGGGCATCGTCCTGGCGACGGCGAAGGAAATGAATACGCGCGTGGCGGCGCTGGCGGTGGCGATCGGGGCGATCCTGCTGAAATGGGGGATGACTTCGGCGGCCTATTACGTCGCGGGCGGCTGCGCGATCGTGCTGTTCGTCGAGGCGATCTCTGTCCCTGTCCCGGTGAAGGTGCTGGTGGCGGAAATAGCCGGGGCGTCGCTTTTCATCTACCTGACCCACTATGTGATGATCTCGGTCGTGAGGAAGGTGTTCGGCGTCGAAAGACCCTGGGTGGCGCTGATTTCCTCGATCGTCGTCGGGGTGGTCATCGCCCGCCTCTATGCCTGGATGGCGCGGAAATTCGTCCTGACCGTCGACAAGCTGCGGCGTGGAGACGGGACGGCCAATCAGCCTTTGTCGACGTCCTGAGACGGGCTACCCCAGTGCGGGGGAGCAGGGGGCCATCGGCCCCCGGCGTCTTTCGGGTCAGCTGCCGCGATAGGTCGAATAGCCGTAGGGCGAGATCAGCAGCGGCACGTGGTAGTGGTCCTGCTGGGACATGCCGAAGCGCAGCGGGATCACGTCGAGGAAGCGGGGCTTCGCCGCCCCGTGGCCCTGCATGTCAAGCCAGTCGCCGACGTGAAAGACCAGCTCATATTCTCCGGTCTCGAACTCGGCCTCGGGCAGGATCTGGCTGTCGGTGCGGCCGTCATGGTTGGTGACGGTTTCCTTCAGCAGCTTGCGCTCGGGCAGGCGGTAAAGCTCGACCCGCATGCCTTCGGCGGGTGCGCCATTGGCGGTGTCCAGAACGTGGGTGGTCAGAAAGCCGGCCATCAATGGTCCTTTCAATTGGCAAGACGGATCGTGGCCGCGCGGGCCTGTTCGTTGAGCTTGCGGGTGTCGGCGGTGGCAAGCTGGTATTCGCTGACCACGGCGCGACCCTCGACATAGACGGATTTCGCCCGCATGGGCGCGCAGAAGACAAGGGCCGCGACCGGATCCCATTCGCCGGCCGCCGCCAGCGCGGTCACGTCCCAGAGGACAAGGTCGGCGCGCTTGCCGGGCGCAAGGCTGCCCAGATCGCCGCGGCCGAGCACGCGGGCACCGCCCAGTGTTGCGATCTCCAGCGCCTCGCGCGCGCCCATGGCGGCGGGGCCGTTTTTCAGCCGCGCCATCAGCATGGCCTGCCGCGCCTCGAGGCCCAGATGGCTGCAATCATTCGAGGCCGAGCCGTCGACGCCAAGGCCGACCGGAACGCCCGCATCCCGCATCGCCCGGATCGGCGCGATGCCCGAGGCGAGCCGCGCGTTCGAGCAGGGGCAATGCGCGACCCCGGTGCCGGTGCGGGCGAAAAGGTCAATCTCCTTGTCCGACAGCTTCACGCAATGGGCGTGCCAGACATCGTCTCCGGTCCAGCCGAGGCTTTCGGCATAGTCGCCGGGCAACATCCCGAAATTCTCCAGCGAATAGGCGATGTCCTCGTCATTCTCGGCCAGATGGGTATGCAGGCGCACGCCCTTTTCGCGGGCGAGGATCGCGGCGTCGCGCATCAGCTCGCGACTGACCGAGAAGGGCGAGCAGGGGGCGAGGCCGACCTGCACCATCGCGCCGGGATTCGGGTCGTGGAAGGCGGCGACAAGGCGCTCGCTGTCCCTGAGGATCGCGGCCTCGTCCTCGACCAGCGCATCGGGGGGCAGGCCGCCCTTGCTTTCGCCGATCGACATGGCGCCGCGCGTGGCGTGGAAACGGATGCCGATTTCCGAGGCGGCCTCGATGCTGTCATCGAGCCGCGCGCCGTTCGGGAACAGGTAAAGATGGTCCGAGGAGCAGGTGCAGCCCGAAAGCGCCAGCTCTGCCAGTCCGATCTGCGCCGAAAGCCGGATGTCGCCCGGCGTCATCCGCGCCCAGATCGGATAGAGAGTTCTGAGCCAGCCGAACAGCGCCGCGTCCTGTGCAGCGGGCACGGCGCGGGTCAAGGTCTGGAACAGGTGATGATGGGTGTTGATCAGGCCGGGGGCCACGACGCAGCCCTTGGCCTCGACGATCTCCGCCCCGTCCGAGGGTAGGTTCGTGCCGATGGCGAGGATCACCCCGCCATCGATCAGCACGTCTCCGCCCGCGATCTCGCGCCGGGTGCCGTCCATGGTGACGACCACCTCGGCCTTGCGGATCAGGGTTCGGGTCATGTTCGGTCCTCTCAGTGGGCTTCGGCGGCGTGACCGGCGGCGCGGATGTCATCCTCGGACGCATGGGGCGCACCGTTGAAATACCAGTTCAGCGCTACGGCCGAAAGCGTCGCCAGCAGGATGCCCGAATGGATCAGCGGGTGCAGCGCATGCGGCATCCACTGGTTGAAGTCGGGCGCGACCATCGGGATCATCGCAAAGCCGAGCGAGATGGCGACGATGAAGAGGTTGTGGCGGTTCCCGGCAAAATCGACATTGGCAAGGATACGGATGCCGGTCGCGGCGACCATCCCGAACATAACAAGGCCCGCGCCGCCCAGAACGGTCGTCGGCAGGCTTTCGACCAGCGCGCCCATCTTGGGGATCAGGCCGAGCACGATCATGATCACGCCCCCCGCCACGCAGACGAAGCGCGAGCGGATGCCGGTCACGCCGACAAGGCCCACGTTCTGGCTGAACGAGGTATAGGGGAAGGTGTTGAACAGCCCGCCAAGGGCGGTCCCCAGACCATCGACGCGCAGACCGGCCGAGAGGGTCTTGGGCGTGATCTTGCGGCCGCAGATCTCGCTCAGCGCAAGGAACATGCCGGTGGATTCGACCATGGTGACGAACATGACCAGCAGCATGGTCGCGATCATCACCGGATCGAACAGCGGCATTCCGAAATGGAAGGGCCGGATCGGGGCGAACCAGGCGGCCTCGGCGATCGCGTCGAAATGCATCATGCCCATCGCCGCAGCCAGAATGCCGCCGCCGATGATCCCGAGCAGCACCGCGATATTCGCGACGAAGCCCTTGCCGAAGCGCGAGAGCAGCAGGATCGCGCCAAGGACGACCAGCCCGATGATGATGTTCTGGGCCGAGGCATAGGCCGGGTTCGGCACCGTCGGCAGCAGCTTGACACCCTCGGGCGCGGTTCCCGCGGCGATGGCGGCGTTCAGCCATTCCTGCTGCGAGGGATCGACCAGCTTCGGCGCGGTCGGGCCGACGGGCAGGCCGAAGATCCAGTTGATCCCGATCGGCATCAGGCTGACGCCGATGGCGAGGATCACGGTCCCGGTGACGACGCTGGGAAAGAAGCGCAGCAACCGGCTGACATAGGGGGCAAGGAAGATCGAGATCAGGCCCGCCGCGATGATCGAGCCGAAGAGCATCCGCGCCCCCTCGGTCCCCGGATTGGCGCTGGCGATCGAGACCATCGGCCCCACGGCGGCAAAGGTCACGCCCATCATCACCGGCAGCTTGATGCCGAACCATTGCGTCGCGCCCATCGACTGGATGATCGACACGATCCCGCAGACGAACAGGTCCGCCGAAATCAGGAAGGCCACGTCCTGCGGCGACAGCTGCAAGGCGCGGCCCACGATCAGGGGAACGGCGATGGCGCCGGCATACATCACCAGCACATGCTGGAAGCCGAGGGTAAAGAGCCGCGGCGCCGGCAGGATTTCCTCGACCGGGTCATGGACCCGGCCGGCATTTTCGATGGACATGTTTCTCCTCCCTAAACTTTATCCATGCTCCGGGGTCAGATTTCGACCTTCTGAGCGAGGCCCTTCTCCTGGGCCAGTCTGACGACGGCACGGGCCACGGCGAGGTCTTGCAGACCCACGCCGGTGCCGTCGAAGATGGTCACTTCCGCATCCCCGCGTCCGGGATCGGTGCCGTTCACCACCGCGCCGATCCGGGTGATCGCCTCCTCTGCGATCAGGCCAGACGCGATGGCGTGCTGGAATTCTCCGATGGTGACGGATTGCGCCACTTCGTCGGTGAAAAGGCGGGCGCGGGCGACCAGCGCCGGGTCAAGCTCCTGCTTGCCCTTGGTGTCGGTGCCCATCGCCGCGATATGGGTCGGGCCCTTGACGTGTTCGTCCATGAGCAGGGGGGCAAAGGACGAGGTGATCGAGATGATCACGTCGGCCTCGGCCCCAAGGGTGGGCAGGTCGACCGCCTCGAAGGTCAGGCCCAATTCGGCGGCGGTATCGGCAAGGCGGCCCAGCATCTCGGGATGGGGGTTCCAGCCGATGACCTTCTCGAATTGCGCGGCGCGCGCGGCGGCCCGCATCTGGAAGGCCGATTGATGCCCCGCGCCGATCATGCCCAGCACGCGGGCGCCCTTGGGCGCCAGATAGCGGATCGAAACGGCCGAGGCTGCCGCGGTCCGCAGCGCCGTCAGCAGATTGCCCCCCACCGCAGCGGCGACGCGTCCGGTGTCGGGATCGAACAGGAAAACCGTCGACTGATGGTTGATCAGCCCATGCTGCTGGTTATGCGGCCAGTATCCCCCGGCCTTCAGGCCGAGGGTCTGTGCGGCGCCGTCAAAGCCGCCCTTGAAACCATAGAGCGCGTCCTCATGGCCGATGGCCTCGCGCACCACGGGGAAGTTATAGGCCTTGTCCGAGGCCATCGAGGCAAAGACCGCCTCGATCGCGTCATAGGCCGCTTCGGGGGTCATCAGCCCCGCGATCTCGCGTTCGGGAACGACCAGCATCAGTAGCCTTTCCCGCGCGCGCTGACCGGCCAGACGGTCTCGACCTTGCCGTTCCTGACGCCGACATACCAGTCATGGACGTTGCAGGTCGGATCGCAATGGCCGGGGACGAGGCGCAGCTTCTCGTTCACCTTCAGCACGCCCTGCGGATCGGCGATGACGCCATGCTCGTCCGAGCATTTGACATATTCCACGTCGTCGCGGCCATAGATGAAGGGCAGGCCGCTATCGACCGACTGCGCCTTGAGGCCCGCGTCGCAGATCGCCTTGTCGGCTTTCGCATGGCTCATCACCGAGGTCAGGATGAAAAGCGCGTTTTCCCATTCGCCCTTGTCGATCCGGTGCCCGCCCTCGTCCTTGATGCGGCCGTAATCGGCATCCATGAAGGCATAGGAGCCGCATTGCAGCTCGTTATAGACGCCGGAATTGCTCTCGAAATAATAGCTGCCGGTGCCGCCACCCGAGACGAGTTCGGGCGAGAGGCCCGCTTCCTCCAGCGCGGCCACGGCTTCCTTCACCTGCGCGATGGCGGCGTCGAGCTTGGCCTTGCGGTCGATGAAGCTTTCCATGTGCTGCATCGCGCCCTGGTAGGCCTGGATGCCGGTGAATTTCAGGTTCGGGGCGGCATCGACGGCCTTCGCGATCTCGACGACAGCCGGGGCCGTGGTCACGCCACAGCGGCCCGCGCCGCAGTCGATCTCGACAAAGACCTCAAGCTGGGTGCCGTGGCGCTGGGCGGCGGCAGAAAGATCGGCGACATTCGCGACGTCATCGACGCAGACGATGATCCGCGCGCCGTATTTTGGCAGCCTCGCCAGCCGGTCGATCTTGGCCGGGTCGCGCACCTGGTTCGAGACGAGGATGTCCTTGATCCCGCCACGGGCAAAGACCTCGGCCTCGGAGACCTTCTGGCAGCAGACGCCCGCCGCGCCGCCCAAGGATTCCTGCAGCTTCTGCACATCCACCGACTTGTGCATCTTGCCGTGGCTGCGGTGGCGCATGCCATGCGCCTTGGCGTAATCGCCCATCTTCCTGATATTCCGCTCCAGCGCGTCCAGATCGAGGATCAGGCAGGGCGTCTGGATATCCGCCTCGTCCATGCCGGGCAGGGCGGGGATGTCATAGCCGACTTCGAAACCGGCGAAATCCGTCTTGGCATTCATGGCAGGTCCTCAGTTCCAGGGCAGCTTGTCGAGGTCGACATTGCCGCCGGTGATGATGATGCCGACACGCTGGCCGGCGAAGATGTCGCGGTTCTTGATGATGGTGGCCAAGGGCACGGCGCTCGACGGCTCCATCACGATCTTCATGCGCTTCCAGATCAGCTTCATCGCGTCCACGATCTCGTCCTCGGTCGCGGTCAGGATGTCGGTGACGTGATCCTTGACGAAATGCCAGGTCAGCTCCTTCAGCGGCACCTTGAGGCCGTCGGCGACGGTTTCCGGCGCGTCATCGGCGATGATGTGCCCGGCGCGGAAGCTGCGGGCGGCGTCGTCGGCGTTCAGCGGCTCGGCCGCATAGATCCTGACGCCGGGCGCGAGGTTCGAGAGCGTGAGGCAAGTGCCCGACACCATGCCGCCGCCGCCGATGGGCGCAACCACGGCATCCAGCCCCTCGACCTGCTCGATCAGTTCGGCCGAACAGGTGGCCTGACCCGCGATCACGCGCCAGTCGTTATAGGGGTGGACGAACTCCGCCCCCGTCTCGGCCACGACCTCGGCAAAGACCGCTTCGCGAGAACTGGTCGAGGGTTCGCATTCCACCACGCGCCCGCCATAGCCGCGCACGGCGTCCTTCTTGGCCTGCGGCGCGGTCTTCGGCATGACCACGGTGCAGGGGATGCCCCGACGGCCCGCGGCATAGGACAGGCAGGTGCCGTGATTGCCGCTGGAATGGGTTGCGACGCCCTTTGCTGCCTGTTCGTCGGAAAGGCCAAAGACCGCGTTCGACGCGCCGCGCGCCTTGAAGGCGCCGGCCTTTTGCAGGTTCTCGCATTTGAAGAACAGCTCGGCCCCGGTCAGCCCGTTCAGGAAGCTGGAGGTCAGGACCGGCGTGCGGTGGACATGCGGCGCGATGCGCTCGCGCGCCGCGATCATGTCCTCGATGGTCGGGATATACATCGCGTCCTTCATCATGCGGCCTTCTTCAGCGCGGCGACGGTCGAGGCGCGATAGTGTTCCTGCGCGGCGGCGACGCCCGAGCCGAGGCGGACCGGCAGGCCCAGATCGGCCATGACCATCTCTGCGACCGCAAGGCCCGACAGCGCCATGGCGTCGGTCAGGCTGCCCAGATGGCCGATGCGGAAGACCTTGCCCGCAACCTCGCCCAGACCGGTGCCGAAGGCCATGTCATAGGTCTCCAGCGCATGGCTGACGATGCGGTTCGCATCGAAGCCTTCCGGCACGCGGATGGCGCTGACGGTGTCCGAGTAAAGCTCGGGCCGGGTGGCGCAGAGCTTCAGGCCCCAGGCGTCGACCGCGGCGCGGACGCCGCCCGCGATGCGGTGGTGGCGGGCGAAGACGTTCTCCAGCCCTTCCGACAACAGCCGCTCGCAGGAATGGTTCAGCCCGTTGATCAGCCCGACCGGCGGCGTATAGGGATAGCCGTTCCGGGCATAGCCGGTGGCCATGTCGCGGATGTCGAAGAAGGTGCGCGGCAGGGTCGCGGTCTCGACCGCCTCCATCGCGCGGGGCGAGAAGCCGACGATGGCAAGACCGGGGGGCAGCATGAAACCCTTCTGGCTGCCGGTGACGGCGATATCGACGCCCCATTCGTCCATGCGGAAATCCATCGACCCGATCGAGCTGACGCCATCGACATAAAGCAGCGCCGGGTGTCCCGCGGCGTCGAGCGCGCGGCGAATGGCGGCAATGTCGGATTTGACGCCGGTGGCCGTCTCGTTATGGGTGGCGAGGACGACGCGGATCTCGTGCCCCTTGTCGGCGGTCAGGATCTCCTCGAACCGGTCGGCGGGGATGCCTTCGCCCCAGCGCGTCTCGACGTATTGGACGTCCAGCCTGTGGCGCTGGCACATGTCGATCCAGCGATGGCTGAACATGCCGTTCCGCGCCGCCAGCACCTTGTCGCCGGGCGAGAGCGTGTTGGTGATCGCGGTTTCCCAGCCGCCGGTCCCGGTCGAGGGGAACAGGAAGACCTGCGCCCGCGTGGTCTTCAGGACCTGCTTCACACCGTCAAGCGCCGGATGCAGCATCCGGCCGAACACCGGCGAGCGGTGGTCGATGGTGGGCATGTCGACGGCCTTGCGCAATTCCTCGGGGATATTGGTCGGGCCGGGGATGAATATCGGGTTCTGGCTGGTCATGGCGTCCTCCTGCACTTGTTTCCAAGCTACGGGCCGAAGTCCATTCCGGCAATTTTTCTGAAAAACATTTCGCAATGGCGGAAAATAGGTGTATTCCCTCGCCTGATCAGTGGTTTGTGCTTTTTCACTCCGATTTTTCGTTTTTCAACGATTTCGGATAGCTGTCGAAAGGTTTCCTTGAATGTCGACCGAGCCGAGGAAGAGGGGCCGCCCGCGCGGCCGCGCGGCGGGCAGCGATGACAGCGGCGGCGTCAGGGCGCTTGACCGCGCGCTGGATATTCTGGACGCCATCGCGCAGGCCAACGGCCTGACGCTGAGCGAGATTGCGCAACGCCTTGATCTGGCGCCCTCGACCGTTCACCGGGTGCTGGTGACGCTGGCAGCGCGCGGGGTGGTCGAAAGCGACAGCCAGACGCAGGGCTGGCATATCGGCCCGACGGCCTTCCGGCACGGTTCGGCCTTCATGCGCCGCTCGGGGCTGGTCGAACGCGCGCGCCCGGTACTGCGCCGCCTGATGGAGGTTACGGGCGAGACGGCGAATCTGGGCATCCTCAACGGCGATGCGGTCCTGTTCCTGAGCCAGGCCGAGACGCATGAGACGATCCGGGCCTTCTTTCCGCCGGGCACGCGGTCGGCCCTTCATGCCTCGGGGATCGGCAAGGCGCTGCTGGCCCATGCCCGCCCGACCGAGTTGCGGCGGATGATCCACGGGATGAAGCTGGATCGCTTCACGCCCACCACGCTATGCGAGCCCGAGGAGCTGGTCGCCGACCTCTTGCGCATCCGCGCGCGCGGCTATTCCCTCGACAACGAGGAGCGCTCGCCCGGGATGCGCTGCATTGCCGCCCCGATCTTTGATCTGGCGGGCGAGGCTGCGGCCGGGATCTCGGTTTCCGGGCCTCTGCACCGGATGAGCGATGCGCGTATCGAGGAAATCGCGCGTGTGGTCATCGCCGCGGGGCGCGAGCTGTCCTTCGGCATGGGGCCGGAGCGTCCGGGCGAATCGTCCTCCTAACCCTAGCGTCATATCAACTAACTGATAAGATTATTAAAAACTTGAATCACGACTGCCGGTTTCGGGATTCACGGCGCTTTCACGGCGCTTGTCCTAGCTTCGTCCAGCGCCGCGCAGGGCCGGGGCGAAAAGGGACAGGAGCCGCAGATGCAAAGCCAGAGCAGTCACCTCGCCATGACGCATATCAGCCCTGGCGACATTCCCCTGGCCGTTCCGTCCCGCCTGTTCGAGGCCGAGGATCCAGCCGTTGAAGAGCAGGAGGGACCGGAGCGGGCCGTCTATGGCGCCTGTTCGGCGGAAACCTATCGCGCCGCGGGTTCGCTTCATGCCGCGCATCGGGATGCGGGCGGGTTCCTTGATGCCGTGGACCGCTTCTCGACCCCGGAATTCTGGCGCCGCGACGCTGCGGTGAAATCATGGATCTATTCGGGCGGGGCCGAGGAGGGGGCGCAGGGGCTGGACGCGGTCCGCGTGTTCTATCATTCCGGCCATGGCTGCATGGAGGAGGACGGCCAGTTCCGCCTGCCGATGGGCGCGTTATGGAACGGGACGAATGCCCAGATCTCGTCGCGGGACATGCGGCTTGGCGCCGACCGGCTGCGCTATCTGTTCTGGTCGGCCAGCGAGTCGCTGCGCCTGCGCGAAGGCCATGCCCCCAGCCGCACATGGGCCGGTGCGAATGCGGGGCTGCGCATGATCTTCGGTTTCGACACCGTCTGCTGGGACAGCGACCGGCACGGACAGGCGTTCTGGGAACATTGGCGAATGGGCAAGAGCTTTTCGCAATCCTGGCTCGACGCGGCCTCGGATGTCTCGACCGACCAGATCGCCTCGGTCTGCGCCATGGCCGCGACCCCGGAGGAGGCGCTGGAGCGGCTCTTCGGCGAACGCCGCTTCTCGGGGGCAAAGGGCGATCCGACCTGGTGGGTCTGGCGCTGGACGCAATCGCTGGCCCAGCATCGCCGCGACCCTGTGACCGAGATCCCCAGCGCCGCCCGTGGCCTGCGCCTGATCCATTGCGACGACGATCCCGAAACCGCCGAGAGCGTGCTGCGGCAACTGGAGATCGACCCCAGGACCGTGCCGCTCGACCGTCCCGGCGGGTTTCGCATCACATCGGGCGGCGTGACCTTCACCCGCTCACCCCGGGGCGAGATCGTGCTGGAATTTGCTCCGCCCTCGCGCGGGAATCGCGGGGCCGTCTCGCTGCACCGGCGGGCGCTTGTCAGCCGCGCTCGCGCCGCGCTGCGCCGTCATGGGTTGCTGGTCAGCGGCCCGGAACTCTGCTTCGACCGGATCCTGCTTTCGATGTCCGCAGGCGTCAGCCTTGGCCGCCGGCCCGACGTCCTGCCGCAGGTCGTGGACGAGTTGACGATCCAGTTCCGCCAATGCTTCGACAGGGTGGCGGTCGTCTCTCCCGGGACGGGCTGGGTCAGGGTGGTCATGCGCGCCGACGGCACCTTGCTGCGGATCGAATCCCGTTTGCGCAGGCTTGCCGGGCGTCAGGACGAGGCCGTCCGCGAGGGTGGATCATCCGAGCAGCCGGATGTGTCGCATCTGCTGGCCCGGCAGTCCGCGCTCTTGCTGCGCGACCTTGCGGCGCGGGGCGCGGCGCCGCTGACGCTGGGGATCCTGCCCGGCCTGACCGAGATCGGCTACGGCATCCGCAGCAATACGGCGCGGCTGATCGCGCGGCAGGGCGTCGAGATCACCTGCGTGCGGGGATTTCGCAAGAGATACTGGATCCAGTCTGACCTGGGTGACTGAGTCCAGTGGCCCGGAGGTGCAAGCAGGCGCCTCCGGGCACAGGTGTGTGGAGTAAATGGTATGACGGAACATAGTCGTGACGAGATCGTCCGCCGGATCGCGGTTTCCGGGACGCTGAAGATGCCCGGAGCGGATCTTGCCGGGCTTGACCTTTCGGGCCTGACGCTGGTGGGGGCGGATCTCAGCTATGCCGACCTGACCGGAACCGACCTTTGCATGGCGCAATTGTCGGGGGCGAGCCTGTGGTCGGCCCATGCGAGCGGCGCGCGCTTTCGCGGTGCGAACATGACGGGGGCAAGCCTTGGCCTTGCCGTGCTGGTCAGCGCCGACCTGCGCGAGACGGTGCTGGACCATGCCGACCTGACCGGTGCGCAACTGACCGGCGCGGACCTGACCGGTTCGGAGATGAGCGGGACATGGCTTGATGCGATCCAGCGCGCATTGGCCATCGGCGCGCCGCCGCTGCGCTATCCCGGCGCGGCCCGTCCGCCCCGCATCCTGTCCGAGGACGGAGCGGCGGCGCCTGTCATCCTGCGCAGCGGCGACCGGATGGAGCTGCGGCTGAACCAGCCCGCGCTCGCCGTTCATATCGACCACGACGCGACCTCGGGCGAGGAGGTGCTGCGCGGCCCCGAGCCCGGCACGATCAGCAACAAGCGCGTGCTGCATTTCCGCGCCGCCGGTCCCGGCCGGGCGCGGCTGGTGATCTCACGCGCGGATGGAAAGCCGGATTTCGAACTCGATGTCAGGGTGTCTGAATGACTCTGCTAGATCCCCGATCTGGTGATCCCCATCAGCCCCGCCATGCGCAGGGTCGAGACCGGGTATTCCGGGTCGGCCATCAGGTCGAGGGTGAAATCCGGCTCGATCAGCCGCAGGCGTCGCAGCGCGTCGGCCGCGCCCGCCTCGTCGCCCCGGTGATAGCGCAGCGCGGCCAGGAAGCGCAGCGACGGGCGGTTGTCGGCGGCGAAGGCATAGGCGGCAGCCGCGCTGTTCTCGGCATCGCCGAACCGTCCCAGCCGGACCTGCACGACCGAACGCCGCATCAGCCAGCAGGCAGGCCCCAGCTCGGCCAGCGCGCCACGGGCACCGCGATCGGCAGCCTCCAGCGCCTCGATGTCGCGGCCAACATCGGTCAGGGCTTGGGACAGGGCATGACAGGCCATCTCATTATCGGGATCGGCGCGGCAGGCGGCCCGCGCGATTTCGAGCGCCCCGATCGCATCCCTGCGCCACGAGGCCGACAGCGAGGCCACGGCGAGGACCACCGGATTGTTCGGGGACAGCTCCCGCGCCTGCGAGGCGAAGGCATCCGCCTCGTCCGAGCAAAGCGCCGGGTCATCGGTCAGCCGCTCGATAATCAGCGTGTTGCGCAGATACGAGCGGAGCGCGAGGCTGACCGCGTTTTCCCGCTCGGGCGGCAGCGAGGCGAGGATTCTGTCCGCCGCCTCCAGCCGGTCGCGGGAATAGCTGAACACGTCCCAGATCGGAAAGGTCATCCAGTTCGGCGAGGCGGTGCGCCGTGCCCGGTCCAGCAGTGCCACGGTGATCTGGGCGACCGAATGGCGCATGGTGGCGGTTTCATCCGCGGCGCGGATGCTGAAGCGCCGCGTCCAGCCGCGCGCCCCGGTGGGAATGTCGCGCATCACCACCATCAGCGTGCAATCCATCCCCGCGCTGTAGCACATGGCGCCGAGCCGGGTGCCAGCGATGGCATTGCCCGCGTCGATCTGGTCCGCAAGCGTCGCGGGGATCATCTCGCAGGCGCGGGAGGCGGCCTCGTTGACCACCATCTCGCCAAGGACATGGGCGCGCGCGTCATTGCTTTCGACCGGATCGAGGGCGACGACATAAAGCGGCTGCACCTGCCCGCCATGCCCCTCATGGCCGTTCATCAGCGCCCGCCTGATCGAGGTGCCGAACTGTCCCTCGCGCTTCTCCTCCGGCTTGCGGTCAAGCGCGGTGGGGCCATAGCCCTCGGGTGTCAGCCGCAGGCGCATGTCGCGCAGCCAGCTCTCGAACTCGGGATCGGCGATGTCGATATCAGCGGCGAATTCGATCGGGGTGCCGCCTGCATCATAAACGGGGGTCAGGTCGATCCTCAGACGCTCGGGGTCGAGGCCGACCCAGCCCACCCCGGTTTGCAGGATGTCCCGATCATCGTTCAGCGTGGTGCGCAATTCGCGCAGCATCTGGCGCAGGCTGTCGGAGCCTTGCTGCTTGTTCCTGTCGCTCCACAGCAGATCCTGCAAACGCGCCCGGTTCATGCGCAGATCCGGGGAGGTGCCCAGAAGCGCGAGGGCTCCACGTGCCTTCTGACTCCGCGGGGTCAGATTTTTCCCGCCGGCCCCGCGCAAGCAGACCGAACCCATGAGACTCAGTACCGTGGTCATGTCGATTCGCGAAATTTGGTCGGACCTGAGGCATATTAACCGAAATAGTGAACTCGAATCGAATAGTTGCTGAAGAGGAGGTTGCAGGCCCGTGGTTCTTATGAACGCCCACAATGCACATAACGCGCATAATGCGCATAATGCACACAACGCGCATGGCGGCGGCTCTTCCTTCTCGGACGAGAGCCTGTCGCTGGCGCTGATCATCGCGCGCGAGGGGATTGCCTTGCCCAAGGCGCCCGCCTCGGCGGTGCCGGCGCCAGAGCCCCTGGCGCCGGTCAAGCGGCTGAAGCGGATCGAGGGCGAGTTCGCCCATGCGATCCTGATGTTCGAGATGCTCGAGACGCTGACCGTGACCCCTGCGCCCGCCGATCTTGCCGACCAGAAGATCAAGCTGATCGGGCATGGCACCGCGGGCAGCAAAAGCCTGCTGACCCTGAGCCTGCCCTCGGCCGCGGATTTCGAGGAGGAGGTGAAGCTCGTCCTCGGCTATGCCGACCTGCGCAGCGAACGGCTGGCAGAGATCAATGTCCAGACCGGCGATCTGGTGTCGTTCTTCCTGGCGCTGCTGCCGCTCAGGGGCGCGCGCGCGCCGATGACCGGGCGGCTGATGTCGCTGGTCATGGACCTCTCGACCTCGGTGGTGCAGCGCATCAAGCTGGGCTTTGCCGCGCCAAGGGCCGAGATGTTCAGCGATCAGGTCCAGCCGATGATCCCTACGCCGCTGCATGGCAGCTTCCCCAGCGGTCACGCGACGCAGGCCTTCGCGCTGGCCATGCTGCTGTCGATCCTGACGCGTGAGGACAGCGCCAGCCCCGCAGCCATCCGACCGGAAAGCCAGCTTTTCCGCATGGCGGCGCGCATCGCGACCAACCGGACCGTCGCCGGCGTGCATTTCCCGGTCGATAGCGCCGCCGGGGCGCTTCTGGGCATTACGCTCGCGCGCTGGCTTGCGGGAAGGGCGGGCGTCGCCTCGGAACCCTGCCCGAAGCTGAAGTTCAAGGGCACGCGCTGGGGGCAGACCGCACCGGGGCATAGCCGCGACTTCTACCTCGCGCGGCTCTGCGAGGTGCTGGAGGGGGATCCCTGCCTCCAGATCGGCGCGCCGGTCGCGCCGCCGGTCTCAGGCCTGATCGCGGGTCTCTGGGCAGAGGCGGAAGCCGAATGGGGACAGCGATGGAGCTAGAGCGTCAGCCGCCCATCTTCGAACTCGGCCCGGCCGAGGAACATGCAAGGCTTGCCCCCGATGGCTGCGCTATGGTCGATTACGCCCTGAACCCGCCTGAACAGGCACCAGATCACCACCAGCGCGCCCTCAAGGCCGAGCATCCCGGCGCGGCAAAGCTCCGGGCGCTGATCAGATCGGCTTTCGTGCCATGATCGCGGAGGAGACCTTCTTCACCGACCCGGCCGCGCTCGAGGAACTCTGGAGCAAGCTGCCGCTGCTCGCGCCGGGGGATAGCCCCTGCGAAACGGGGATCTGTGGTTGCGACGAGATGCTCTCGCCCGAGGCGCTGCCGGAGGATCCCGACAAGGCGGTGATCGTCGCGGTGATCGACCACGCCATCCCCTTTGCCCATCGCCTGCTGACGACCGGGGCAGGGCATAGCCGCAATGCGAGCATCTGGGTGATGGATGCCCCGCAAACCCTGCTGCGCGACGATATCCCCTTCGGGCAGGAGTTCCGGGGCGCCGAAATCGACCGGCTTCGCGGCATAGGTGGGCCGCACCCGCTGGACGAGGACGGGCTTTATCGCAGGCTTTGCCTGATCGACCCGGCCCGGCCCAGCCATTGGCTGATGCGCGCGGCAAGCCACGGGGCAGGGGTCGCGGGCACCGCTGCCGGGCATGATCCCGGCGATCCGCAGGGCAGGGCCCGGCCTCTGGTCGCGGTGGGCTTGCCGGACTGGGCGCTGGCCGATACCTCGGGCGCGGCGATGCCTCTCCTCATGCAGGCGGCGGTGATCTTCATCATCAGCCGGGCGCGGATGCTGGCGCGCCAGCTTTCGGCACATGCCGGACACGAGGTGCGGCCGCCCGTGGTGGTCAATATCTCCATGGGGATCACCGCCGGGCCGAGGGACGGACATTCCCTGATCGAGCGGATGCAGGACAGTCTCTCCAAGGGGCCGGTGCCGGACTTGGGACAAGTCCATTTCGTCCTGGCCACCGGAAACAGCCGGCAGCAGGAACTGCACGCGGTGCTGGAGCCGGGCCAGCATATCGGCTGGGAGCTTCTGCCCGACGATCTGACCCCAAGCGAGCTTCAGGTCTGGACCGGTCGCCTGCCGCCCGGTTCGCCCCCGATCCGGCTGGCATTGACCCTGCCCAGACGCGGAACGGTCGCCACCGTCTTCGACCCGCCGGTCGGTCCGGGCGCGCAGATCGCGCGGCTCCGCGACGAGAGGGGGCGCGAACTCGCGCGGCTGACATTGCAGGCGGTGGCGCGCGGCTCGACGCTGCGCCAATGCCTCAGCGTGATCGCGCCCCCGACGGTCGCGGAAAGCACCGGCGCAGTCGTCTCACATCCCGGCATCTGGCGGGTCGAGGTCATGCCGCAATCCCCCGGCCCCTGCGAGTTCGTCATCCAGCGCGACGACCGGCTGATCGGCTTTCCCCGTGCCGGGCGGCAGTCTCGGCTGGTCGAGCAGGGCTATGACCCGCGCGACTCCGACGGGCAATGGAAGGCCGCCGATGCCGTTCCTCCGAATGCGCTCATCCGCCGCAACGGTACGCTCAACGCCTATGCCTGGGGTCAGCGTCAGATCCGCTGCGGCGGCACCTTTGACGGCGCGCTGGGCGATCCGGGCTATGGCGGGCTGCTGGCAGGCGGCGCGGCCGGGGACGTGATCGCGGCCTCGGACCTGGGGCCGGGACGGGCAGGGATGCTTGCGCCCGGCAACCGGGGCAGGGCCATGCAGGAGATGGGCGGCACCAGCATCGCGGCCCCCCGGCTGACCCGCTGGCTCGCCGACCTGATGGCCGGCCCGAACCCGCCGCGCACCCGCGCCGAGGTGGTCGCGGCCGCGAGGTCCATGCAGGCGGAGCCCCGCCCCGTTCCCTATGTCGATCCCGTCCTGCCCTGGCGGTATCCGCGCTGACCGGCAAATCCCGGTCCCTGCACAGGCAATCATTGCCTGTGCGGCCCGGCTGCGCTATCGGGGCGCAAAGGAAAGGGAACCGACATGACCGAGCGCAATTCTGGCCTGTCCTATGCCGCTGCCGGAGTGGATATCGATGCGGGCAATGCGCTCGTCGAGCGGATCAAACCTGCCGCGGCGGCCACCCGTCGCTCCGGCGTGATGGAGGGGCTGGGCGGTTTCGGCGCGCTTTTCGACCCGCGCGCAGCGGGCTATCAGGATCCGGTTCTGGTCGCCGCGACCGATGGCGTCGGGACCAAGCTCCGCATCGGCATCGATACGGGCGAGCTTGACGGTCTGGGCATCGACCTCGTCGCCATGTGCGTCAACGACCTCGTCTGTCAGGGGGCCGAGCCGCTCTTCTTCCTCGACTATTTCGCGACCGGCAAACTTGCGATCGAGGAGGCCACGCGTGTCATCAACGGCATCGCCGAGGGCTGCCGCCTTTCGGGCTGCGCGCTCATCGGTGGCGAGACGGCCGAGATGCCGGGCATGTATGGCAAGGGCGATTTCGACCTCGCCGGTTTCGCCGTCGGCGCGATGGAGCGCGGCACGGCCCTGCCGGCGGGCGTCGTTGATGGCGACGTGCTGCTCGGCCTCGCCTCGAACGGCGTCCATTCGAACGGCTTCTCGCTGGTGCGCAAGGTCGCCGAACATGCCGGGCTCGACTGGAACTCCGCCTCGCCTTTTGGCACCGGTACGCTGGGCCAGGCGCTGCTGGTTCCGACCCGGCTCTATGTCAAGCCGGTCTTGGCCGCGATCCGCGCCGGAGGCGTCCATGCCGCGGCCCATATCACCGGCGGCGGCATCACCGAGAACCTGCCGCGCGTCCTCCCCGAAGGACTCGGGGCCGAGATCGACCTCGACAGCTACACCCTGCCGCCGGTCTTCGACTGGCTGGCCGAGGCGGGCGGCATCGCCGAGGCCGAGATGCTCAAGACCTTCAACTCCGGCATCGGCATGATCCTCGCGGTCGCGGCCGACCGTGCCGAGGCGCTGGAGGCCCTGCTCACCGCCGAGGGCGAGACGGTCCACCGACTGGGGCAGGTGACGCCCGGCGCCGGCGTGCGCTATTCCGGCCGGCTGCGGTGAAACGCGTCGCCATCCTGATCTCGGGCGGCGGCTCGAATATGGTGAAGCTGGTCACGTCGATGACCGGCGACCATCCCGCCCGGCCGGTGATCGTTGGCTCGAACGATCCCGAGGCGGGCGGCCTTCTCCGCGCGGCGGAAATGGGCGTCCCGACCTTCGCGGTCGACCATCGCCTCTACAAGGGCGACCGCGCCGCCTTCGAGGCCGCGCTGATCGAACCGCTCCTCGCCGCCCGGCCCGACATCCTCTGCCTCGCGGGCTTCATGCGCATCCTCACCCCGGCCTTCGTCACCCGATTCGAGGGGCGGATGCTCAATATCCATCCCTCGCTCCTGCCGAAATATCCGGGCCTCCACACCCATCAGCGCGCCATCGAGGCCGGAGATGCCGAGGCCGGGGCAAGTGTCCATCTGGTGACGCCCGAACTCGATGCCGGGCCGATCCTCGGTCAGGTCCGCGTCCCGGTGCTGCCGGGCGATGACGCCGAAAGCCTCGCCGCCCGCGTGCTGGCGCAGGAACATCGCCTCTATCCCAAGGTGCTGCGCCGCTTCGCAACCGGCGACCAGAGCATGCTGCAGCTCCACGCGGCATGAAAAAGGGGCCCGAGGGCCCCTTCTTCGTTCCGAAAATACTCCGGGAGTGAAGGGGGCAGCGCCCCCTTCCGCCTACTTCTCCGGCACCAGCCCGCGCGGAGCAAAGCGCAGCACCAGAAGCAGCACCAGACCCATGGCGATAAAGCGCATATGCGGCGCCGATTCCAGCAGATGCTGGCGCAGCGATCCATCCGGCAGCGGCATGGTGACGAGGTTCATCAGCTCCGGCCCCCAGACCTCGGCCTTGATCCACAGGAACCAGATCAGCACCGCGCCCAGCACCGAACCCCAGTTGTTTCCCGAACCGCCGACGATCACCATGACCCAGACGAGGAAGGTATAACGCAGAGGATTGAAGCCGCCGGGGGAAAGCAGCCCGTCCAGCGTCACCATCATCGCGCCCGCAAGCCCGATCACCGCCGAGCCGATGACGAAGATCTGCAGATGCCGGCCCTTGATGTTCTTGCCCATCGCGGCGGCTGCGGTCTCATTGTCGCGGATCGCGCGCATCATCCGGCCCCAGGGCGATTTCAGTGCCATTTCGGCCAGCAGGATCAGGGCCAGCAGCACCAGCCCGAAGAGGCCGGCATACATCAGCTTGACCCAGATCCCCGAGGCGGTCGAGACATCCATGCCCCAGCTTGCGGCCTTGGCGATGAAGCCCGGATCGTTCTGCAAGTCCAGCTCATAGGGGACGGGGCGCGGGATGCCCGACATGTTCTTGACCCCGCGCGCCAGCCATTCCTCGTTGCGCAGGACCGCGACGATGATCTCGCCGATGCCCAGCGTGGCAATGGCGAGATAGTCGGACCTGAGACCCAGCGCGACCTTGCCGATCCCCCATGCGGCGGCGGCGGCAAAAAGCGCGCCGACCGGCCAGGACAGCAGGACCGGCAGGCCCAGCCCGCCGATATTCCCGGCCGAGGCCGAATTGTTGGCCTCGATCGCCATGACTGCCGGGTCGAAGATCATGCGGTAAAGCACGAAACCCAAAATCAGGACCGCGGGCATGGCGATGAAGTTGAAGGGCTCCCTCACACGCTTCCAGACCTGCGTGGCAACGGCCAGCGTGCCAAGGCCGACGACCAGCGCCAACAGCACGCGCGGCCCGCCCGCGGCCCATGCCCCCTGCACCGGCGCGGTCGAGATCACCACCGGACCCAGCGCACCAAGGGCCAGAAAGCCCACGACGCCCGCGTTGAACAGCCCGGCATAGCCCCATTGCATGTTCACCCCAAGCGCCATGACGGCCGAGATCAGCCCCATGTTCAGGATGGCCAGCGCCGAGTTCCAGCTGCCCGAGAACAAGGCGTTCCGCGTCGTGCCCTCCAGCACGAAAAGCGCCACGATCAGCAGGAAGATGACCGGCGCGCGCCAGCGGCTCGAGGCTTCGGCTTGACGAGTATTCGACATGTTCAGCCCCTCCGCTCAGTAGGCTTTGCCGCGGAACAGGCCGGTGGGCCGGAACAGCAGGACAACGATCAGGATGACGAAGCTGACCGCGAACTTGTATTCGGTGGACAGCAATTGCAGCAAACCCTCGGGCTGGAAGCCCAGATAGGTCGCGATCTTCTTCCAGGGATAGGTCACGGCAACCTCCGAGAAGGCGACGATGAACCCGCCCGCGACCGCGCCCAGCGGGCTGCCGAGGCCGCCGACGATGGCCGCCGCAAAGATCGGCAGCAGGATCTGGAAATAGTTGAAGGCCTTGAAGCTCTTGTCCAGGCCGTAAAGCGTCCCCGCCGTGACTGCGAGCGCGGTGGCGATGATCCAGGTCAGGCGCACGATCCGCTCGGGGTCGATGCCGGAGAGCAGCGCCAGATCCTCGTTATCGGCATAGGCGCGCATCGCCTTTCCCGACCGCGAGCGGTTCAGGAAGCGGAAGAGCGCCCAGCAGCAAAGCGCGGTGACGACAAGGGTGATGGCCTGGCTGACGCGGAAGGCAAGCCCTTCGGCCAGCCCGGTCCACGCCTTGAAATCCTGCACATTGATCAGGAACCGCGCGCCATCGTCGAACCGGATCTCGTCGACGCCGACGATCAGACGGGTCAGGCCGTTCATGATGAACATGACCCCGACCGAGGCCATGACGAAGATGATCGGTTCGGACTTCTTCTTGCGATAGAAGCGATAGACCGTGCGATCCGTCCCCAGCACGAAAACCGAAGTCAGCGCGATCCCGATCGGCAGCGCAAGAAGCGCGGTCGGCAGCGGACCGAGGCTGATGCCCAAAGCCTGCAACCCCCAGGTCACGAGGATCACGAGGCCGGTCCCGAAGGCCATCGTGTCGCCATGGGCGAAGTTCGAGAAGCGCAGGATGCCATAGATCAGCGTCACCCCCAGCGCGCCAAGCGCAAGCTGCGCGCCATAGGCGGCGGCGGGGATCACCACGAAGTTGAGGATGGCCACAATGGCGTTCAGAATATCCATCTCAGCCCCCAAGGAACGTGCGGCGAACCTCGGGATCGGCCATCAGGGCCTTGCCAGAGTCGGTATAGCGGTTCGCGCCCTGCACCAGCACATAGCCGATATCGGCGATCTCGAGCGCTTGTCGGGCGTTCTGCTCGACCATCAGGATCGAGATGCCGGTGCGCGCCACCTCGATGATGCGGTCGAAAAGCTCGTCCATGACGATGGGGCTGACGCCCGCCGTGGGTTCATCCAGCATCAGCAGTTGCGGCCGGGTCATCAGCGCGCGGCCGACGGCGACCTGCTGTCGCTGGCCGCCCGACAACTCGCCCGCATTCTGCCTGCGCTTGTCGGCGACCGCGGGGAAGAGGGTGTAGACCTGCTCCATCGTCTCGCGATAGTCGTCCTCGCGGATGAAGGCGCCCATTTCGAGGTTTTCCTCGACCGTCATGGTCGGGAAGATGTTGTGGGTCTGGGGGACAAAGCCCATTCCCTTGTGGACGCGCTCCTGCGGGGTCAGGCGGGTGATGTCCTCGCCCCCCAGCGTCACCGCGCCCTCGCGCAGGTTCAGCATCCCGAAGACGGCCTTCATCGCGGTGGATTTGCCGGCGCCGTTCGGTCCGACGATCACGGCGATCTGGCCCTTGTCGACGTTCAGCGTGCAGCCGTTCAGAATGTCGGCCTTGCCATAGCCGCCGCGCATGGCGGTCGCGGAAAGATAGGGTTCGGCCATCAGAGATCCCCCGCCGGCTTGCCGTCGCCGCCCCGACCGGCCTCGGCCCCAAGGCCGGGCTGCGCGCCGTGGCTTTCGCCGAAATTCGCCTCCTCGGCCATCTCGGCCGCGACCTTGTTCTTCAGCCCGGTGCCCAGATAGGCCTCGATCACCGCCTCGTTCTGCATGATGCTGGAGGCATTGCCCTCGGCCAGCACCTTGCCCTGCGCCATGACGATGACCGGGTCGCAAAGGCGGCCGATGAAATCCATGTCATGTTCGATCACGCAGAAAGTGTAGCCGCGCTCCTTGTTGAGGCGTGTGATGGCGTCGCCGATCGTGCCCAGAAGGGTGCGGTTCACGCCAGCGCCGACCTCGTCCAGAAAGACGATCTTGGCGTCAACCATCATCGTGCGGCCCAGCTCGAGAAGCTTCTTCTGCCCGCCCGAGAGGTTCCCGGCCTTTTCATCGGCGACATGGGAAATCGTCAGGAACTCAAGAACCTCGTCCGCCTTCTTGCGAAGGGCACGTTCCTCCTCGCGGATACGGCCACGCCGCAGCCAGGCATTGACCAGCGTTTCGCCGGTCTGGGCGCCCGGAACCATCATCAGGTTCTCACGCACCGTCATCGAGGAAAACTCATGCGCAAGCTGGAAGGTCCGCAACAGGCCCTTGTGGAACAGCTGATGCGGCGCAAGCCCGCTGATATCCTCGCCATCCATGACGACACGGCCGGATGTCGGTGGAAGAACACCCGCGATGACATTGAACAGAGTGGATTTTCCCGCACCGTTCGGGCCGATCAGCCCGGTAATCGAACCGGTCTCGATCGTCAGGCTGGCGCCGTCCACGGCACGAAACCCTCCAAAATGTCGGTGCAGGTCATGGACCTGAATCATGTATACTCCCCAGACTTCGCGCTTTTGCGAAGAACACCCGTTAATGGGTTGTTATATTTAGGAAAAGGCCCGGAAAAATCCGGGCCCCCGAAGCGTTCTGCCGATCCCTCAGCGATAGCCGATGACGTTCAGCTTGCCGCCCTTGAAATCGACCTCGCGGTAGACGCCGGCGCTTTCGCCGGGTTCGACCAGTTCGACCGAGGTTGCGCCGACATAATCGACATCTTGCCCGGCGGCAATCAATTCCAGCCCCTTCGCCAGTTCACCGGGGAGGATCTTCTCACCCGGAGCATTGGCGACTTCCATCACCTTGTCCTTGTAGACCTTGGGATCCGAGGACTTGGCCGCCTGCATGGCCAGCAGGATCAGCGCCACGGAATCATAGGATTCGCCCGCATAGGCCGAGGTGCCGTCAAAGCCTGCGGCCGTTGCCAGCGCGGCGAACTTGTCATGGCCCTCGCCCTCGGCCGAGGGGTTCTGGCCGAACGAGGTCTCAAGCTGGGAGCCGAATTTCTCGACCAGCGTGTTGTTGACCATGCCGTCGGGCAGCACGAAGGTCGAGAAGGCCCCGGTGTCGAGCGACCCCTGGATCACGCCCGAGCCGCCCTGATCGGCATAGCCCGCGACGACCAGCGCGTCGCCACCGGCTGCGGCCAGCGCCGCGACCTCGGCCGAATAGTCGGCCTTGCCGTCGTCATGCGCGGCGACGATGGTGACGGTGCCACCCTTTTCCTTGTAGGAATTGGCGAAGCTGTCCGCGAGGCCCTTGCCATAGTCGTTGTTGGTATAGGTGATCGCGACGCTCTTGATGCCTTTTTCCAGCACGATGTCGGCCATGACTTCGCCCTGACGCGCATCCGACGGCGCGGTGCGGAAGAAGAAGCCCTTGTCGTCGATCGTCGACAGCGCCGGCGAGGTCGCCGAGGGAGAGATCATCACCACGCCATTCGGCACGCCGACCTTTTCGAGCGAGGCGATGGTCTCGCCCGAGCACATGCCGCCCATGATGCCCTTGACGCCCTCGGCCGTGACCAGACGCTCGACCGCGGCGACCGAGGCGGCGGCATCGACGCAGGTATTGTCGGCGACGACGGGGGTGATTTTCGAGCCGTCCAGCAGTTTCCCGCTGTCCGTGACCTCTTTCATGGCAAGCTCGGCGCCCTTCTGCATGGCCGGGGAAATGGATTCCAGCGGACCGGTCAGCCCCAGCGAAATCCCCAGCTTGATATCCTCGGCACCCGCCGCGCCGGCGAACATTGCGCCGGCCACGCTGGCCAGAAGAAGTTTTTTCATTGTCAGTCTCCCTGAGTGGAACATTGTCCTGCCCGGCAGGCTATAAGCGCCCCGGTGAAAAAGAAAGTGGCTGAAAGGGCAATTCAGGGGCTGTCCGACCCCGCGTCACGACGCCGCCGCGCCGCGCTGGCGATAGGGGGTGCCGCCATAGACCGCGCGGTAGCATTTCGAGAAATGCGAGGCCGAGCCGAAGCCGCAGGCCAGCGCGATCTCGATGACGCTCATCTCCGTTTGCATCAACAGGTTGCGCGCGCGTTCCAGCCGCAACTCCATGTAATAGCGCTTGGGCGAGCGGCCCAGATAGCGGGCAAAAAGCCGTTCAAGCTGGCGAGGCGACATGTCGGCATCCGTCGCGAGGCGCGCCGGGCTGATCGGATCCTCGATATTCGCCTCCATCCGGGCGATGACCTGCGCAAGGCGCGGGTGGCGCGCGCCGATCCGGGTCGGGATGGACAGGCGCTGGTGGTCGTCCTCGGAGCGGATCGAGGTGTGGATCATCTGGTCGGCGACACGGTTCGCAAGCTCGCTGCCATGGTCGCGCGCGATCTGGCGCAGCATCAGGTCTATGGCAGCGGTGCCGCCCGCGGCGGTCATGCGCGAGGCATCCTCGACAAAGACGGTGCGAATCAGGGTCACATCAGGAAATTCCTCGGCGAATCCGTCCTGATTTTCCCAGTGGATCGTGGCGCGCCGGCCCTCCAGCAGACCGGCCTCGGCCAGAACCCAGGCGCCGGTGCAAAGCGCGCCCATCCGCGCGCCGCGCCGCGCCTCGCGCCTGAGCCAGCCAAGGACCGGCCGGGTCGCGGCGCGGGCGATATCGACCCCGCCGCAGACGAGAATCGTGTCGCTGCGCAGCGTTTCGCAAAGCCCTCCGTCAAGCATGACGCGCGTTCCGTTCGAACATGCGGCGAATTCGCCATTCTCGCCGATCACCCGCCACTCATAGAGCGGACGGCCCGACAGCCGGTTCGCAAGCCGCAAGGGCTCGATCGCGGCTGCGAAGGAAATCAGGGTAAAACGCTCAAGAAGCAGGAAAAAATACCGCTGAGGGCGGGCAACTTCCTGACCGCGGGCGAGAGGGAGGGCTGGAACGGGTTCTGGCATGGTCGCGCGCGATGAAGTTCCCTGCAGATCATCAGTCCCCGCAGGCGCGCGCAAGGCTTTTCCTTGATCCGGCGAAGCTCTATATCGCAGTCACCGTTTCCAGGAGGACAGGTCAATGGCATATGAGAAATCCAGTTCCGCAACCCAGGCTTGGGACAAGCGCGGCTGGCGCGCCTATCCGCGCATCCAGATGCCCGACTATCCTGACACCGGCGCATTGCAGGCGGTCGAGGCGCAGCTTGCGAAATTTCCGCCTCTGGTCTTTGCCGGAGAGGCGCGACGGCTGAAATCGGCGCTGGCCGAAGTGGGCGCGGGACAGGCCTTCCTGCTGCAAGGTGGCGATTGCGCCGAGAGCTTCTCGGAATTTTCGGCCGACAATATTCGCGACACGTTCAAGGTCATGCTGCAAATGGCGATCGTGCTGACCTGGGGGGCACAGCTTCCCGTGGTCAAGGTCGGCCGCATGGCGGGCCAGTTCGCGAAACCGCGTTCGGCCCCGACCGAGGTGGTGGCGGGCACCGAGCTGCCCAGCTATCGCGGCGATATCATCAACGGCTTCGACTTCACGACCGAGGCGCGCATTCCCGATCCGCAGCGGATGCTGGCCGCCTATACCCAGGCGGCGGCGTCCCTGAACCTGCTGCGCGCCTTCTCGACCGGCGGCTATGCCGACATGCATCGCGTGCAAAGCTGGATCAGCGACTTCACGGGTGGCGAGGAAGCCGCGCGCTATCGCGACATCGCCGACCGGATCAGCGACGCCATGGCCTTCATGGCAGCGGCGGGCGTGACCTCGGAAACCGCGCATGGCCTCGGCACGGTCGATTTCTACACCAGCCACGAAGCCTTGCTGCTGGAATATGAGGAGGCGCTGGCGCGCATCGACTCGACCACCGGGGTTCCGGTCGCGGGTTCGGGCCACATGATCTGGATCGGCGACCGCACGCGCCAGATTGACGGGGCCCATGTCGAGTTCGCGCGCGGCGTGCAGAACCCGATCGGGCTGAAATGCGGGCCGTCGATCTCGGACAGCGACCTCAAGACCCTGATCTGGAAGTTGAACCCGCAGAACGAGCCGGGCCGCCTGACCCTGATCGCGCGCTTTGGCGCCGGTGCGGTGGGCGACCATCTGCCGCGCCTGATCAAGGCGGTCGAGGCCGAGGGCGCGAATGTCGTCTGGTCCTGCGATCCGATGCATGGCAACACGATCAAGTCGGCCTCGGGCTACAAGACCCGGCCCTTCGACTCGGTCCTGCGCGAGGTGCGTGAGTTCTTTGCCGTCCACCGCGCCGAAGGCACCATCCCCGGCGGCGTGCATTTCGAGATGACCGGCCAGGACGTCACCGAATGCACCGGCGGCGTGCGCGCGGTGACGGACGAGGATCTGTCCAGCCGCTATCACACGGCCTGCGATCCGCGCCTGAACGCCAGCCAGTCGCTGGAGCTTGCCTTCCTCGTCGCCGAGGAATTGCGCAATCGCCGCGTCAATGGCGCGAAGCAGGCCAAGGCAAGCTGAGACGGAAAGGCGGGGCAACCCGCCTTTTTCATTGGGCGCCCATCCGCGCGCCTTAACGGTCGCGGGATCTGTCGCTGACGATGCGGAACAGCGCCCGCCGCTGTTCCGGCGTGTCCTCTGCCGGGGTGTCGCTCCGGCCGGTGGCTTTCCGCCAGCGCCCCGCCCGCGCCGGATCCGGCGATGCCGAGGGCTCGATGATGGGGCCGCCGGGATGGATCGGGCTGAGCCTTTCCTCGGCAAGGTCGAAGCGGCGCGGGGCTTGCCCGATCTCGCCCTCCGACACGAAGCAGCCGAGGGCGCGGGTCACGTCGCCCAGATCCGAACGCAGCGGCAGCAGCAGGAGCCGCCCTTGCAAAGCCGGACGGGCATAGCCCGCCGGCGAGGAGAGGCCGAGTTCCGCGATCTGCGGCCCGCGAAAGACGCTTTCCAGCACATCCGAAAACCGCCCGCGCGAGCTTGTGTTCAAGAGCGCGCAAATAGGCATCCCCCGCACCTCCATCCCCATCAGGTCGATGAGGTGGCGCCCCGCCAGCCGGAAGCGCGCCGCACCCGGCGCAATGCGTTCGAGGATGAAGGCATGGTCCAGCGCGGCACGGATGCCGCGCGGCTGAACATCGCTGCGGGCCGGAACATTTCCATTGATGCGAAGGCTTTCCCAATGGTCGCGCAGCGCGTGCAGGATATGCGATGGCTGGGCAGCCTCGAAATCGGTGATCTGCAACAACGTGCCCCCGCCCTTCGCAGGCAAGGGGGAAGCCTTATCCCGATCAGCATCGGGCCCGGAGTATTCGGACATATCTAACCAACCCAACATGAACTCAAACAACCATACGAGGTGAAATCTAGCCCAGCCGCCGGGTTTCTCCGAGGGGATTCTTGCCGATTGGTTAAGGCTGTGGCCCGGCGGACAGGGGCTTGACCATCCCCGCCGCCCTGCGCCATTCAGGCGCCTAAAATGACGTGCGGATGAAGACAAGGAGAACGCAGGACATGGAGCGCAGCGGACTTCTGGTCATCCTTTCCTCGCCCTCGGGCGCAGGCAAGTCGACGCTGGCCCGGCGGCTGATGGAGTGGGATCCGACCTTGCGCTTTTCGGTCTCGGCGACGACGCGAAAGCCCCGCCCCGGAGAGGTCGAGGGCGAGCATTATTATTTCCGCGAGCGCGAGGCCTTTCAGGCCATGGTGCGCGGCGGCGACATGCTGGAACATGCCGAGGTTTTCGGAAACCTCTACGGCACCCCGCGCCAGCCGGTCGAGGAGGCGATGCGCGCCGGCCGCGACACGCTTTTCGACGTGGACTGGCAGGGCGGGCAGCAGATCCGCGCTTCGGCGCTGGGGGCGCATGTCATCTCGATCTTCGTGCTGCCGCCCAGCCTTGAGGAGCTGGAGCGGCGGCTCGTCTCGCGTCAGCAGGACGCGCCCGAGGTGATTGCGGCCCGGATGCAGAAAAGCCGGGACGAGATCAGCCATTGGGCGGAATATGATTATGTCATCGTCAACGAGCATATCGAGCAGAGCACCGAGGCGCTGAAGACCATCCTGACCGCAGAGCGTCTGCGGCGGGGTCGCCAGACCGGCCTTGGCCGCTTCGTGCGCAACCTGATGGAGGAGGAAGGCCGATGATCTGGGAACTGGACGGGATCACCCCGCAACTGGCCGGGGATGCCTGGGTCGCACCGGATGCGCAGCTGATCGGCAAGGTCGTGCTGGAGGAGGGGGCGAGCGTCTGGTTCGGCGCGGTCCTGCGTGGCGACAACGAGGAGATCCGCGTCGGCCGCAACTCGAACCTGCAGGAACTGACGGTCTGTCACACCGATATCGGCTTTCCGCTGACCATCGGCGCGAATTGCACCATCGGCCACCGCGCCATGCTGCATGGCTGCACCATCGAGGATGGCGCGCTGATCGGCATGGGGGCCATTATCTTGAACGGTGCGCGGATCGGCGCGGGCTCGCTGATCGGCGCCGGCGCATTGATCGCCGAGGGCAAGGTGATCCCGCCCGGCTCGCTGGTCATGGGGGCGCCCGGCAAGATCATCCGCGAACTGGATGACGAGGCGCGCGCCGGGCTGCTGAAATCGGCCGAGGGCTATCGCCGGAACGCGGCGCGGTTTCGCGCGGGGCTGAAGCCGGTGGCGCGGGGATGACGCCCGCCTCATCGGGCGATCTGCTGGCGGCGGTTCCGGTTCCGATGCTGCTGGTCGATGCGCAGGCACGGCTGGTCGGCGCGAATGACGCGGCCGAGGCGCTGCTGGGGCCAATCCCCTCGGCGCGGCCCTTCGTCACCGTCTTGCGCCATCCCGAGATCAATACGGCGCTGGAGTCCGTCCTGGCCGGTGGCGACAAGGCCCGGCTGAACGCGACGGTCAAGACCCGCGAGGGGGCCGTCTTTTGCGAGGTGACGGTGACGCCCCTGCAACTCTCGGGCAGGCGCAGCGCCGCCATCGTGATCGAAGACCGCTCGCGCGATGAAGAGACCGAGCAGATGCGGCGCGATTTCGTCGCCAATGTCAGCCACGAGTTGCGCACGCCCCTGACCGCGCTGATGGGCTTCATCGAGACGCTGCGCGGCCCGGCCCGCAATGATCCGGGCGCCCGCGACCGCTTCCTCGACATCATGGAGCGTGAGGCGGGGCGGATGAACCGGCTGATCGGCGAGCTTTTGTCGCTGAGCCGCGTCGAGCAGGACGAGCGCCGGCGCCCGCGTGAGCGGGTGGACCTCGCGGCGCTGCTGGGATCGGTGGTGACGACGCTTTCCCCCTCGGCCGAGGCCGCCGGGGTCAGGATCGAGCAGCATGGCGTCGAAGGCCCGGCGCTGCTGCCCGGCGACCCCGACCAGCTTGTGCAGGTCTTCCACAACCTGATCGAGAATGCGGTGAAATATGGCGGCTCTGGCGGGCTGGTCAGCGTGACGCTGGAACACCTCGCGCATGAGCCGGTGCTGCGCGGCCCTGCCTGGCAGGTCACCGTCGCCGATCGCGGCGAGGGGATCGACGCCCGGCACCTGCCGCGCCTGACCGAGCGGTTTTACCGCGTCGACACCCACCGCTCGCGCGAGCAAGGGGGGACCGGGCTGGGGCTTGCCATCGTCAAGCATATCGTGAACCGGCATCGCGGCCGGTTGCGCATCGAAAGCACGCGCGGCGAGGGCAGCCGATTCATCACCATCTTGCCTGAGGATGCGGGAACGCTGTGACGGATTGCCGGGCGGGGCGGGGTGCTGCCCCGCCCGCTGCCGCGATCACTCGGCGGCGTGGCCGGTGATCGTCGAGGTTTCGGAATCGACCTTCATGCGGAAGCCGCGCTCGAGCTGGTCGAAGGGCGCGACCGGATAATCGCCCGAGAAGCAGGCGTCGCAATATTGCGGCGAGGTGCGGTTGCGTCCCTTGACCTCGCCCACGGCGCGATAAAGCCCGTCGAGCGAGACGAAGGCGAGGCTGTCGACCCCGATCCATTCGCGCATTTCCTCGACCGTCATCTGGGCGGCCAGCAGCTTTTCGCGGTCCGGCGTATCGACGCCGTAGAAACAGGGCCAGGCGGTCGGCGGAGAGGCGATGCGGAAATGCACCTCGGCCGCGCCGGCATCAAGGATCATGTCCTTGATCTTGCGGGAGGTCGTCCCGCGCACCACCGAATCGTCAACCAGCACCACGCGCTTGCCCCGGACCAGCGCCCGGTTCACGTTCAGCTTCAGCCGCACGCCCATATTGCGGATCTGCTCGGTCGGCTCGATGAAGGTCCGGCCCATATACTGGTTGCGGATGATCCCCATGCCGAAGGGAATGCCGCTCTCATGGGCGAAACCGATCGCCGCGGGGGTGCCGCTGTCGGGGACGCCGCACACGAGATCGGCCTCGATCGGGGCCTCGCGGGCCAGTTCCACGCCGATCTGGCGGCGGGTCTCATAGACCGAACGCCCGCCAATGATCGAATCCGGGCGCGAGAAATAGACATGCTCGAAGATGCAGAAACGGCCGGTGGACGGGCCGAAGGGGCGCGAGCTTTCGACCTCGCCCTGCGAGATCACGACCATCTCGCCGGGATCAATCTCGCGGATGAACTCCGCCCCGATGATGTCGAGGGCGCAGGTCTCGGACGAGAGGACGAAGCCGTCATCGCCGATCTTGCCGAGGACCAGCGGGCGCACGCCCAGCGGGTCGCGGACGCCGATCAGCTTGGTGCGGGTCATGGCGATGACGCTGAACGCGCCCTCGACCCGGCGCAGCGCGTCCTTCATCCGCTCGGGGATGTTGCGCTGGATCGAACGCGCCATCAGGTGGATGATGCATTCGCTGTCGCTCGAGGACTGGAAGATCGAGCCGCGCTCGATCAACTCGCGCCGCAGGGCCATGGCGTTGGTGATGTTGCCGTTATGGGCGATGGCGCAGCCGCCCATGGCGAATTCGCCGAAGAAGGGCTGCACGTCGCGGATCGCGGTCGCGGCCTTGGTGCCGGCGGTCGAATAGCGGACGTGACCGATGGCGAGCGAGCCGGGCAGCGTCTCCATCAGGCTTTGCTTGGTGAAATTGTCGCGCACATAGCCGAAGCGATGGGCGCTGTTGAAACCTTGCTCGGCATCGTGCGAGACGATCCCGCCGGCTTCCTGGCCCCGGTGCTGCAACGCGTGCAGTCCCAGGGCGACGAAATTCGCCGCATCCGCGACGCCGATCACGCCGAAAACGCCGCATTCCTCATGCAGGCGATCGTGATCGAAGGGATGGGCGAGGAATGGCTGCATCATCACCGACTCATGTGGCTAAAGGGGAGGGCTTCCATGTGGCGCTTGGCGGCAACATAGTGATTGATACCGATGAAGTCACGCCCCGCCGGGCTGACGGGGCGCATTTATGTCATCAATTATTCATGCCCGCAGGCGTCAGTTCGCCGGGGTGGGGGTTGCGGCAGGGGCCGGAGCGGGGGTCGCGGTGTCGGGCGTTACGGTGGTCGAGGCCATGCAGCCGCGGACCAGTTGTTCATAGCGCGAGACCACCCAGCCCGGCGCGTCCTGCGGGATCTGCTCGTCCATCTGGTCGGTCATCCGCTGGAAGACCTGGGCCGATCGCGAGTTGTCGACGACCGCGACCGGCTG